>Ga0302309_10000934_pt1 | contig 29482 bp, 32 predicted proteins | sample III_Palsa_N1_1_FD_200453 | JGI IMG/M metagenome (GOLD analysis project Ga0302309, IMG submission 200453) | Peat permafrost microbial communities from Stordalen Mire near Abisko, Sweden - III_Palsa_N1_1 | ecosystem: Environmental > Terrestrial > Soil > Palsa > Peat permafrost | place: Sweden... | reverse complement strand
ATCGACGGATTGGTCTATCCGGCCACTCCGGAGAACATCAAGGAAAAATTATACTGAGAACCTACCATGCACTATTGGGCAGTTTCAGCCCAATAAGTGTGAAAAACTTGTACTCCTGTCCTGCATTACCAATGGGCGATGAAGATATTCCTATCAGCAGCCGGATTTGTTATACCCTCCCCTAAAAGAATTACAGGATTCACACCTTCGTTGTCCTACGTGTGAATTGTATAATAAACTCATATAATTAAATAACACTTACCCCACCAGGGATACGTACTTTCCAGGGCGATTGATAAAGTAGCGACATGACAACAGTGGAAGACGGGTTCAAAAAAAACAATGTAGCCGATGGCGGGTCAACGGCGAACCGAGAGGTTCCTGGCCATTCTGAGACTTCTGCCCAGCGAATTTCCCTCATCCTTCCATTTTACCTAAAATTCGGGATAGTGCTCCTCAGCCTGATCGCTTTGTTTTATGTTGCCGTACTCGGAAAGGGTGTCCTGGCCCCTATGATCTTTGCCCTTCTGTCGGCTATCCTGCTGCTCCCAGTGGCAGCATGGCTGGAAACAAAGATGAAATTCCACCGAAGCCTCGCCGCCCTTTGCGCTGTTTTATTGCTGCTATCCTGCACAGCCGCCATCGGCTATGTCGTTGCCTTACAGATCAGCGGTCTTGCCTCCAATCTGCCCCGGCTCAAACTGCAAATCCTTTCAACGGTCAAAGACCTGCAAAACTGGATCACCACGACATTCCAAATAGAGATCATCCGGCAGAACAGCTATATGACTAATACAGCATCGCAACTCCTGACCAGCGGCCCTTCGATCGTCGGCGCTACGCTCAGATCCGTCATGTCCAACCTTATCTTCTTTCTTTTCGTCATGATCGACACCTTTTTCCTATTGTATTATCGCAAACTGCTTGTCAAATTCCTCGTAGCCGTATTCAGGGAAGAAAATTCCAAAACCGTCTATGCGATCATCGCACAAGTACAAAGCAGGATCAGGCAATACGTGCGCGGCCTCCTGTTCGAAATGATCATCGTATCCACCGTTTGCTGCGTAGCCCTATGGATACTCGGCATCAAATATTTTATTTTGCTGGGCCTGCTTACCGGTCTGCTCAATCTGCTGCCCTATATCGGCATTTTCATCTCCCTGCTGCTCAGTATCATCGTCACCGTTGCAACCGCCGGCGCCGGCCACGTCCTGCTGCTGATCGCCACTTTGTTCGGTATTCACCTGCTGGACGCCAATCTCCTGTTACCCCTCATCGTAGGGGCAAAAGTGCGCCTCAACGCCCTGATTACCATCCTCGGAGTCATCGTCGGCGCAAGTATATGGGGCATCACGGGCGCCTTTCTGGCCATCCCCGTCATCGCCATCACCAAGATTATCTGCGAACGCATCGACGGCCTGAAGCCATGGAGTATTTTACTCGGCGATGAACGGGACGAAAAACGTCCCGGCCCCCTAACCATCGCCATCAAAAAAAATCAACAAATAAAACCAGCCTCACCATGACACAAAAAAAAGAAGCAACCCCATTGCCGTCCACAGACGCCAGGAATCAACCTGCCGAAAGCGCAGCCGATTATAAAAAAACAATCGACAATCACACGCAGGCCGCAGCCCATCATGCAGAGGCAGCCAAACACCATTTGGAGGCGGCAAAAGCCTATGCCGAAGGCAACTCCGAAAAAGCGGCGCATAGCGCCATGCTCGCCTGGGGGCACCATGCCATTGCGGGTGAATTTATCAACGACGATGCCAAACATCATGCACAAATGCTGAAGCGGACCAATTACCGATGATCGCCACACTATGACAGCAGCCATCAACCCATACGAGGCAAAGACTATCCCCGCCGTATTGGAAGAATTCACCGTACAGGTCGCAACCGGTCTTCCCGCCGCAGAAATTCCCCTGCGCCTTTAAACAATTATCCTTCACCCCCTTCACCGCCGCTTTAAAAAGGACCGAAGCACTCGTCCAACAGGACGGAAAATCCTTCCAAGTCATCAAGGGCGCGTATAATACCATCAAAGACTTGTGCAAGACTCCGCAAACCGGATTCGATCAAAAGGTAGATGAATGGGGCGCGAAAGGTTTTAAGACCATGGCCATCGCGGTCACTCGGGATAACCAGACCAGATGGGTCGGCATCGCCGCCTTGATGGACCCACCACTGGCGGATTCCGCCGAAATGATCACCAAGATCAAGGCACTCGGCGTGACTGTAAAAATGCTGACCGGCGATGCCCTGCCTATCGCCAAAGAGATCGCCGTCAAAGTTGGCATAGGCCAAAACATTGCCGCCGCCAGCCTTTTCAGGGATGAGCAAGACTCGACCAAAAAAATCACTATTATTCAATCCCACGACGGCTTCGCCGAAGTGCTGCCCGAAGATAAGTTTGACATTGTCAAGGCCCTGCAGCAGGCCCACGCCATTACCGGCATGACCGGGGACGGCGTCAACGATGCCCCCGCCCTCAAACAGGCCGAAGTAGGGATCGCCGTAAAAGCGGCCACCGACGTCGCCAAACAGGCCTCCAGTGTTATCCTGCTGCAGGAGGGGTTGGAAAGCATCATCAACCTGATCACCTCCGGCCGCGCCATCCACCACCGGATCACCAATTGGGTCACCAGCAAAATAGCCAAAACATTCTTTACCGTCGTATTCGTGTGTACGTCCTATCTCATCACCGGCCAGTTCGTCGTGGACGCTTTCGATATGATCCTTTTGCTCTTCATCGTCGACTTTGTTGCCCTGACCTTGTCAACCGATAACGTCACCGGCTCTCAAAAACCCGGAAGCTGGAAAATAAAACCGTTGGTGAAAATGGGATTTGTCCTGGGACTGTTGAACTGCGCAGAAGCATTCGCCTGGTTTTTCGCCGGCAAACGATATTTCCACCTCTCCGGTATCGAAGAGATGCATTCCTTCGGCTTTGCCATCCTCTTCTTTACCGGCATCATCAATATCCTGGTAGTCCGCACCCCCCGACGCTTTTATCAACAGCCCATCGGCAAGGTTTTGCTTTTTGCCGTCATTGCAGACGTCCTCTTCTCTATCATTATCCTCACCATCGGCATACCCGGCTTTACCGCTTTACCCATCCTCATTACCGCCGCCACCTTGTTGTACTTCCTGATCTTCGGGTTGCTGGTCAATGACTGGATAAAAGTACAGGTAAAACACCCTACGGCGAAGAAGTAACCGCAAATGACCGCACCTTTATTCAGGTGGAAAAGGCGTCATAACCTGAGTACCCCTGCAGATGGCATATCTCTCAGTCTGCCTATCCTACCATCGAAGGTGATGTATTGTCCCTCACGCAGGTGTTTCGTCCGCCCTCTGGAAACATTTATTGTACCGTTTGGGTGAATCGTCGTCTCATTAGCGAGCGTAATATCCTTCGTTACGAAATGTTTCTGTCCATGACTGACCTCCGTCAATTTACCGTGACGCATCATAATATAATCCACCCGCATAGGGTAGCTTCGTTAAAAACCAAACGGATCGTCCGGTAAGCATTAGCATTCATCAGAACGGCGCTTATCTCCATTTCAAAAGAAAAGGATGAGCGGGGCTATAATTACAAAGGATCGTGCTTCCTGGCTTTGTAGGGACTGCAAAAAGGGTGTCTTTTCGCCAGCTCATTTAACTTTTTAACAGTGTCATCGGTATCCGGTGAAAACAGCTCAACCGGTATTTTTACCGGTTGTGCCGAATCCGTTGGGCCTTCAAATGACATTAGCGCTATTGCAGGAGGAATCAAAATGGTAGTATGGATACCAGAATACATAGAGTGTTATTTGCAATGAACAGGATCAGGACCCTTTAAAGGACGGATGAGCATCGGCATGATAGGTTTGATCGTGGTATTGCGCGTTGTCGCCTTCAGGAATGATATAATCCCATTTGTCGACTGATCCACCACTTTTTATGGCATCGACGGTCATGTCTACCAGAACTTTGGAATTTTCCCACTCCACTGACTTGATATGCCGGACCGCTACCAGCAGTTTTTTCCCGCCGATCCAATTATGGGTATCGACCAACAGGTAAGCAACCTGCCAGGTCCGGTCGTCAAAAATGAAATCATTGACATGACCGATATCACCGTCACTGGCATGAATATAATAGCCGGCGACCTGTCCACAACTCCGCAAATGCGGATCACCTTCGATTCGGCGGTCGGTGTTGTCGGCTTCGTGTATGATCGCATTTTCATCGGCTGGGTAAGGAATTTCCATAGGACCAACGTCGGTAAGCGTTCCAAAACCTCCCGGATAAAGCCCTCCTTCCCAATAACCCTGCGAACTATAATACCCGAATAGATCATCCTCCTGCTGCCGGGATACGGGCTTATCGGTATCGATGTCGGGGCTGTTCCGTACCTGCTCTTTTGTAAGACGTACCGGTAACAGGCCGGATTCCCAGGAGTGCTGTAGCAGGGCATGGGGAGAGATCAGCACCTTACGGCCAGATAGCCAATTGCCTGTTTTGACGACCAGGTATCGGATGGTCCAGGTCCCATCATCGAAATAAAAGTCATCCACTTTTCCGATCTCTCCATCGGTGGCGTCCAAATTCCAGCCGATCAAATGGTTCAGATTTCGTTGCATATTGATTTTATTGATTGAGTTGATCTTTGCCGGGCACCCATGGTCATTCGGCTGATGCCTGGGCAATGGTCCCGTTTACTTTATTTGCTTTATCCTGCCCGATGCCCATCGTCAGCGCCGTTAACCCGGCCATGCCGCCTAAACCCATCGTTTCCACCGCCGAGCTAGGGACAATGACAATCGTTGAGTTCTGCTTCAAACCTTCATACAGCATATTCATCGCCCGCAAATGCAGCGCCACCGGGTTATTGGCATATGTCAGCGCCGCTTCTCCGAACTTTTCGGCTACCTGCCGTTCAGAATCCCCGAGAATCACCCTGGCCTGCCGTTCCCTTTCCGCCTGCGCCTGCATAGACATGGCATTCTCCAACGCGGGCGGGATCAGCACATCTTTTACTTCCACCGACTGAACGTGAATACCCCAGGGCTCGGTGCGATCATCAATGATCTTCTGTAAGACACTGCTGATCTTATCCCGTCCCTCCAGCATGTCCGACAGCATCGTCTTACCGATCACATCGCGCAAAGCCGTCTGCGCCGCCCAACTGATCGCACTGAGATAGTCAGCCACTTCCAGCGCCGCCTTTTTTGGGTCCATCACCTTCCAGAACAATACTGCATCCACATCCACCGGCACCGTATCTTTTGTCAGTGTCTTTTCTGCCTTAAAGGCCGTCGTGATCACCCGGGTGTCGATCCAATAGGGAATCGTATCCAGGATGGGAAAGATAAAGAACAGGCCCGGCCCCCTGAGGCTGTGAAAATGGCCCAGCCGCAATACCACCGATCTGTCCCAGGGATCGGCAATTTTTATCGCGGCGGACACTAATAGGGCCAGTAGAAAACTACCGGCCCCAAAAACGATACTTCCTGTCCTATCAGCGGGATTATACACGGCATAAGCGCCGACCAACCCCAGGCCAAATAAGACGACAAATATAAATCCGCCAAAAATGCTTTTACTTTTCATGATAAACCTCCCTGAATGATTAATAAACAAAGACTCACACCTTTCCCAAATCTACTTCCAGCAACTTCTTCTTTTCCTTATACTCCTCCGTCGTCAATTCTCCAGCCGCATATCGCTTCCGCAGGATATCGAATGCCGTATCCTTCCTGAACCGCTGCCCGGGAATACTATAGGGCGTCGCGAAGATCCAAAAGATCATAACCATCCAAATGAACCACCAAATAAGATTCATGCCCCAAAAACCGCCGTTGTACATCATACTGTTTTATTTTAAATAATGAATAAATACTATCCTTTAATTTTTAATAGCCCCGCATTGATCGCCACCACAATCGTGCTGACCGTCATCAGCCCTGCGCCCGCTGCAGGACTCAGCAGGACACCCTGTTTATACAATACCCCCGCCGCGAGAGGCAACGCAATCACATTATAACCCGTCGCCCAGATCAGGTTCTGGACCATCTTCCGGTAAGTCGCTTTGCCGAACAGGATCAGGCTCACGATATCTTTCGGGTTGCTGTTCACCAGCACAATGCCCGCCGTTTCCGCCGCCACTTCACTGCCGCTGCCGACGGCGATACCGATATCCGCCTGCGCCAAAGCCGGCGCATCGTTGATCCCATCACCCGTCATCGCGACAAACTCGCCGGCGACCTGTAACTCTTTTATCTTCTCCAGCTTTTGGCCAGGCAGAACCTCCGCTATAAAGCTGTTCATGCCCAGCGTATCGCTTACGCTTTTTGCCACCTTGCTGTTATCGCCCGTCAGTAGTATCGATTTGATATGATTTTCTTTTAATGTCTTCACTGCATCAGCGGACTCCGGCCTGATCGAATCCGATAAAGCGATATAGCCCGCCAAAACCCCGTCCGCTATGACAAATACCACCGTCTCGGCATCCCCCGCCCTGAATCCTTCCGGAACGGCCAGCTTATTTTCCGCCAGGTAGCCCGGGCTGACCACCATTATCTTTTTGCCTTCGACCGTCCCCGCCACACCCTTACCGGTCATCGCGGTAAAATTTTCCACCGCTGGCACTGCCGCAGATAGTTCCTTTGCCTTTTGGACAATCCCCGTCGCGATCGGATGCTCAGATCGTTGTTCCAGCGCCGCCGCCAGCCGCACCACTCCTTTTTCATCCATGCCCTTTTGCAGGGACACCACCTTCGCTACCCCAAATTTTCCAAGCGTCAACGTACCCGTTTTATCAAACACGACCACCGTGATCTTTCGGGAATTTTCAAACGCCGTCCGGTTTTTGATGAGCAGTCCGTGTTTAGCCGACAAGGCCGTCGATCTGGCCACCACCAGCGGTACCGCCAACCCCAGTGCATGCGGGCAACAGATCACCATCACCGTGACCATCCTCGCCATAGCAAACGACAACGGGTAGCCCGACAGATCCCAATATAAAAAAGCACTCAGACCCGCCACCATAGCAATCACCGTCAGCCATTTTGCCGCCGTATCTGCCAGCAGCTGCGTTTTTGATTTTGATTTTTGTGCGTCATCCACCAACTTCACCACCTGGGCCAGATAGGAATCCTTTGCCCCATGCGATACAACAACTTTAAAAGACCCGTTCCCATTGACTGACCCGGCAATCACTTTATCTCCTTTTATCTTCTTCACCGGTTTCGATTCACCCGTCAGCAAAGATTCGTTCAAATAGCTCTCCCCCTCCTGTATCACTCCATCGGCTGCGACCTTTTCCCCCGGTTTCACCAGGATGATGTCTTTTTCTTTCAGCGAATCCGTTTTCACGTCTTGTACCTTATCCCCCACCAGCAAGTGAGCAGAAGACGGCATTAACTGAACCAGCAATTCCAGGTCCTTAGACGCTCCCGCCACCGACTTCATTTCTATCCAGTGGCCCAGCAACATGATGAGGATCAGCGTCGCCAGTTCCCAGAAAAAATCCTCCCCCTTCAACCCAGACACGACGGCCGCACTATAGACATACGCCACCGTGATCGCAAAGCCGATCAGGAACATCATTCCCGGCGTCTTCGCCTTTACTTCACCCGCCAGCCCCGTTAGAAAAGGCCAGCCTCCATAAAAATATACCGCCGTCGATAAGCCGAATAGTACATACCCCGCGCCCGAAAAAGACCAATGAACACCTAGGAAATACTGTATCATCGGTGACAACAACATGATAGGAACAGTTAGTCCCAACACCACATAAAATCTTCGCCTGAAATCGGCTATCATCATTTGGTGGTCATGCCTCTCCATCCCCATGGCCGGTTTACCGTCCATTTTCATTTCACTATAATTGACGGTTTGTTTACTGCTTTCTTTGAGCCCGGGAATTTCAGAGGCAGGGCTTCCAGATACTCAGTCAAAATTTTCGCCACCGCATAATTCCGATACCACTTCTGGTCAGCCGGAATAATATGCCATTCGTTGGAGTGACATTCATTGATGACCTTATCATACCCGTCCATATAGTCATCATACTTATTCGCGGCAGCCTTATCCGCCCTGTCATACTTCCAACCTTTACGCGGCTGATCCAACCGCTCTTTTATCCGTCCCTTTTGCTCTTCGTTTGACACATTCAGGAAAAATTTCAGGATATGCGTTCCGCTGTCTTCCAGATGTTTTTCCAATGCATTGATCAGTTCACAGCGTTCATGCAGCTGTTCTTTCGTGAGTTTCTTTCCGATGAACGGGACAACGATATCCTCATAATACGACCGGTTGAAAACCTCCATCATTCCTTTGGCCGGGAAATGCGGAAAGATCCGCCAGAGAAAGTCATGCGACAATTCTTCGGCCGTAGGTACCTTGAAGGATTTCACCTGGATACCCATGGGATTCATGCAGGACAGTACATGACGGATGATGCCGTCCTTACCCGCCGTATCCATCCCCTGCACAATGATCCGCAGCGAAAACCGGCCGTCCGCATAAAACTTATTTTGCAGATCGAACAGCTTATTATGATATGCCCTTAGTTCCTTATGGCATGCTTCCTTGTTGAAGGTATCAGCCGGTGACGTAGGCGATTGTTGAAGCGTATTCATACTGATTGATTTAATTATCCGCCACCGGAGGCAGCGTGACGGTATTGTTTTTTTTCTTTTGCTTATCCAGTTTCCGGAAGTAGCCCCTCAATAGAAAGTTATGCTTCAGCGCTTCCATATCCTGGCTGAACGACTCCGTTCCCTTTTCTACATTATCCATCGTAGCGTTCAGTTTCATGGCCAGGGCAGAATCCTTCAGCAGGGTATGCACAGTTCCGGACCCATGATCGATATCACCCCGGATGGCGCCGACCATTTGATCGAGCTCGTTACCCAGGCCGGCCGCCTTGTCTCCCACCCTCTTAATTTTCGCCAGTGTCTCCTCCAGGCCAGCCGAAAAAGCCGTATCCCGGAGCAGGGCGCCGACAGATCCTTTTCCATTCTTCACATCCGCGATCATCCCCTGAAGATTCTGCGTCATTTCATCGACATTGGCGCTGGCCCGGCTGATATTCTCCATCGAAGCCTTCATATTAATAGCCAGGCTCGAATCATTCAAAATACCCCACAACGCCTTGCTTTCCCTGAGTTTGTGCACCGAACTTTTAAGGTCCTCCGAAATATCCGCGATATTATTATTGGTCTTGTCCAGCGTCTGTAGCATGGCATCCGTACTTAGCGCCTCGCTGGCGGGCAGCAGGTCGCCCTCCCGGACAGGTGGTGATAATTCATTCACCGGCAGGATATTGATGATCTTATTGCCCATCAATCCCTCCGTACCTATCGACACCTGTGCATTTCGATGGATATAGGATAACATTTGCTTATCCACCAGGAAACCCACTTCGATTGTTGAGTCGTCGATGATCCTGATCTTATTCACCGTCCCGACCTGGATACCGGAAAAAAGGACATTGCTGCCACTCATCAGTCCGCTCACATTCCTGAACCTTGCCTTCAACGGGACATTCGACCCAAAGAGATTTTGGCTCTTGCCGATCACGTAGAGCGCGAGGATCAGCACGGATACCCCTGCGATTACAAAAAGACCCAGCTTCACATTGTTCGTAACCCCTTCTGGCATAGGTGTAGATTTATTCGAAAAATTGTTTTAATACGGGATCCCCGGATGCCTCCATCTCTTCATATTTACCCTGCCAGTAGCACTTTCCGCCATCCAGCAGCGCCACCCTATCCGATACAATTTTCACGCAGTGCATATCGTGAGATATCACGATCGATGCCGTGTGAAACTTGCGTTGAATATCCACGATCAGCGTGCTGATCTCCCGGGCCGTCACCGGATCAAGGCCCGTCGTCGGCTCGTCATACAAGATGATCTCCGGCTTCAGGATCAATGTCCGCGCGAGGGCCACCCGCTTGCTCATTCCCCCGGACAATTCCTCCGGCATCATGTCCACCGTATGCGCCAGTCCTACATTCTCCAGCGCTTCCTTCACCATACCATCTATTTTATCCTGCGCCAGATCAAACCAATGCCGGCGTAAGGGGAATTCCAGGTTTTTCCGTACCGTCATCGAATCATACAAAGCATTGCTTTGAAAAAGGAACCCTACTTTAGCCCTGATCCTGTCCAGTTGGTCATGGTTCAGATCCGGAATATTCTCACCCAGCACCGCGATCCGCCCGCTTTCCGCGCGCAGCAGCCCAATGATACACTTGATCAACACCGATTTGCCGCTCCCGGATTTACCCAACACCACCACATTTTCCTCCTTCCCGACCGTCAGGTTAAAATCATTCAGAACCACGTTAGACCCAAAGCGCTTAAAGACGTGTTCAATCACAATGACCGGTTCCATCTTTTTAGTTTAGCCCCATTAAAGCTGTCACCTGCACGACCATTAAGTCGATAATAAAGACCAGGATCGAAGAAATCACCACTGCCGAGTTGGCCGATCTGCCGACCCCCTGCGTTCCGTTCCTGGAATTATAGCCCCGGTAACAGCCCACCATCCCAATGGCAAAACCAAACAAAAAGGTTTTGATCACCGCCGGCAGCACGTCCCCGAAACCAAGGCCAGCGAACACCTGCCTGAAGAACAAGCTGAAACTCGTCACACTCCGGATATTCACCCCGATATAGGCGCCAAATAAAGAAATCGTATCGCTTAATACTACCAGGATCGGCAACATCAGCGTTGCCGCCACCACCCTCGTCACTACCAGGTATTTAAAAGGATTGGTACCGCTCACTTCCATGGCATCGATCTGCTCCGTCACCTTCATCGAACCCAGTTCGGCCCCAATGCTGCTGCCGATCTTACCGGCAAAGATCAGCGCCGTGATGACGGGTCCAATCTCCCTGACGATGGCGACACCCACCATGAGCGGCAGTTGCGACTGAACCCCGTATACTACCAGCGAAGGCCGCAACTGCATCGTCAGTACCAGCCCCATGATAAAACCCGTCAGCCCTACCAGCGGCAGGGAATTATAACCAATGATATAACACTGGCTGAATAATTCCCTGAACTCGAAACGTGGTCTGAACTCCTGCGAGAAGAACCTCCCGGTAAAGAGCGTCATCCCTCCCGTTTCATCCAGGAATTGCCGGAATTTTGTCGGTAAGCGCATAATTAAAAGTTTGTATCGCCAGCCTCGTTTACATCACCAGCACCGCCGCCCCGTGTATCTCTCCCTTCCGAAGCGCCGCCAATGCTTCATTCGCTTCGGCAAGCGGGAAAAGCCGCGTATCCGTCTTCACAGGGACCTGCGCCGCAAGCCCGAGAAATTCATGCCCGTCTTTCCGGGTCAGGTTGGCTACCGAACGGATGATCCTTTCTTCCCATAACAAGTCATAGTTAAAAGCCGGGATATCACTCATATGGATTCCCCCGCATACCACGCTCGCCCCCTTATCGACATCCTTCAGCGCCTTCGGCACCAGGTCACCTGCCGGGGCAAAAATGATCGCCGCATCCAGCCGTTCCGGCGGCGACTCCGAGGAACCACCTGCCCATATCGCACCCAGCCGCACAGCAAAAGCCTGCGATTCCAGGTCCCCGTCCCGGGTAAAGGCGTATACCTTCTTCCCCTGGTGCAGCGCCACCTGTATAAGAATATGCGCCGCCGCCCCGAATCCATAAATACCCAACCGCTCAATCCCGGCACCGATCATTTCATATGACCGGTACCCGATCAGTCCCGCACAAAGCATCGGCGCTCCCGATGGATTTTGGTACATCGCCGCCAGCGGAAAGCAATAATCAGGATAGGCTACCGAATATTCTGCATAACCTCCATCCATAGTATAACCAGTAAAGAGGGCATTTTCGCATAAGTTCTCCTGCTGTCGCAAACAATACCGGCAATGTCCGCAGGTATATCCCACCCAGGGAATACCCACCACATCACCTGTTTTCAAGGTAGTCACCGCGCTCCCTGTGCGAACCACCGTTCCCACAATCTCATGACCGGGGATCAGCGGAAGTTTAGGATGTGTCAGCTCGCTATCCATGATATGAAGATCCGTTCTGCATACTCCGCATGCCATGACTTTGACCACGACCTGCCCGGTCGAAGGCACAGGCACAGGAACCTCCTTCAAAACCAGCGGATGGCCAGGCACGTCCAGCACCATCGCCTTCATGGTCGCGGGTAAAAGATCAACATCCCTCATACAAACAATGATTTTCCCAAATATGGTTCAATATGATCCGGAAACTGTTACAGCCTGATGGGAAAATATTATAACATTCACATCTCCCCGACCAGCCCTAGACAATCCTGACACCGCCAGGTGTGAATGATATAATTTATTGCTGAAATGATATAAGCGTCCCTTCTAAGACGTAAAGGCAAATCTTTTTCGGAGAGGTTGGTTTAGCCCTTTTCGCCAGTTAGCCAAGTGGACGTGGAGAGGATAATGACCGGCGTCGATGAAAATTTCTCCCGCCGACGAATCTCTTTAAGGCAGCCTCTACCATCCAGACCAGGCATATTCAGATCGATGAAAATGACATCAGGCATAAAAGTATCGCCTAATAGCAGATCAAGGAGCTGTCGGCCGTCCTCTACAGCTATTAATTCCGCACAGACTCCCGAATCTTCCATCGCCTGCCGGAAAAATTCACGGTCATTGGCATTGTCATCAGTCAGCAGGATCTTGATATTCTGCATATTATTTGTAATGTCAGTTCCAGCCCAACTCCACTGGTCACAATGATATGGAATTCAATAAACCTTAGAAAACAGGCTTTGCCGCGACATGCCCATTCGTTGCTTTTATTTCTCTGGACCTCACCCTTTCCAGCAACCGGGTCGCCGTTTCAACAGCAGACCCTGGGTTCTGACCCGTGATGATATTTTCATCGACGACTACGTAACTCGAAAAATCCACTCCTGCCCGGTAATCGGCCCCCAGGGAAAGAAGCTTCGTCTCCAACAGAAATGGAGGGACCTCATCTAAACCGGCCAATTTCTCTTCCCTGTTGCTAAAGGCTGTAATACCCCGGCCCTTCACCAAAGGATCTCCGTTCTTAGTAGTCAGCTGAACCAGCGCCACCACCGCATGACCCACCAAACCGATTGGCTTACCATGGTCAATAAAATCATCCAGCAAGTGTTTCAGGTCTTCATTTCCCGGAAAATCCCACATTGCCCCATATCCGCCCGCGATAAATGCCAGCTCGAAACGCTCCGTCCCAACTTCGTTCAACGGCAGGGAATGAGAAAAATGATACATGGCCTGCGCATCCCCCAGAAAACGCTTTGTATCTGTCGTCTCGTCGTCACCGGACCGGCAGATCGGATCTAGCGGAATCTGCCCACCTTGTGGCGAGGCTATCGTGACATATTCCCCTGCATCCCTGAATACATAATACGGCGCCGCCAGATCTTCCAGCCAGACACCAGTCTTATTCCGCGAATCACCCAGCCGATTGTTCGAGGTAGTGATCAGCAAGCAATTGATGGCTTTCATGTGAATCGTTATTTAATTCTCCAATATCACCTTCAACGCCTTTTCCTTCGCCGCGTGCTCGAACGTATCATAGGCCTCGATCATCTGATCCAGCTTAAAACGATGTGCGATCAGCTTTTTCGGCTCAACCTTCTTTGACTGCACCGTTCATAATATGCAGATCCGTACCGCAAATCGTCGTTTTAAAAATCCGCACCACCGCGTCAGTCCGCTCCTGCAGGACAGGTTTAGCCGTTTGCTCCCAGGATTTCTTACCGGCACCATGATACACCAATGCCTTCATCGTATCGCCTTTACCCGAAGAAGTCTTAACCCCGCATGGCTTAATCGCCACCGCTTCCTTATTCGAAAACAGATTTGCCATTGTATATATTTTAGAATGATTTCTTGCAAAAAAAAGAGCAGGAAGCATCACTTCCTGCCCCGTTGCTTAATCAACCAGTTCATACGCATAATCCACCACCAGGTCATTTTGTACAGACCATACGCCAGGTGCATTCCATGCTATTCGGGCCGCTTCAGATTTTTGATACCAGGAATCCACGGTACCTGTCAATATCACCTTAGTGCCGGAAACCTTTACCCCGATCTCCTGATCGCTCAGGGACCAGTTACGCTCCAGGGCGCTTTCAATATCTTCCTTTTCAATCTTGTCCTTTGTGTTGGCTTGGACTGTAATATTATTGGTCACACCCATGACACCCGGAAGACTTCTAACCGCATCTATTGCCGCATCCTTTTGAAAATTCCAATCCAGCTGCCCTTCAAGCGTAACCCATCCCTTTTCCACTTTAACTTTAACCTTATCCTTCGGAACCTCGAGATTCCATTGGTAAGCATTCAGCACCTCTGTAGCAATGTCATTGTCATTCTTTTTAAAAGAATCATTCGCAAACCTGATCTCAATATTTTCCACTACTACTTTAACCCCTGCTACGTTTCTAGCAGCCTCTTCCGCTTCCGTTTTCTTCCAATAACTGTCCACCGTTCCCGTCAAGGTAACAACACCATCTTTAGCAGTAACCCCGATCTCTGCCGCGCTCAATAATGGTTCCCATTTGATGGCATCTTGAACGTCCTTTTGTAAATCTGCATTTGTTTTCATGTTATTTTTTTTAAATTTAATTGTAAAGGTCGCCACATTCACTCCGGCAATTATTATACATAATAAAATATTAGTAGTATAATTCACACCTAACAAAAAATTACACGATGACTCGGATGATCTAAATATCCGCTCTTATGGCAAGGATATTGCAGCTAATTACTCATAGCTAAACCTAAACGACTCATGCTACTCACAGACCTAATGCCTAAAATCATCAATGATGACAACAGCAAAAAAACTGGCTATCTGGATGGATCATTCCAATGCTCATTTAATGGAATTTACCACCGTTCCGGTCACCATGAATATCCTGCACAACAGGGTGCAGCATCAACCTTCGGAATATTACAAAAAAATAATCGACGTGATCAAAAACTACCAGAACGTCCTCCTTTTCGGCCCCACCAATGCCAAGGCCGAGTTAATGACGATGCTGAAAGCCGACCATCAGTTTGAAAAGATCACCCTCGAAACGAAAGACTCCGATAAAATGTCCCAAAACAAACAGCACGCCTTTGTCAGCGATCATTTCTCCCGCCCGTGATCATATTCGCCGTGTTCAATAAGCATCAGCCGGCCTTCCTGAGCGGGACGCTGATTTCCAATGTGAACCCTTCGCCTTCGGAGCCGCTTACTATAGTTTCTCCATGTAAGGCAGAGACACGGTCCCTGACATTATTCAATCCTATGCCACTTATTGTGTTTCCTTTCACCATTCCGACACCATCGTCTGCTATACTCATTTTAAACTGACCGGACGATGTGCTCAGCAAAACATTGACCACTTTAGCATGCGCATATTTAATAATATTGGTGAATTGTTCCTGGGCAATGCGATAAGCCGAATGTTTCAATCCGCTGTCGAGCAATTCATCATTCAGCTCATCCGTATGGACATAAACATCAATGCCTGCAATTTCCAGCATATTTCTACTTAAGTCCCGCACCATGGCGGCGAGATCAGCCCCTTCAAAGTCAGGCGCCACCAGTTGATGAGCAATCCTCCTGGTCTCGTCAATGGCATTCTGAATATTATCGATGGCCGGCGCCAAACATTCGTTGACTGAGGTCACATCCGACATCGCAACAGAAAGTAGCATTTTCGTCGCTGCTAATATCTGGTTCACATTGTCGTGCAGTTCCATTCCAATGAGATTCCTGTCCTTCTCCCGCGCTGCGAGGATTGCTGCAAATATTTGCTTTTGATTATCCAGCAACTGCCGGGCTAAATCAGCTTCCGCCCTATGCATTTCGGATTCGGCGAGCTTTCTCGCTGAGATATCCTGGGTAGCTCCGATCATAAGCGATGTCTTCTTTTCTCCGTTATATACGATTTGGCCCCGGTCGTGAACATAAGCATAGTCGCCATTGAATTTTCTAAACCGGTACTCTTCTTCCCAGTTAACGGCCATACCACTTACAAAAAAGTCATGCAGACTTGTCACAACACGGGCCCTATCGTCCGGATGAAGCCGGGACTCCCAAAATCGACTTGGTATCAATGCATTTTCAATGGGATAGCCAAAAGCCCTTTTATGACCCCCATCAATCCACAGTATCTGTCCCAAAACCAGATCCCATTCCCAAAGGCAATCAGAAGTTACTTCTGTGACCAGGCGATACATATCATTAGTGGATTTCAGCTGCCGCACCGACGGTGCCGGATTTCCTCCATCAGGACGACCTTTAAAAGAAACAGATAAACAATGATCAAAATAACAAGTAGTCACGTCAAACCAGGCGTTCATTTTCTCCCAATACACACTAAACTCAGCCGGTATCCCCTCCAGAAGGGCCTGGTGATAGGAAGTATAGAAACCTTCAGGCATCGTGCTCTTAAATTGTACCCAAATATTCTTTCCGATCATGTCATCAGCGGAAATACCTAATAATTTTTCCGCGATATTGTTCCATAAGGACACCTTCCATTGTTGATCCACGATAAAAAACCCATTACCGAATATATCGGCAATAGCAGTATTTCCACGGCCGACTACGCCGTTCATTTCAGCATACCCAATTTCGGGCTGATCGAATTTATATGACATCATTCCTATTTTTTTCAGTGAATCGGGCGTACAAACTGATCATATCGCCTTAATCGCCGCGATCAGTTGCTGCAGGACATCTTTTGCATCCCCAAACAGCATAGACGTGTTTGCTTGCGAAAAGAGTTGATTTTGAATGCTCGCATAGCCAGGCTTCATCGTACGCTTGTTCACGATCACTAGCTTGGCCTTTCCCACGTCCAGGATCTTCATCCCATAAATGGGGCTCGAAGGATCGTTTTCCGCAGCGGGGTTCACCACGTCATTCGCACCCAGCACCAACACGACGTCCGTCGTCGGAAATTCATCATTACCGATATCATTGTAATTGATGCTCAACAACACATCGGCTGTATTTATCATGTCCGTCCTTGATTTGATTACCGCGCCGACGGTTACATAGTCCGCATCCGTGCAAAAAGCCTTCATTGCGGCTCCTGCCTCTATCCAGACAGTCATCCCGGCTTTGATCAAAGCTGCCGCTTCTGCGGCCAATAGCGATATCCTTGACTCGAAGGAAGGTTCCTTTAACACTCCGACCGTTATCATATGCTCGCGATTTCCAACACCATCCGGCCCTCGATCTGTCCCGCCCTCATTTCTTCCAATATCGCATTGATATTTTCCAGCTTTCCGGCATGAACCGTCGCCTTCACTTTACCCGCTTCCGCAAATGCAATCGCCTCCTGCATATCCTTTCTCGTTCCTACAATCGACCCCCTAACAGTCGTACCATTGACGACCGTCTCAAAAATGGGCAGGTCGAAACTTCCCGGCGGCAACCCATTCAGTGAAAGCGTACCCTTTCTCCGCAAAGCGGATAATCCTTGTTTAAAAGCAATCGGAGACGGTGCCGTCACCAGCACGCCATGCATCCCTCCCGTTAAATTTTTCAAATAAGTCCCCGGATCCTGTTCTTTGGCATTCACCGTAATATCCGCTCCTAACCTTTTCGCCAACGCCAATTTATCGTCCGCCACATCGATGGCCGCGACTTGTAACCCCATCGCCTTCGCATATTGTACAGCCAGGTGCCCCAGACCGCCAATTCCCGAAATAGCGACCCATTCTCCCGGTTTCGTATCCGTTTCCTTTAATCCTTTATAAACCGTGATGCCCGCGCAAATGATAGGCGCAATCTCCAGTAAATTGGTGCCCGCCTGGATATGTGCGACATACCGGGCATCCGCGACCACATACTCCGCATAGCCTCCATCCACACTGTATCCCCCATTCTGTTGCTTTTCGCATAACGTCTCCCAGCCCGTGATACAGAATTCACAATAGCCACAGGCACTGTAGAGCCAGGGCACCCCTACAATGTCCCCTTCCTTCACCTGTTTCACCTCCGGCCCCAGCGCGACAACATAGCCGATCGCTTCATGGCCCGGGATCAACGGCATTTCTGGCTTTACCGGCCAATCCCCCTGCACGGCGTGCAAATCCGTATGGCAAACCCCGCAGGTAATGACCTTTACGAGGATTTGATTGATACCCGGCTGTTTCACCGGCATTTCTTCTATTTTCAACGGGTCGCCGAACTTATGCAATACGGCCGCCTTCATTTTCTTTGGTAACATGATAGACTATTTAAATCGTGGTAGACATTCCGGTTCAATTACGAAACTGGCTTTATTTTAGGTAGGAAGCGTTACAATTTCCTATTGATTCATTGTATAATTCCCATGTGCAACCCTTGCTCAGATGGCACTTCAGGTATCTACCCTCCCTATCGACCGGTTAACTTTTGGCTCCCCCCTGCAAATAGGTTACCTTGCAGCCATTCCGGCGCCATTTACGCCTCCACTTCCTTCTGCTTTTGATATACATCGGCAATCAACCACTAAAAATTATTTGATGAGCAAAACAAAAAAATTGAACCATACCCTATTCTTATATTTTTCCATCGCATTTGCACTGGCTTGTTCCACGAGTCTCCTGACTGCATCTACAGGCTTTTTCCATCAGGCATCAGCCTTCCAGCCGTCCCAGAAACCGGCCGCAAAAGGAGATGACAGGAATAACCTCTATGACAGCCTCCATCTGGACAGCTTGGGCTTGACCAGGTCCGCTTTTAGCCAAGGGTTATCCGGCCTCGACATGCTGATCGCCGCCGGCGACATCAGAAATGCCGACATCCTTTCCATTGTCGATCTCAATCTTCCCTCCTCGAAAAAGAGGCTGTTCGTCATCGACGTCAGCACCCGTACACTCGTCTACAATACCTATGTTTCTCATGGCAGAAATTCAGGCAGGGAGATGGCCACGCAATTTTCCAACCAACCCAACAGCTATGAAAGCAGTTTAGGGTTTTATGTAACCGGCGACACCTATATCGGTCATCACGGCTATTCCCTGAAACTCGACGGTAAAGAAGAGGGGATCAATGACAACGCCTTTTCCCGTGGGATCGTCATGCACAGCGCCTCCTATGTAAACGAGCGCATGGCCACCGCCAGAGGATATATCGGCAGAAGCGAAGGCTGTCCGGCCATACCTGTAAAATGGCACAAAAACCTCATCGAAAAAATCAAGAACGGCACCTGTCTTTTCTTTTACAGCGCCGATAAATTCTATGCCGCTCACACAAAAATGAGATTTCCCCCGATTTCTTAAAAAGGGGATTCAGCACCGCTGCGACGGACAACCTACTGCGGGTCCATAAACATCTTTGGGGCCATTTGCCGGTCGTGCTGGTAAATATCGCCAGCAAAATGAAGCACCCCCTTATTATCAACCCATGCCGTGTAGTATGTAATAATGACAGGCACAGGAGGGCTCAGTTTCACAAATTGCTGACGACCGCTGTTCATAGCACTGTCCATTTTCTCCCGTGGCCATGAGGCGTCATTCCTCAATAAAAAATACGCCATTTCAGGCGCGTTGCTCAGCCGGATGCAGCCGTGACTTAGATCCCTCTCACTTTTGGTAAAGAATACCTTCTCCGGCGTGTCATGCATATAAATATTGAAGTTGTTCGGGAACAGGAACTTTATCTTTCCAAGTGCATTATCAGGGCCGGGCCGCTGCCGGACTACAGGCAATCCGCCTTCCCTGCCAGTGATCTCCATATGCCTTTTGCCCAGGTAATCTCTTTCCCGCCGCATTCCCGGTAACACTTCCTTTCTCACTATACTCGGAGGTATGTTCCAGTAAGGGCTAAAAACAACCTGGCTCACATTGCCGGAAAACATCGTCGTATTATGCCCTTCTGCGCCCACTACCACATCCATTTGAAATAGCACGTTTTTATTGCTATCCACATACACTTCGAATTCAGGAATATTCACAATGATCAACAGTCCATCCGGATGAACCGGCATCCACCGCATTCTTTGCATGTTGATGATCAGTTGCTCCATTCTGGCGAGTACCGATATATTCATATCTTTTATCAATGCTTTTGTCACTACACCCGAGGTATCAAATCCGTGATTGAACTGGTAGACCTTCACGGCATTTTCCAATACTGCATCAAATAGGTCACTGGTATCCCGCCCGGCCAATTCTCCGGTCATTTGTAATCGTTTTTTGATAAGCGCAATAGCCGGACGGCTAACCCCGACCTGGTATCCCTTTCCAGCCGCCGGTATCATCCCCCAGCCACCGCTTTGTTCAATAGCGCTGTATTGCTGCAAAGGGATCTTTAAGAGTCGGTAAGATTCATTTAAAGCGGCATAGTGATTATTAATGCTGTTACTGGCCAACACAACATTTGCGAAGTCTACAATTCCTCTTTTTTTAGCAGGGATATACGTTCCCAGCGCCGTCAGCGCAATACCCATATCTGCATAATTCCTTTTAGCATATTGGATAAACCTTTCGGTAATTTCCAATTCTGTTTCTATAGTAGCTGGATCTTTTCCCTGAACAATGTCGTGTCTCCCCGTTCTTAGCGCATCCAGCCGATCTTCCAGGGACTTATTGAACAGATCGGCATCATTTTCGGAAGAATAGAGGCTGCGGAAAGAAACCGACTGCTCTATCAGTCCAGCACTGGAGAACCAGGCGTACTCGTCATTTCTCACATTATAAAAGGCACGCATGGCCGTCGCTACCGTATCATTCAACTTTGCCTTTACAATAAACCGTTCCACATCCAGGCTATCCAAAAAAATGTCATTATAGCTATTGTTTTCATTGATGCTCCGGTCCCTTGCAACCGCCGAATCACCACCCCCTTCTTTCGCCGGCAGGACTTCGCCCACCGGAATGCCCGGAAGAGCCGCTTTATCCGCCGGGACATCTTCATTGTTAAAATTACCATGGCAACCCGCCACCAAAAAAACAGCTACTGAAAAAAACATCTTCCCCAACATCCCATTGTATTTAGTTCAATAAAAACTGCCGCCCGTGATCTCCACAGACGGCAGGCATTGATTTTCAAAGGTCGCATCTACTATATTTCTAAAACGGGTCAGTCAGCTCACTTACCCGGATCAATTTCTTATTGACAAATTCGTCGATGCCCAGTTCAGACAGCTCACGACCATAACCCGAACGCTTCGTACCGCCGAAGGGCAGGTCAGCCTGCGTCCAGGTCGGATGATTGATAAACACCATACCCGTGTCGATCTGGTCCGCCACCCGCTTGCCGCGTTCTATATCTTTCGTAAATACCGAGCCGCCTAAACCGAAAGGAGAATCGTTAGCCAGCACAATAGCCGCCTGTTCGTCCTTCACCCGGTAAAAAGAAGCCACCGGACCAAACAATTCTTCATGATACGCCGCGATACCCGGTTTCAGGTCCGTCAGGATGGTCGGCTGCATAAAGGCGCCAGGCCTGTCCACCCTTTTACCGCCCAGCAAAACTTTCGCTCCGCCTTTCACCGACCGCGATACCTGGTCCTCCAATTGTACCGCCGCTTCCTCGCTGCTCAAAGGTCCCAGCTCCGTAGCAGGGTCCATGGGATCGCCGACCACCAGTTTCGATAGCTTGTCTTTAAACTTTTTCAGGAACTCATCCGCAATCGGCTCGACGGCGATAAACCGCTTGGCGGCCACACAGCACTCGCCGTTGTTGTTCATCCGGCCAACCACCGCCCATTCCACTGCCTTGTCGATATCCGCATCTTCCAGGATGATAAAGGCATCGCTACCCCCCAGCTCCAGCACGGATTTCTTCAGGTGCTTTCCCGCTGCGGCCGCAATGCTTGCACCCGCCGCTTCGCTACCCGTCAGGGAGACACCTTTGATCCTTTCATCCGACACCAGTGCCGACGCCCTTTTACCAGACATCAGCAGGTTCGTATACAGTCCTCTTGGTGCACCGGCATCCCGGAACAACTCTTCCAGCAGGATACCGCATTGCGGTACAATAGACGCATGTTTGACCAGCACGGTATTGCCGATCATTATATTGGGTGCGGCAAAACGGGCCACTTGATAAAAGGGAAAGTTCCATGGTTCGACGCCCAGCAATACGCCAATTGGACTGTGCCGAACAAACGCCTTACCGTACACCGGATTTAGTTCCTTATCTACCAGGAATGCGGCGCCATGTTCCGCATAATAATCTATAATACTGGCACTAAGCGTGATCTCCGCTTCCGCTTGCGCGATCAGCTTTCCCATCTCCATGGTGATGATCTTGGCCAACGCCGATTTCCTTTCCCGCATCAGTTGCGCCACCTTGTGTAACAGTGTCGCCCGTTCCGCATAACTCGTCTTCTTCCAGTGATCATATGCCTTGGCCGCCTGTGCCACCGCCTCATCGACCACCTTCTCTGTCATTTCCTCGAAAGACTTTTCCGTCTTGTTCGTGGATGGATTAATTGTTTGAATAGACATAATATTGATTTAATTTAACTCGTTCCTAAAAAGCAATGGACGCTTCCAACATCTCTCCATAGAATTTACCCCCGTTCAGGATATTCGTATTCGGGTAATTCTTATACTCCTGGTTCACATATTCTGCCTTCAGCATAATGTTCCGTGTCAGGAACCAGCCTGCAGAAGCCACTTCCCGGTTGATCGTGATATCCTGCGAATACCCCTGCACCGCCGATTTCACCGTATTATAACGGACCCCGATCCAGAAGTTCTCAGAATGGGCGGGAAAACGATAGATCAGGTCCGCCGCATACTGAATAGCCTGGCGCTGCGAAAATTCCGTAATCGACCGGCCCTTCGCATTTTCATAGGTACCGAAGAATTCCAGTCCCTTATACTTCAAAAACGGATTCACCATAAACGTATTCACCTCTTCCGAGAAGCCAGGATTATATCTCCCGGAAAACGGGCTATAATCATTTTCATTTGAGAGCGTCGTCCCTTTCGCCACATTCGGGTTCTCCATCACATCGAAATAATGGGATCCCGTCCGGTCGCCGCCGAACAACGTATTGCTGTTCGCGCTTTTCACCGAATACACCGACCCGGTTAGCCGGAAGCGAAAATCAGGGGCCACCTGTTTGTCGAATCCTATTTTGCCATGAAAAGCAGCTGAATAGTGATTCGGTTGACCCGTCGCCGAATCGATCTTCGTACCAGCGACCACCGTCGGGTCCAATTCACCATTGGTAATCCCTCCCATCAGGAACAAGCCGGATTTGTGATGGTAATAGATCTCACCGCCCAGCTCCGTGGCAAACTCATCCATGATATAATTTTCCACGAAGGGATTGTAAATCGTATTGCCTCCGTCCGTTCTCCGGTAATGTTGATCACCGTAATCCACATCGAACTGCCCGATCTTGATCGTAAAGCTCTTCATCAGCGTATCGATCAAACGACTGTGCAGGAAGAGCAATTTGTCGAACTGGATATAACCGCCTTTCACCCAGGTATCCTCATGGTGCCGGGAGGCCAGATAGGTCGTCAGGTTCACCCGGATGCCGTCCGCCAATTGCACGTCAATATTCAGGTTCGCCATCGCCAGGTCGAATCCGTTCGTCAGCGGTGTCAGGCTATTGACGTTTCCGGTGAAGCCGGCCTCTTCCATGGGTATAGCCGTATTCTTATCCCGCAGCATCTGGAAACTCTGTTCAAAGCTGCCTCCGACCTTTACCTTCAAATGGTGAAACGACGTCGTATCATCCTTAGAAGTCTCGAAGACATTAAGTCCCCGCTGGTCATTCTGACGAAAGTACTGCATAGATTGATGCTGGGCCGACACGGATAGTCCGAGGACCAGAAAAGAGACGGTCAGTAAACCGCTCACGCGAATAATAGATACTTTCATCGTAGTTGTTTTATGAAATCTGTTTATTTCTTAACGATCATGGTAAAGTCGATGGTCAACGCATTACCCGTTTTCAGCGCCCCCATCATATAAGTCGGCGGCTTGATTTCGTAATCGCTCATCAGCAGCTTATCCGTTCCCGTACAACTAATAGTTCCATCGGCTTTCACCGTACAGGCTGCCGTCAGCACCACGGGTTTGGTCACCCCTGCAATCGTAAGGCTGCCGTTACTCTTTACGCTGAACTGGCCGCCGCTGCCCGGCGTAACCGTCGAAGAAGACGCTGCAAAAACGATATTGCCGCTGGTCTGCGCCTTCATCGCGTCATAGGCCTTCGAATCCATGCCGGATTTACCGCTCTTCAGACTATGTACGGGAAAAGTAAACCCAAACCCGTTCAGCCCGTCCGGCATAGCCGTCTTGCCCGCCGCATAGGTAAACTTCGCCGTGCAAGTGACGTCCTTGTCTTCCATCGACCAATTGTGTACATTAGAGGTACCCAATACTTTGATGTCCGCATCCGCCGCGCCCGTCACCTTGTTGATAACGCCCGTCACCGGTACCACCGAAAACGCCATCAGCAAAACAGTAATCCCTGTCAACACATAGCCCATATTTGGGAAAGAAAAATGTAAATACTTGTTGTTTTTCATCTTGAAATCATTTAAATTGTAAAAGCGAAACCTATCGGTTAAAGATTTTTGTTCCTGTTCATTCCTCTTCGGCCTATGTCAGCATCGCCTTGACCGATTCTACCAGCACATGGACATCATGCTGCCCCTTATACAAAGGAGAGACCTTCTTGTCCAGCTTCAGCAGCGAAAAAACTGCGACCTGCGCCGACCGAATCGAATACTCCACCGTAAACACTACATCGTCCTCGATCTCGCAATACTGACCGATAAAAGCCAAGTTGACCGAGCCCCTCGGGATGACCGACGGCCGGTCTGTCTTTCCCCGGACCAGGAACTGGCTGGTAATGAAGGGCAGCATACAGGGAATACAGATCGACGTCTTCAAAAGCAACTCCTGGTCCTTTGCAAAGCGGAGATGCCCGAAGATCTCCCGTAAGATTTCCGTTCCATTGCACTCCGACATTCTTTTATGGATATAGTTACCTTGTTTGTCAGGGAACAAACCATAACCCCAACAGACCTGCACCCCGGCAGGCTGTCCGATAAAATGAGGTTGAAACGGTAACACCAGCGACATCAGCCAATTAGAATCCTTAAAAGTCACCAATCCGCCCGTTCCCGCTTCATTGCCCGTAAACTCCTCCATCAACCGGAAAAAGGTCGGATCATGAAAAGTGATCGTAAACGATTCCCATACCGATTGGGCTTCATGGTCGTCGAACACCAGCGGATGCCCGAAAGCCGGTTTGTTCTTTGCAATATTCTCCCAGAGCGTCCAGGACCCGCCCGATCGCTTGGTTCCCAGCAAAGGCGCCTCCGTCATCGATCCGAAGGTAGACCCTTCCGTCATCGACCCGATCGTCACAAAAACAAGGTCATCCCGTGTTAACTTAGTTTCAATGTGCTTCTCTCCCTTCACATACACCAGACGTTCTGCCTGCTGTATATCTTCACCTGGAACAAACACCAGGTCCGTTACCCGGCAATCCATTATAAAATGCACTCCCTGTCCTTTCAGCCAGGACACCAAGGGTATAATGATCGAATCATATTGATTATAGGGCGTCCGCCGGACTCCCGCCAGCGTATTGATGCGTGGGAACTCCTGGATGAACCGCAGCAGATACCGCTTGAATTCCACCGCGCTATGCCAGGGCTGGAACGCAAACGTCGTGCACCACATAAACCAGAAATTCGTCGTAAAAAAATGAGGCTCGAAATGATCTTCGATCCGGGATTCCCCCAGCGAATCCTCCGAGGCCACCAGCATTTTGATCAGGTCCAGCCGGTCCCGCATACTAAAGCCCATCGAAGACATATCCACTTTCTTCCCGTCCTCCACCAACCGGCAGTTGGAATGACTCTTTACCTTCTCATTAAACTCGAACATTCCTTCCTTCACCGACTTCATCGGATTCCCCGTTTCAGGAATAAAAGACAAAAGGTCATACGTACACGTATAGGCCTCTTCGTCAAACATGCGGCCGCCCCTCATCGTATAGCCCTTTTCCGGCGAACCATGCGCGTCCATACTGCCACCCGTCTCTGCCGATTCTTCCAGGATATGAATATCCGTTCCCGGAATCTTGCCATCCCTGATCAGGTAGGCGGCACTCGCCAGCGATGCGATACCTGCGCCCACCAAATACACCTGCCGCTGCTTACTATCTTCCATCCGACAAAAGTGAAGCAATCCAAACTACCAAGTGTTACAGCCTCGCGCCGAAACATAGTAAAATTCACACCCGTGGTCGCGTTCCCACATCGGGGCTTTTGGCAGAAGTGTGAATTATGCAATCAATACCTGGAATCCTATAAGATCACCCGGTCGTCATTACTAATTGCGGGAGTAGCGAAAAACAACAGACCGCTGTCGATAATCCTCTTAACCTAATGTTATTCCGAATATTTGGCGAATCGTGGGATGTGGCAGGGATATTGCCGCCATTACAATAGTATTGACGCCATCAGGCAATTTTGCGGAGGGCAAACAAACATACTCAAACCCCCATGACCTTTGTCATGCGCCGGTATGCTGACCATCAATATCATTGGTGCACCACCTGACTATCTTCAGTTTTGGCAGCAATTCAAATTCTCCCTACGGATCATCCGGACTTCTTCGAGACATTTCATCATTTTACATTTCTATAAAACGAAGTCTATGACGATATATATAAAAAACATGGTGTGTATTCGCTGTAAAATGGTTGTCAGCGCCGAGCTGACACATTTAGGGCTGCAATACACCAATGTAGACCTGGGGCAGGCCGATATCATAGGCGATATTTCCAGGGCCCAACATGAGCAGATCCGAACCGACCTTTTACTATCTGGTCTTGAACTGATAGAGGATGTAAAAAGCATATTGATCGAAAGAATAAAAAAGATCATCATTGAGCTCGTGCACTCTTCCGAAGAAGAACCCTTACCCGTCAACCTATCAGTACACCTTAGCCAGCAATTACATCACAATTATACCTATATGGCCAATATCTTTTCCGAAACCCAGGGCCATACCATTGAAAAATTCCTGATAGAGCATAAGATCGAACGGGTCAAGGAATTGCTCTTTAATAACGAGTTGAATCTTACCGAAATAGCCTTTAAAATGCATTACAGCAGCGTTGCCCATCTCTCCTCCCAGTTCAAGAAAATCACAGGCTATACTGCATCCCAATATAAAAAAATCGAGATAAGGCCACGGATACCCCTGGAAGCCATTTGAGCCTTTTTATGCCCAATATGGGCAATGCTCAAACCCCGACCGGCTCCTGTATATAGACGGGATAATCCGTATAGCCTAATTTCCCCTCCGTATAGAACAATTCCTGCCGGAGGTCCTTCGAGAGCGGCCAATCATTTTTCATGCGCTCCACCAAGTCAGGGTTATTGATAAAATGACGTCCAAATGCCACCAGTCCCGCCAGCCTCAGTTCAATATCCGTTTCCGCATTGCTCTTATCGTACCCACCGCTCAAAATAACCGTATTTTTAAACGCTTCCCGGATCAGGTCCTTGATCCTCAGCGGGACTACCGGCCCTCCCATCGAAGAATGATCCACAATATGAATATAGACCAGGCCTATTTTATTCAATTGCTCAGCGAGATAAGTATAGGTATCATCTATTTCTTTGTACTGCGGCATATCGTTAAACACCCCATAGGGAGATAGCCGGATTCCCGTCTTATCCTTTCCAATGGCATCCGCCACCGCTGTAGCCACTTCCATCACAAACCGGCATCGGTTCTTCACATTACCGCCATAACTATCATTGCGGACATTGCTGAACGGCGAAAGAAACTGTTCCAGCAGGTACCCGTTCGCCGAATGAAGTTCCACCCCGTCGAATCCCGCAGCAATTGCGTTTTTCGCCGATTCCACATATTCCGCTCTGGTATTCACCAGGTCATCGGCACTCATCGCCTCCGGCACCGGAAAATCCTGCATTTGCCGTTGGTCCGTCCACATCTGTCCCGCCGCCTGCACTGCAGATGGAGCCAGGATACGTGAACCCGCAGGCATATTCAGCGCATGGCTGACCCTTCCAGTATGCATCAGCTGCACAAAGATCTTTCCACCCTTTTCATGCACGGCCCCTATCGTCTTTTTCCAGCCTTCCACCTGCTCCTTGCTAAACATCCCGGGAATCCGCGCATACCCCAATCCATTCGGCGAGGGCGCCGTTCCTTCCGTAATGATCAATCCCGCGCCCGCGCGTTGCCCGTAATATTCCGCCATTAACGTATTCGGGATATTTCCCACTGCCCTGCACCGCGTCATCGGCGACATCACCACATGATTCCTCAATCCAAGCGATCCCAACTTTGCCGAAGCAAACAATTCATTTTCCATAACAGGTAAAATTTAAAGCCACCCAGCATTGGCAAAGCGTCTCCGCAGAAAAGAAACCGGAAAATTTAAAAAAACTAGCTCTTAACAAAGGTGGGCGATAAAATCCCCGTTCCGGTTATATACATCTGTGTAAATATTACATTATTCACATCTCTATTTCAAAAGTCATCCTCAAATTTTCGGTTTATTATTTTCCCCTCATCAGTCTCAGTTGAAGCACTGTCAGCGTAATGACCGACTACGATCTCGCAGACGGGAGCTCGAAAGTTCCTTTCTCTAGCCGCTTATAATAAACGGACAGGCCATCCTTGTCCCGCGATAGCAACTTCACTTGGTTGCGCCGCCTGTTAATGAAAATGAATACGTCTCCACTGAGCAAATGCTGCTTCATCTCCTGTTTGACCAGTCCACTCAGTCCATCAAAGGATTTTCTCATATCCGTAGCAACTCGGTACAGAAAATAACGTCCGTTATCATGAAGAGTTAGCATGGCTTATAACAACGGCTGGATATAAGAAAAAGGTTCCTGTTGAAACACGGTAATCAACGCGCCGCCGGAGAGTTGAACGGTTGCCACCGCATTGCCCACCGGTCCTGACAGTTCAACTGCCGTAAACCCAGCAGACTGCTCGTCCATGTTCATTTCCCGATACTTTTTCTGCCAGTTTTAAAAACTGGCTTCCTTAATGCCTTGCTCCTGGCAGAAGGCCGATACACTTTGGTCCGAATCCCTTGACGCCAGCAGGGCAAACATTCTTTGTTGTTTTGACGATTCCATAATGATAGTTTTTATAGCCCAAAACTATATCCTGCAAGACAAAAGGCAAAGACGTGGTTGGATGAATGCTTACTCAAAGAGAACGAATGTCCGTTTCTAATTTGGATAGTATTACTCTTCCCATCAAGTACCTGGATGAGCATGGCTATCACCGCCAGATCGCCATTGATTCAGTAAAGATCCAAAGACTTCCCAAAGAGCAGATTGTCGAATGAATATGCGTACATTGATTCAAAGAGTCAATTAAGCTCTCAGTAGCACTTCACTACAAAACACTACCAAGATGACGCCTACCGTTACGATGCCACAAAATTGGATCAGAAAGCAAAAAGCGAATCTCTCGACTATTAAG
>Ga0302309_10000929_pt1 | contig 29744 bp, 31 predicted proteins | sample III_Palsa_N1_1_FD_200453 | JGI IMG/M metagenome (GOLD analysis project Ga0302309, IMG submission 200453) | Peat permafrost microbial communities from Stordalen Mire near Abisko, Sweden - III_Palsa_N1_1 | ecosystem: Environmental > Terrestrial > Soil > Palsa > Peat permafrost | place: Sweden... | reverse complement strand
TAATCTGGAAATGGCCCCGATCTGAAAACCGGCCTAAAACTTCTGAATCTTCTTCTTTTTTCATTTTACACTAATTCTTTAGTGTATAGTTTTTCCCGGACGAGTCAGTTATTTGATGGATGCCGCAATTTTCGGCAATGTGATAGTGAAGGTTGTGCCGCCATTTTCGAGGCTTTGCACTTCAATTTTACCGCGATGTTTTTTTACAATCTGGTGCACAATGCTCAGGCCGAGGCCAACAGGGGTTTCGCCGCGCAGGCCATTGCGGCGGGCCTTTGAAAAGCGATCAAAAATATGAGGCAGATGCTCATGAGGTATCCCTATACCAAAATCCTTAACACGAATAAAAACATCAGAGGCCGAAGCAGAAAGACTTATTTCGATGTGATTATTCTCCCCCGAGAATTTTAACGCGTTGCTGATGAGGTTATCCATTGCCCGGTGCATTTTAAACGGTTGTATACCGGCCATAATGATATTCGACGAATCATGGTAAATTATGTCAACCGGTTCCTTTTTATTTTTTATCCATTCATCAACTATCGATGAGAGGAACGTATTGATATTGGTATCGATGAGCTCAAATTCATCATTAAATTCATTTTGAGCGGTTTCAATGAGGTCGTTAATTATGGCATTTGCCCTGTCGCATGATGTATGTATCATTTGAAGATAGCTGTCTATGTCGGCGTTATCATATTCTTCTGTTTCCATTAGCGCGGCAGCCGACTTGATGATAGACAGGGGGTTACGAAGATCATGCGCCACTACACCTAATATTTCATTCTTTATGATGCTGGCATTTTCTATTTCCAGGCTTTTTTCTTCTATATCCCTCAACTTAAAGAAATTATCGGCCCGGTATGAATACGTGTACCTTGATATACTGAAAAATGTAACCAGCAATATTAATGAAGCCAGGTTATTCAAAACCAACTCGCCGGCAGTATGCTGGTAAAAGGGCAGCAATAATGCAAAAAATGTTTCTGCAATAAGTGTAATTGCTATGGTTTCATAATATTCGAAAGCAAAAAATGTGCTTACGGTAATAAGCCCCACCAAGTACATTACAAGCGTATTGCGCGGATTATGCATGCTGAAAAATGTTGCGCGCATGGCGGTGATAACAATGAATACCGCAAAAAGGCCGCTTAATGCCCGCACACTACGAAGGAATTTTTTATTGTTTGAAAAACGTGCCAGCAAAACCCTGCTGGTTATGTAAAATACGGGTGTAACAAATAAACCGACCCAGTTGACGGCATTGTAATCATCAATATGGCTTATGTTATGGTGGCGGGAAATATACAAATCAAATAACAGCCTGATGAGTATGCAAAAAAGAAAATAAATAAGACTTATAGCTTTTACTGTTTTTAAATTTTGAAGAACATAATACGAGTAAAAAGCAAAGCGCCCGGGTCTATCAGCCTTGCTAAAAAAATAGATTTTCATTTACCTGTGTTGTTTAGGTACGGCAAATATAGTTATATCATAATAAATAAAAAAATATTGAATAATAGTAAAAAAGCCCTTTTTAAAGCTGTAAGAGGCTTTAAAAAGGGCAATGGTATTATTATTTTAGTTAAATTTTGCTTATCAATGTAAGGCTGTATTGCTATAAAGGTGATATTCGCCCGGTGCAAGGGTAATCGACATAGTAGTATTGGTAACATTCAGCGTGTTGCCTGTAATATTGTCGTACCATGTGCCGGTTGATGGGAAAGTGATATTTGAAGTTATACTTACCACATCAAAATTGCCTACCACTTCTACATCAGTGCCGTCGGTACCCAGCAGCTGTATCGTTTTTACCGGTCCCGCTAAGCTGTGTGTAAAATTAGTTGTCGTAAATACGGTATTATTAATTTTATAATGGATCAATTTTGCATACATACTATATAAAGCAGCACGATTTGGGTCGCTCATGTATTGCCAATCCGGCGGTTGCGGGTCAGTGCGTTTATCTGAAGTATTATTCAGGTTTCCATAGTCAGGCCCTGCACTTGCATCATCATATCCACGTTCATCAAACATCCAGAACATTTTTGGGCCGGGAGTTGAAAATAAAAATGTTGCCAGCATGGCATCACGTTGCAAACCTGTTGCCAAAGTTTTGATATTATAACTGCCGTTGCTGTTGCCATACGCGCCATTTTTAAACTGCACCCGCACTTCGTCGTGGCTTTCCGCGTAAGTCATCAATCCGGCCAGTTGAGTGATACCGAATGAATCGTAAAAGTAACTTGATAAATCCCATGAACCACCTGAATCATTAAAGCTCATTGTTGCTTGTGAAGAGTTGGTGTTCTCGTCGTTCCAACTGATCATTCCCTGTGCAGCCAATGCTGAAACCTCGTTTGCTGCAGCAAATTCTTCCAGTATTACATAAGCTGTTGGGTCGACGCCTTTTATATAAGTATCTAATGTAGTTAACGTTTTTACACGATCTGCATCGTAAGCTGTCCATAAAGCTGCATTAGAATTGGAGTTAGTTTGCGTGTATCCATTTGCCTGGTCTAAACGAAAGCCGTCGACATGATATTCCGTCAGCCAATACTTAAAAACATTCTCGGCAAAAGTTACTGTTGCAGCATCATGATAATCCAATTGGTAGCCCACGCCATAGGGATGTGTTGTAGTTGCATTAAAAAAGGGGCTATTGGTGGCAGGTTCACTAGCGGAGCTGTTCCAGTACATCTGGCACAATGGCGATGAACCGAACTGGTCTTCCAGCACAATGTCCATTACAACTGCTATGCCAGCTGTGTGGCATGCATCAATAAATGTTTTGTAATCGTTTGGCGTACCGTAATATTTATCAAGGGCAACCATAAAGTTTGGATTGTAACCCCATGAGCTGTTACCCTCAAACTCGTTTACCGGCAGTAGCTCGATAGCATTTACACCCAGGCGTTTAATATAGTTAAGTGTATCCACCAGTGTCTCGTAACTATGTGTTGCCACAAAATCGCGTAATAACAGCTCATATACCACCAGGTTTTTCGGATCGGGCCTGGTAAATGTTGCGTTTTTCCAGGTGTATGCAGGTGCACCATACCAGAAATCGGACACTATACTTCCGGTAGCACCTGTTGGGAACGTTTTTAGGCCTGGGTAAACGCCTGCGCTAATAACTCCGGGATCGTTGGCCTGGTCCAATATCTTGTGGCTATATGGGTCGGCAACTGTTATTGAGCCATCAATGTAATATTGGTACGAGTACTCGGTAGCCGGGTTAAGATTATCAACCTCAACCCACCAGCGGGTACCGTCTTTTGTATTATTCATCGGCGTAGCGGTTTTCGACCAATTATTGAAATCCCCCATAAGGTAAAATGATTTTTTGCCCGGCGCGTAAATGTCAAATATGGCCGAGGTGCCATTGTTTATAAAAGTAACGCCATCTGTTGCGCCTGCCGGCAGATCTTTACCATTTGGATTTACCACGGTACTTACGGTATCGTTCCCGGAACCTTTGCCGGAATTACTCTCTTTGTGGCATGAAGTAATAGCGACCAGTAACAAACCGGTCAGCAATAAGTAAACATTCTTTATCATTATTATTGGTTTATTTTTATTTATTAATTGGTTTTCAGCTATAACGGTTTGTTTTTCAAAACAGTATAACACTCCCAAAAACAAGTGCTTTAATTTCCCCTGTTTTAGGTTGAGCATGTAAATGTACAATTTAGCGTTGAAATTAAAAAAATTTATGAATAATCAAACATGGGTGGATCAGTGACGCCGTGATTATTTAATATGTTTTTTAACAATATCTACCAGTTCGTGAAGGTCGAAAGGTTTGCGCAGGTAGCCATCGGCCTGGCCGGCTTCGGCTATTTCTTTGATATTGCTAACCGCCGAAATAATAATAACCGGGATATGGCTGGTTGCTGCGTTTGATTTAAGTTCCTTGCTCAGTTGCTGCCCGTTGGCATCGCTCTTCCAGTCGGTAAGCCAGTTATCGAGCAGTATAAGGTCCGGTTTTATGCTGTCTATCGATTTCAGTATCTTCGAATCTTCCGACGGTATTACCTCGTATGCTTCTTCTTCCAGGATATAGACAATAGTATCCCTGATATCTTTATCATCTTCAATAACCAGGATCTTTTTTGTGGCGGTGTCCATAAATACGGGTAAATTAATATAGCATAGGGTAATTGATTTTTTGCCGGGGTAAGAGCAATACAAAATAATTACCCTATAAATATTACAATGCGTTTTTTTGTTTTACGAACAGGAACTTTTTATACAAAAAAAATTGTGATTATTCAGCCCCACCCAACCCTCCCCGGAAGGGAGGGCTTAAAACTTGAAGTTAAAGTCTCCCCTACCGGGGGAGATTTAGAGGGGGCAAAAAAATACTGCTTTTTATAAATTATTATAGCATTGGCGGCAGCGGGGTTCATAGCTTTCTTTTTCGCCTAATAAAAACTGGCCGTCTTCAGGTATTAAACGGTAGGAGTAGAGCGCCGGGTTGCCACACTTAACGCATACGGCGTATAACTTGGTAACCGATTCGGCCATGGCCATTATGGCGGGCATCGGGCCAAACGGCTTGCCCGAAAAATCCATATCGAGGCCGGCAACTATAACGCGTACGCCTTTATTGGCAAGGGCATTGCAAACCTCGGGCAATTCATCGTCAAAAAATTGTGCTTCATCAATACCAACCACCTGTACCTGGCTACCGGGCGTTAATATAGCCGACGCTTTTGAAACCGGCATTGAGGATATAGAATTGGCGTTGTGCGACACCAAAGAAGTTTCACTGAACCGGGTATCGGCCTTCGGGCTGAAAATTTCAACACTCAGCCGGGCTATTTTGGCGCGTTTTAAACGGCGCATCAGTTCTTCGGTTTTCCCCGAGAACATTGAGCCACAAATAACTTCAATGCTGCCGCCGCCTTCACCTCTTCTTTTAAAAACATCTTCGGTATGCTGCATGTTGATCTTTAACAGATCGGCTAATATCATAATTTAATCTTATTTTTGAGACAGCATTTTTCAACATCAATACCCATGAAGCAGCAGGAAGTATTTAATAAGATAGGCGGGATATTAAAAGAGCTGAGCGAACAGTATGAATACCTTAAAACAGTTGATGAGCCGCTGAACGAACTGGAACTGGAACTTTTTTTGGCTAATTCGCACTTTTTAACCGATCATATGATCATCCTGAGCAAGCTGAATGCCCAGGCCATCGCTGCAAATAAAACTAGAGAAAAAGAGCCGGAAGCAGCAGAGCAAAAAAAGGTTGAAGCCCCCGAACCTGTTAAAGCTGCTGAAGAAAAGTATTTTGAACCGCTGGTACAATCGGCTGCACCGGCAAAAAACGGGGCGGCAAATAGAACGGATGAAACTCCTGCACCGAAAATTGATTTGGGAAGCAACACATTTGAGGATTCGTATTCTTTTATACGCGACGAAGAACCCTAAACCATACGCCATGAGCTAATATTGGATGAATCTGATTTTGACGAGGACGATGATGTTGCCGGAGATACACCTGGCAATACAGTAGTTGAAAAAGTGCCGCAACCTGAACCGGCGGCAACAGCAAAGCATGAAACTAAGCCGGTTGCCGAAAAACCAGCACCAAAACCCGTATATGAGCATGTTAAAGAGGAAGTGCTCACCATTAACCAAAAAATATCGGCACAATTGGGCGAGCGCAACGGCGTAGCCGAACAACTGATCCTGCAGCCTGTAAGCGACCTGAAAGGCGCCATCAATTTAAATGATAAACTGCTTTATGTTAAAGACCTTTTTAATGGCTACAGCCTGGCTTACAGCGAAGCTATTGAAATATTGAACCGCTTTGCCAGTTTTGAGGAAGCCGATCTTTTTCTGAAAAAGAATTACGTGGCTAAAAACAACTGGGATAGCAAACCGGAAACCACTGCTAAATTCTACTCCCTGCTAAAGCGCCGTTACGCGTAAACGATACCCATCCGGTTGGAATCGAGCTTGATCAATACAAACAGCAGGATTGTAAAATTGATCAATGACGAGCCCCCGTAACTGATAAATGGCAGCGGGATGCCGATGGACGGCACAATGCCAATAGTCATGCCGATATTGATCACTACGTGAAAAAAGAACACCGACGCCACCCCGTAAGCGTATATCCGCGAAAAAGGAGATCGCTGTCGTTCGGCAACATAAATTATCCGTAAAACCAAAAACAGGTACAGGCCCAGTAATACTACCGAACCGGCAAATCCCCATTCCTCGCCAATGGTACAAAAGATAAAATCGGTGCTTTGTTCAGGAACGAACGAGTACTTGGTTTGAGTACCCTTCATGTAGCCTTGTCCCCAGAGTTCGCCCGAGCCGATTGCTATTTTTGATTGGTTAACGTTGTAGCCTTTGTTCTTAATGTCTTTTGAAATGCCCAGTACAATATTGATGCGTTCCTGCTGGTAATGTTTCAGCACCTTGTTATAAATAAATGTAACGCTGAAAACAAACGCCACTGTAATACAAAGCACGATAAGTATAGAGGATACAAATTTCCTGTTACGCCTGAATAAAAGAATTATGATCAGCGCCAGCACAATCAGTGAAGCAACTATATAGGTAACATTACCTAATTTTATGGTGAGAACAAACAAGGCAATAAATAATCCTTCCAATATTAGGAAGTAGGGCGAAAGGCCTTCGCGGTACAATACGAATATCAGTGTACTGAATACAAGGGTAGAACCTGTATCCGGCTGTAGCATGATCAGGAACATTGGGAAGATGATAATGCCCGCAGCTGTAAGAAATGATTTCAGTTCGGTTATCTTGATATTTGTGCCGCTTAAATACCGGGCCAGCATCAGGCACGTAGAGAATTTGGCAAACTCTGATGGTTGCAGCCTAAAGCCACCTCCCACCGATATCCAGGCCTGGTTACCGCCTATTTTACGGCCGACTACCAACACCACTATTAAAAGCAGCGACGTTATTGCATAAAAGGCAGGGGCAAGGGTTGTTATAAAGCGGCTTTCGAGCAACAATATTACTATGGCAAACACCACGGCGACTACAAGGTATATAAGTTGTTTGCCGTAGTCCGTTTTAAAATAAGGTTCGGTAGGACGATATGCGGCTGAATGAATATTAAACCAGCCAATGGTACACAGCGCCATGAAGATAAATACCAATACCCAGTCAACATTAAAAAAAAAGTTGCTGCTCCGCTGGTTATTCATTTTCCCTCCTTTTTATTGAGGATGACAGGTAAGCAACCCTTGCATCGTTCTTCTTTTTGATTGAGGTGCTTTTTTGCTGGCTCCGTTTGCGAATACTATCCATAAAGGCTTTGCGGGTGCTGTCCAATTTCAGGAACTGCTTGTATTTCCTTTTGCCGAGGTATTGTTCGGGGTCGGGCATCAGGCTGGCATTCATATAACGTTGCGGGTCAATTCCCGACTCTCGGTTGGTGATGCTGTCCCTCAGGTATTTTTCCACAATAAAGCTCGCTATCGGTGCCGCCCATTTTGCGCCTTCGCCGCCGTTTTCAACAACCACTGCGATGGCTATTTTAGGGTTGTCGCGCGGGGCGAAAGCTACGAACACTGAATTTGTGCCGTTGGAAGTTTGTGCCGTACCGGTTTTGCCGCACATAATAATACCCGGGATTTTTGAGGCCACCGCCGTACCGTGGTCAACAACTGCCTGCATACCATTTATTAACGGGTTAAAGTAGACCGAATCGATACCGACATAGTTTTTTACCTTATACTCCGATTTAATAATGTCCTTATCGCCTATGGCTTTTACCAGGTGGGGTTTAAAATAAAAGCCACGGTTGGCAATGGAGCATTCTATGTTGGCCAGTTGCAAAGGCGTGGCCGATAACTCACCCTGGCCTATGGCTAGTGAAATTACAGTACTTGAACGCCAGCCGCCGTTGGGATACTTTTTATTGTAATCGGCAGCTGTAGGCAAATTGCCATGGCCCTCGCTCGGCAGGTCAAGCCCCAGCTTTGAACCCAAGCCGAATTTTGCCACCTTTGTACGCCAATCGTCGAATGTAGTAGCTGTATTTTTGGCACCATTGGCATTGATAATCTTTTCAAAAACCATACAGAAGTAGCCATTACATGATTGGGCCACGGCACTACTCAATGTTACTATACCATGTACCTCGTGATGGTAACAAGGCACCGGATGATTACCCGCCCAATAAACACCCGGACAATTATAGCTGGTTTGCGGATTTATCATGTTGTTTTGCAAGGCTATCAGCGCACTTAAAGGTTTAAATGACGAGCCCGGTGGATAATAAGCCTGTATAGGCCTTACCAAAAAAGGATCGAACGGGTTATCGTACATTTTGGCGGCATTCTTCCCGCGTTCGCGGCCTACCATCAGGTTTGGGTCATAGGTGGGGCTGCTTACAAAACACAATATTTCGCCGGTTGAGGGTTCAATGGCCACTATGCTGCCCAGTTTGCCCTGCATCAGCTTTTCGCCTAGTTTTTGTATGCGAAGATCAAGCGATGAAGTGAGCCGTGCGCCGGCCACAGCCGCCGTATCATATGCCCCATTGGCATAACTACCCCTGGCGACACCGTGCGAATCGACAACCTGGTTTATGATGCCTACCTGGCCCCTTAAAACGTCCTCATAAGAACGCTCCACGCCGGTTATGCCTATTAAATCGCCAGGCCGGTAACGGCCGTTTGATTCTTTGATCTGCTTATCGGTAACCTCGCCAATATAGCCAAGGAATTGCGCTGCAACTGAATCCGGGTAAGTGCGCAGGTAGCGGGTAACCGTGGTAAAGCCCGGAAATTCAGATAACCTCTCCTGGAAAGATGCAAAAGTTTGGATGGATATTTGTTTCTCAAACGGAAAAGACAAAGCCCTTGAATACTTAATGGCTTTTTGCATCCTGAGGTGAAATTCAGCGGTGTCAATATTCAGCAGCCTGCAAAATTCTGCCGTGTCGAATGGTTTAACATCCTTTGGCGTAACCATAATATCATATGAGGGTTCGTTTTCTACCAGTACCTTGCCGTTACGGTCGAGGATAGGGCCGCGTGCGGGATAAATTGGGGTTTTGTGAAGCACATTTTTTTCGGCGTAGATACGGTATTCTTTATCTATTATCTGGATATAGAACAGCTTGGCAAGAAGTATAAGGATAATGGTGATAAATATCCCGGCGATAACATAGCGCCGTACAAAAAAACTATTCATTTACGTTCTCTTCTCCTGAAAAATAACAAGCCGGTAACCAGCATTAAAAATACGGTAAATATTGAACTCAAAACAAACCGGCTTAGTGTATATTGTATTTCGGAAAAGTGAAAAGTTTCAAGGCTGAAAAGAAAGAAGTGGTGGAACAGTGTGAGCACCAGCGCATAGGTAAAAAACCAGCGAAAGCCCATAACGCTAAGAGTTGGGTCGGGCTCGTTATCAAAGCCTTCTTTTTGAACGGTTATACTGATGAACATTACGCGTACAAATGCTAAAACAACACATGCCGCCGCATGCAAGCCCGGCGTATCGTAAAATGCATCGATGGTTAAGCCTGTTAAAAATGCCAATATAAACAGCAGCACATTTGGCGTTTCAAAAGGCAGCAGCATAATAAACAATATATAAACGTAAGGCGTAGCCAGGTTATACAGGCTGATGTTTTTGAGCAAAAACACCTGTATAAATACCAGCAGCACAAACCGGATAATATTAATGATTATTGTTCTGATCATCCTTTTTTTGCAGCGACTCTAAATTGTCCTGCTCGTTTTGAAATTTGTTATTTACTACATCAACATAATGCAATTTGCTAAAGTCGACCGAAAATGTTATTCCCAGGGTCACTGATGCACTTCCGCCTTTCGGATGAAGGTCGCTTACCTTGCCTACCATTATGCCCTCGGGGAACAATGAATAGCCTGATGTTAACACCGCTTCGCCAAGCTTTGGCTGGGCATTGGTGCCTACGTCAACCAGCAAGCCTTTTTGGGGATCGAAATCGTCACTCCACATAATAGTACCTATCTCGCGGTTTTTGGCCAGCATTACACTAAAGCGGCTATATTTATTAAGCATGGATTGCACATTAGCCATGTGCGGCGAAACATTTACTACCTTTCCCACTATACCATTGCTGCATATTACGCCCATACCCACTGTAATGCCATCCCTGCTGCCACGGTTTATGGTGATATAATTGTAAGGTTGGTTAACAGAGTTGTTAATCACTTTTGCGGCAATATATTCGTATTGCACTTTAAAAACCGTGTCATTAACCTTATGCTTTTCAATAGTATCAATATAAAACGCCGATTTAAGTTGACCGCGCAGCCGGGCATTTTCACGCGAAAGGCTATCATTCACCTTGTCTAACGAAAGATAATCGTATAACCCATTCACCTGTGTATAAATATTGCCGGTAACGGTATTGGCGCTATTGATGAAAGTTGCTTTTTGGAAAGCGTTATATTTTATGTAAATGACGAGCGAAGCCACCTCAAAAATGAGAAAAAGGAAAAATGCGTTGTACCTGGTAATGAAGATCAGTAGGTTGCGCATGTGCTCTTATAGATTTGAGATATGAGATTTGAGATATGAGACCCGAAATTGTTTTATCTCAAATCTCACGTCTCAAATCTCACATCTAAATTACTGCATCAGGAATTTAAAATTACCAATATTTTTCAACGCTGTTCCGGTACCGCGGACTACTGCGCGCAGCGGGTCTTCGGCAACGTGTACGGGCAGTTTTGTTTTGGATGCGATACGTTTATCAAGGCCGCGAAGTAACGCGCCACCGCCGGTTAAATATATGCCTGTTTGATATATATCAGCTGAAAGTTCAGGTGGAGTAATTTCCAGTGCTTTCAGGATCGCTTCCTCGATCTTCGAAATAGACTTATCCAAACAATGTGCTATCTCAGTGTATGATACCATGATCTGTTTTGGAACGCCTGTCATCAGGTCGCGGCCTTGTACGGCAAAATCGGCCGGTGGATCAGCCAGTTCTGGCAAAGCAGCGCCGACTTCTATCTTGATCTTTTCGGCAGTACGGTCGCCAATCATGATGTTATGCTGACGGCGGATATACTGAACAATATCAGAGTCGAAATTATCACCCGCTACGCGGATAGATTGGTCGCAAACGATACCCGATAAAGCGATAACCGCAATCTCGGTAGTACCACCACCGATATCGATGATCATATTGCCCATTGGTTCTTCCACGTCGATACCGATACCCACAGCAGCAGCCATTGGTTCGTGGATAAGGTAAACTTCTTTAGCGCCGGCAATTTCGGCACTGTCGCGTACGGCGCGTTTTTCAACCTCGGTAATGCCCGACGGGATACAGATAACCATCCGCAGAGATGGGAAAAACCATCCTTTGCCCTGGTTGATCATTTTTATCATGCCGCGTATCATGTGCTCGGCAGCATTGAAGTCGGCAATAACGCCATCCTTCAGCGGGCGAACGGTGCGGATGTTATCGTGCGTTTTGCCTTCCATTTGCATGGCCTGCCTTCCGATAGCGATCACTTTATTAGTCGAGCGGTCGAACGCCACGATAGATGGTTCGTCCACTACTACTTTGTCGTTATGTATGATGAGGGTATTTGCGGTACCTAAGTCAATGGCAATCTCTTGCGTAAAAAAATTAAATAAACCCATGTGTGTTATCCTTCAAATAATTTGCAAAACTAAGTATTTAAATACACGAATTTCACGAATTCGAGCCAATTTCACCGCCCGGTGAAATTAAATAACTATAACTTCAAATTCGTGTAATTCGTATCAATTTGTGTTATTCGTGTTTATTATTAATGCTTAAAATGCCTTACCCCGGTAGTAACCATCGCTATGCCCTTTTGGTTGCACATATCGATAGATTTTTGATCGTTCACCGATCCGCCGGGTTGTAAAACGGCTGTAATACCTGCTTCGGCGGCCAGCTCAACGCAATCAGGGAACGGGAAAAATGCATCCGATGCCATTACCGCTCCATTAAGATCGAAACCAAATTCGGCAGCTTTTATCACGGCCTGCTTTAACGAATCGACCCTTGAGGTTTGCCCAACGCCACTTGCCATCAACTGGTTGTTCTTAGCGAAAACCACGGTGTTGGATTTGGTATGTTTTACTACCTTATTGGCAAAGAAAAGGTCTTTTAGTTCCTGCTCGGTAGGCTGTTTATCGGTAACTGTTTTCATTTGCGCCGTGCCTTCAATCGCCAGGTCTTTATCCTGTTCAATTACGCCGTTAAGCAAAGTTTTAAACTGCTTATTGGATAGTTCAACGGGCTGACGGATCAGTAATATGCGGTTCTTTTTAGCCTGTAAAACCTGAATCGCCTCGTCGGTAAAGGCAGGTGCGATGAGCACTTCGTAAAATATCTTATCAATTTCTGTTGCCGTAGCAGCATCTATTTCTCCGTTGGAAATGATCACCCCGCCAAATGCCGAAACCGGGTCACAGGCCAGGGCATCTATCCAGGCTTCTTTGATAAAGCTGCGTGTAGCAATGCCGCAGGCATTGGTATGCTTTAATATGGCGATGGTTGGTTCGGTAAATTCATCTATTAATGCAACGGCAGCGTCAACGTCAACCAGGTTGTTGTATGATAGCTCTTTGCCATGCAGTTTGGTGAACATGGCATCCAGGTTACCATAAAAAACGCCTTTTTGGTGCGGGTTTTCACCGTAACGCAGGGTTTGGCTGGTTAAAATGCTTTGTTTGAATACCGGCAGCGGTTCTTCCTGGTTAAAATACTGGAAAATGGCAGTATCGTAATTAGAGGTAATATTAAATGCCTTTTGGGCGAATAAACGGCGTTGGTCAAAAGTAGTTGTGCCATTTTGTTCGATGAGCAGTTTTTGCAGGTCGCTGTAATCATTCTTGGAGGCTACGATCACCACGTCCTTAAAATTTTTAGCGCCTGCGCGGATAAGCGATATGCCGCCGATGTCGATCTTTTCGATCACATCATCCTGCCCGGCGCCTGATTTTACGGTTTCCTCGAAAGGGTAAAGATCAACAATAACGAGGTCTATTTCCGGTATCTCATATTGTGCCAGTTGCTGTTCGTCGCTTTCAAAATTTCTGCGCGCCAGTATACCACCGAAAACTTTAGGATGAAGTGTTTTTACACGGCCGCCGAGTATCGACGGGTAGGAGGTAAGGTCCTCAACAGCAATAACATCCACACCCAATGAACGGATAAAAGTTTCGGTACCGCCGGTGGTATATATCTTTACGCCCAGGTTGTCCAGGGCATGGATTATTGGCTCAAGATTGTCTTTGTAATAAACAGAAATTAGGGCATTTTTAATTTGAACAGACTCGCTCATGTACAATACGTTTTAAGAGCCGCAAAGGTAGTGATTTGTGATTGGAGAATGTAATTTTTTTGTGATTAGTGATCAGTGACTTGTGATTAGTAGAGAAACAGATAAAAACCCATGATGGCAAATCCAAATACTAATCACCGATCACAAATTACCAATCACCAATCAACGATTTTTTGCAGAAAGTAAACATTTATAAATATTATTGTAGCGGTAGCTTATTTTGCTGCGTAAATGCAGAAAAAGAACCAATTATGAAACTGAAAATTACTTTAGGCCTTATAGTATTATTGTTTGCATTCTCCTGTAAAAAGGATGCAAACAGCGGCCCTCTTGTCGGCAAATGGCAATACGCGGGCCCCACGCTTTTCACAGTTAATATTTCTGGTGGCTTATATGTACAATTTGAGGCAAACGGCCAGGTACAAAGCACCTATTTTTCCGATTGTACAAAATACAGTATAACCGGAAGTAATTCGGTAGCGTTAACCTTTACTGGTCAATATGCCGGTATAGACGCCTACACTTATACTGTAAATCAGGACACATTAAAAATGACTGCTAAAAATTGTACAGGGGGATGCACTGTTCCGTTTGTGAAGGAGTGATTAGTGATTGGTGTTTCGTGACCGGTGATTTGTGTTTGGTACAAAGCCTGTTAATGGTGAAAAGTTTATTATGTACATAAATATTTTTGTAATATTGAGAAATCATCTTAAACTATCTTAATTGAAGCCTTTCACAGACCTTGAATGTTGGAAAAAATCTCGTGAGTTGAGAAATGAAATATCCGCATTGACAAAAACATTTCGTCCTGACGAAAAATACAGATTATCGGACCAAATTATACGCTCTTCGCGATCTATAGGAAATAACATTGCAGAGGGTCACGGCAGGTTCCATTACATTGATTCTATAAAATTCTTTATAAATGCTCGTGGCTCTGCATCTGAAACTATAGATCACTTATATGTGGCCCTGGATGAAGGGTATATAGAAAGAGAAACATTTGACAGACTTAGAGAATTATGTGAGAGTTGTTCAAGACTGATAAATGGCTATATCAATTATCTAAGGCAACAAAAAGCAGAGAAAGATTTGTAATTCGCATTTAAGATAAACCTAATCACCGAACACCGATCACAAATCACCAACCACTAACTTTTCATCTTCTTTAACAAATTATCCACCACCCTCGGGAAATGCTGGTGCTCCAACTGCTGACCTTTAAATTTTATCATCTCCAGGTTATCATCCGGTTCAATTTTAAAACGCGATTGGTGGATGATCTCGCCTTCGTCATAAGCCTCGTTCACAAAATGAATGGTAATGCCCGATTCTTCTTCGTTATTGGCTAAAACGGCTTTGTGCACATTGTCGCCATACATGCCGGCACCGCCGTATTTGGGCAGCAATGCAGGGTGGAGGTTGATGATGCGGTTGGGAAATGCTTTTAATAAAGATACAGGCACGAGCCATAAAAAGCCGGCCAGAACAATGAGGTCCACCTGCAGGTTCTTTAGCAGCCTGATCACATCATCGGTTTCATAAAACTCTTTGCGGGTAAAAATATGCGAAGGCACCTCGAAATTATCGGCACGCTGTAAAACATAAGCCTGCGGATTATTGGTGAGTATGAGCACTACTTCAGCTTCGGGGCTGCGCTTAAAGTGCTCCATGATCTTTTGTGCGTTCGACCCGGAACCTGAAGCAAAAATGGCTATTCTTTTTTTCAAAACGGCAGATCAGTTTTTTAATCCATCCAAATATAAAATTTCAATATTAAAATTCGGATTTGATCGTATCAAAGTTGTTATTTAAACGCATAAAAACCAAACCTGTTTCCACTTTAAAGCTTTTATGGATAAAAGCGCAATTAATTGGTAGAAGGGTGTACAAAGCCATACTGTATAATAACGCGTTTAGTGGTTGCGGTATAGTAGGTAGAAATGTCGCCTGTTTGTATCACCAGCGAATATTGCCCCAGGTTTATGATCTGCGCATTATTAAAAGGTTTATCCGTTTTTGTGCTTAGTCCATTTGTTCCGGGAATGGTATCAGTACAAGCCATATTAACTGCTAAATAAAGATCGTAATTTGTCAATGACCAGCTGCCCTTGGTTGATTGGCCTATGCAGGCAAAATTGGTATACGTGCAGGTATTATTGCTGTTAAATTGAAATACCTGTTTTAAAGAGCATTTTGTATTTAGCGTATCGGTAGGCAACTGGGTGGTCCCTAAATAATTAAGCACCATTACCGATGCCAGTTGCCAGGTGCCATGTGTAAGCAGCGAGCTAACCAGCTCGGTTTGCGATTCCTTTTTGCAGGAGTTTGCCACCATGCTCATGATAATTAGTAAAGGCAGAAAAAAATACAGGATTTTATTTTTCATTCGGGCAAAAGTAATAAACAACCAGCATTAAACGGATTTTGACAATTTTTATGATGCCAGTTTTATTTTTATGACAGATGCTATTGCATCATTCCTTCAAACTTTTCCCAAAAGCCGTCAGGCGGCACAGGTGCGGTGATCAGTATAGGCTCTTTTTTTATCGGGTGGATGAACTGGAGCCGCCTGGCATGCAAGCTGATGCTCTTGCGCAGGCTACCGCGCGGATAACCATATTTGTTATCGCCAACGATGGGGCAACCCAATGTTGCCAGTTGAACGCGTATCTGGTGCGGCCGGCCGGTTATGGGGTCAACTTCAATTAAGTAGTAGCCGTTAAGCTCGCCCACCAGCTTGTAGTTTAGTTCAGATCGCATACTGCCGGGCACCTCGTGGTCATGCGCTTTGGTGACATTTTTCTGCTGATTTTTCACCAGCCAGTGTACCAGGTTACCGGCTTCGGGTTGAGGCTTGCAGCGTACTACGGCGTAATAGGTTTTGTGCATTTCGCGCTTTTTAAACATGGCGTTTATTCTATCAAGCGCTTTGCTGGTTTTTGCAAAAAGTATAACCCCGCTCACCGGCCTGTCGAGACGGTGTACTACGCCCAGGAATGCACCATTAGGCTTATCATACTTTTTAGCGATATACTTTTTTACTTTTTCTTCCAGCGGCTCGTCCCCGGTATCGTCGGCCTGTACAATATCGCCGGCGCGTTTATTTATGGCAATAAGGTGGTTATCCTCGTACAGTACATCGCTGTCGGTAATTTCGCGATCATTGTATATGAATACTGGTTTAGCCATTGGGGTTTGTTTAGTTCATGGTTGATGGATCATAGTTCATAGCTGTTGTGCCGATATACTATTGAAACTTTAAAATGAACCCTGGTTTAGTTAGTTCTCTTTTTACCTGGTAATAATGCAAAATCTCTGCCATATTCTTTTCACACTCCACGGTTAATCTTCATACTATGAACCATTAACTATGAACCATGAACCGATCAATATTGCTCCTTCTCGCTTGGGAAGTCCTTTGCCTTTACATCGCTCAGGTAATTTCTTACTGCATCACCCATTACATCGTATAAATTGGCGTACTGGCGTAAAAAGCGGGGTTTAAAACCTTTGTTTAAGCCTACCATATCATGAATTACCAGCACCTGGCCATCGCAATATTGCCCGGCGCCGATGCCGATAGTAGGTATGGTAAGGCTCTCGGTAACTTCCTTGGCCAGTTTTGCGGGTATTTTTTCTAATACGATGGCAAAGCAGCCTAATTCCTGCAATTTCAGGGCATCATCCTTTAACTTTTTGGCCTCAGCCTCATGTTTGGCGCGTACCGTATAGGTGCCGAATTTGTATATAGATTGTGGTGTGAGCCCCAAATGCCCCATAACCGGGATGCCGGCTGTTAAAATACGGCTAACGGATTCAGCTATTTCCACACCGCCTTCAATTTTTACCGCATGCGCGCCGGCTTCCTTCATAATACGGATGGCCGAGTTAAGCGCTTCCTTTGAATTGCCCTGGTAAGAGCCAAAAGGCAGGTCGACAACAATTAACGCGCGTTTTACCGCGCGGACTACTGATGAGGCGTGGTAGATCATCTGGTCGAGCGTAATAGGCAGCGTGGTTTCGTGTCCCGCCATTACGTTGGAGGCGGAATCGCCCACCAGTATGATATCTGTGCCCGCATCGTCAATGATGGCAGCCATGGAGTAATCATAGGCGGTAAGCATGCCTATTTTTTCACCCCGGGTCTTCATCTCCTGTACCGTGTTGGTAGTAATGCGCTTTATCTCTTTATTTACAGACATGGTAAATGTACTTACAGCGCAAAGTTGAGAATAATTTCGGATTTACAAACCGGGATTGTTACTCATTTTAAATTGCTGAAAATCAGTTGTTAAAAGTGCTCCGCGCAGCGCAGGCACCACTTCGAGCGCAGGGAGCAGATGGAGCACATGGAGTACTTGTAGTTCGTAACCCGCTCTTTAACAGTATTATAGATGTTTGAATCAGAACTTGCTGAATTAGAGAATTAGCAGAATAATGTTAAAATTCTGACCATTCTTAAATTCAGCAAATTCTGATTCAGACAAAATTGCGTTAGCGATAGGAGCGGATACCGGCCATTGGGGCTAATGCCTGTGCAGTATGAGCGTATAGCGCGGGCCGAAGGTAACGCCATAAACAGATATCAGCAGTACACAAATATTCACATTTTTACACAATAACTACACAAAAATTCCCTACTTTTGCACCGTGAATAAAGGACTATCTCACTTCACGCTGCCAACTTCTTTAACGGGAGCTTATCACCAAGCTAACCAACAAGTTAATCATTCTATTTTTGTAAAAAATGACGCATTACACCAAGCTGCCGGCCGTATTGTTGCTGGCTGACGGAACAGTTTTTCATGGCAAGGCCGCAGGCAAGATCGGCACAACAACCGGCGAGATATGCTTTAATACCGGCATGACGGGCTACCAGGAGATATTTACCGACCCATCGTATTTCGGGCAGATCATGGTGACCACCAATGCGCACATTGGCAATTATGGTATTGCCGATGCGGAAGTGGAAAGCGGGCACATACAAATTGCCGGGCTGGTTTGCAAAAACTACAATATTATGTACAGTCGCAAACAGGCCAACGAAAGCATACAGGATTATTTCCAGGAGCAAAATATTGTTGGCATAAGCGATATCGATACCCGCCAACTGGTGCGCCATATTCGTGATAAAGGTGCGATGAACGCTATTATTTCTTCGGAAATACTGGATCTGGATGAATTGAAATTAAAACTGGATGAAGTGCCTTCGATGGATGGTTTGGAGCTTTCATCACAAGTATCAACCACCGAAACTTATACTTTTGGCAGCGAAGATGCGAAATACCGTGTTGCTGTGCTTGATTTGGGTGTGAAGAAAAACATCCTGCGCAATTTCGACGACCGCGATGTTTACGCCAAGGTTTACCCGGCAAAAACCTCGTTCGAAGAAATGGAAAAAGATTTCGCGCCATCGGGTTACTTTATCTCCAACGGTCCCGGCGATCCTTCGGCGATGCCTTATGCTGTCGATACGGTAAAAGATATACTGGCTGCGGATAAGCCGATGTTCGGTATATGTTTAGGCCACCAGTTGCTGGCTTTGGCCAATGATATCCCAACCCGTAAAATGTTCAACGGTCATCGTGGTTTAAACCACCCGGTAAAAAATATTATTATTAACCATTGCGAGGTTACTTCGCAAAATCACGGTTTCGGCGTGGTGCCGGAGGCGGTAAGGTCTTCGGAAAAAGTAGAGATTACCCACGTAAATTTGAATGACCAGTCGATAGAAGGTATCAGGGTTAAAGGCAAAAAGGCATTTTCGGTACAATACCACCCTGAGTCGTCTCCCGGCCCGCATGACAGCCGGTATTTGTTTGATGATTTTATAAAATTGATGGAATAAGGTTTCCGGTGGGGACACCGGAAAAGGGATATATAAAATAGGGATGGGTTTTAACCTATCGCTATTTTTTTATGAGTACAACTGTTTTTGTTTGATCGGCAATCACTCAACTTAAAAAAAGCCAAGCCTTTACTAAAGAATTGAAACAGTTAATCGCCGATCTGAATAAATAATCTTGTCCTCTTCAATTAAGTAAATTGTTATATTTATCTTTATACAGTTAATTAGTGAGCAATGACGATAGATCAGGCACTGGACGATATTATGCAGTTGGATGAAATCAGCCGGGAGATGTTATTAGATATTTTACAAAAACGGCAGATAGAATTGCACCGTATGCGCATAGCTAAAAATGCGAAGGAAGCACTAAAAGAATTTCATAGCGGTAATTTCGCGCCAATTACCGCTGAAGAAGCTATCAAACAACTGAATTCTTTGTAATTCGCAGCCATGGTTAGGAATTAGTTCTATCCAGCGGGTTCAAAAAATCTTATCAAAAATTTGCGGCCAAAAATCAATTATTGCGTACATCCATTGCTTTAGCATTAGAAAAACTACAGAGCGATGCCTACCATCCGTCTCTGCGTACACATAAGCTAAGCGGTAAATTAGCCGCATATATGGCTTGTTCATGTGGTTACGATTGCAGGGTGGTGTTTACTATCGAAAAATATCAGGATCAAACTGAGTATATACTTTTAATCGATATCGGAACCCACGACGATGTATATTAACGTTATGATAGTTGGTGTAATATTTTTGATAGCCGGTACTTGTTTGATGATTTTATAAAATTGATGGAGTAGAGGTTTTTCCGGTGGGGACACCGGAAAAAGGGGGGATAAAAAAATAGCGATGGATTTAAAACTCATCGCTATTTTTGTTTGGGTAAATAATACTCCGGCACCTCCAATCCCTTCTTCTCCACATCCCATATAATACTGCTTACTTTCCAGCCTTGCGGGGTTTTGATGAGCTGAAAGCTATTTACGCCGCGTTCGGCAGGTTTATCCATTGTGTTTAAATAAGTTGCATAAGTACTGATGCGTGAGGCAATTTTACCAAACTGCTCGGTTTTGCCGTAAAGCTCTTTTTCATAAAACATATTTATGCTGTCGGTTTCAATAACGGTGCGGTACAGGTAAATGAACTGTTGGAGGTTGGTAACCTGCGCAGTATCAGTGCGGAAATTGATGAGTTGCGCTTTTGGAATAAATGCCTTCCTGATATCATCATACCGTGGCTGCTCACCTTTTTTAAAACAGATGGAAGTATAGGCGTCGTCCACAGCTTTTTTTATGGCCTGTTCGTCGGGCACATGGTAAACGGCGGTTGAATCGGTATGCGGCCCTGTTATTTTGGTTTGGCAGGAGGAAAGGGCTAAAAGTATAGCAATATAGGGTAGTAACTTTTTCATGTTCGGTTTATTTGAAATTAAAGATAGAAATTTCAGGATTTAAAATATTCTCGTTTGTCAAATTATTCTGTCCGCTCATTGCCATTTGTCTGAACCTTGATTAAACAGATTAAAGGATTACCCTGATGCGCTTTACATTCAAGCCCAAAATATTTTGAGCAACAGAGTAAAAATGCGCGCAAAGGCCTGCAGGAAAACCGGTCCGGGAGTATGGCCTTGCGGGTAGAAGGTTTTTTTGCGCCGCCGCTAAAGCTATGGCGACACGCGGCCTGCTTGATTTTTTTGTTTCTTTTTGTATCAAGACAAAAAGAAAGCCTTAGCGGCAGCGATTCGAAGCGACAGATAACAAAGCGGTTATCAAGATAAAGTGAATAACTATCGTGACAGCAGAACTTTTAAATCTTTTCATCCCCCAAATCCCGCCATTCACCGACAATTCAAAACCACTCCCCAAATATGTTTGTGTCGCGGCAAGGTTGCTATACATATTTGTATCATCAAACTCAAAAACACATGAAAACAATGCTATTGATCTCTATCAGTCATGCCATGGTACACTATCTTCAACATGCTGTAAATATTCTTCACTCACTTGGGCGTTTGATCAGCTAGAGCCTTAGCTGGGAATTTATCAATCAGGCCCAAGGAATTGTTGGACGGCTTACCGTAAAAATTCCGTCATTCGCCGAAAAACTTATGGTTAATTCAATAAACTGTCGCATTTTTACAGCATGGCAAAACAACCCATTATCACCGTAAAAAACCTGGTAAAAAAGTACGGCGATTTCACAGCCGTAAACGATATCAGCTTCGAGGTTTACGAGGGCGAGATATTCGGCCTGCTTGGCCCGAACGGCGCCGGCAAAACCACAACTTTAGAGATAATTGAAACCCTGCGCGACAAAACCTCCGGCCAGATAACCGTTGATGGTTTTGATGTCGACCACGACCAGGCGGCTATTAAAAAGCGCATTGGTGTACAATTGCAGGCAGCAGGTTATTACCCGAATTTGAACCTTTCGGAGCTGATAGAACTGTTCTCCGGCCTGTACGGCATCAATAAAACCGCTATGGAAATGCTGGAGAAAGTAGCGCTGACGGATAAAGCCAAAGCCAAATACAAGGAGCTTTCCGGCGGACAGAAACAGCGTTTTTCCATTGCCACCACGCTCATTAACGATCCGCGCATCATTTTCCTCGATGAGCCGACCACCGGCCTCGACCCGCAGGCCCGTCGTAACTTGTGGGACCTGATACGCGAGATACGCGATAATGGGACAACTGTAGTGATCACCACCCATTATATGGATGAAGCCGAAATACTTTGCGACCGTGTAGCATTTGTCGACGGCGGTAAGATCATCGGCATCGATACGCCCGACCATTTTATCGATAAGCTGATAGCATCAGGTTTCGAACGTAAAAAAGAAGTGAAGCTGGCCAACCTGGAAGATGTGTTTATTAATATGACAGGTAAGGAGTGGAGAGAGGGGTGATCTGCCCCCTCTAAATCTCCCCCGGTAGGGGAGACTTTAAATGTATTTAACTCAATTTTTAAGTCCCTCTCTACCGGAGAGGGATTTAGGGAGAGGCTCATATGAACGAATCATACAGCAATTTCAGGGCGACGATGGCCATAGCCAAGGCCAGTTTACGGTCGATACTGCGCAGCCCGTCGTCGGTGGTGTTTACCTTATTATTTCCGCTGATATTTATATTGGTATTTGGTTTTATCGGCGGCAATACCGTGAGTGTTGACGTAGGCTTGGCCAAAAACAGCGATGTACATAATAGATTTCTTGATACACTTAAAAAAGTTAGTGTAATTAATTTGATAACAGACCAATCTGCGGCTGAAATGAACAGCAACCTTTCAAAAGGGCATATTGATGCTATACTGAACATTCAGAAACATACTACCGCGCCATATCTGACGGTAGGCGTTACTTATACCCAGGCATCGCAGGAAAAAGGCAGCATATTGCAGTCGGTATTGATGCGGATGTTCTATAGAATGTCGCAGGGTACGCGTCCTGCCTTTGCGCCACCACCTATTGCTGAACTTAAAGAAAGCACCGTAAAAGGCCGCGAATACAAAACCATCGACTTTATTTTACCGGGACAGTTAGGCTTTTCCCTTTTAAGTACCGGCGTTTTCGGAACAGCGTTCGTATTTCTCAGTTTGCGATTGCAACTGGTTATCAAACGCTTCTTCGCCACACCGGTTAAGCGCTACAGCATCGTTATCGGCGAGGCAATGGCGCGTATCACCTTCGCGCTCATCGGCGCTTCGTTCATATTGCTTATCGGGCATTTCGCGTTTGGGTTTACGCTGATACATGGATTTGTCACGTTCCTTAACATGCTGATATTGTCCTTTGTGGGTGTCGTCATATTCATGGGCTTCGGCTTCACGGTGTCCGGCATTGCCAAAAACGAAAGCTCTGTACCGCCAATTGCTAACCTTATTACGTTGCCGCAATTTTTGCTGTCGGGCACATTTTTTACCATCAGTGCGTTCCCATTATGGCTACAGCCGATCTGTAAGGTGCTGCCGCTAACATTTTTGAACGATGCCATGCGCAAAGTAGCTTTTGAAGGTGCAAGTTTGGCGGATGTGCATATGCAATTGCTTTACCTGCTGCTGTGGGGTATCGGCATTTATGCTTTAGCGGTTAAGTTGTTTAAGTGGGAGTAGACCGGACCGCTGATTAAACTGATTTTTTGATTTCGCTGATATGATATCGTAGAGACGCAAAATTTTGCGTCTCTACGTGTTTACCTGCTTAATTTCATTCCTGAGAAACCCCTGACAAACTTTTCCTCACCCGGCTGTTACCTTTGAACAAACACACAACAGCTATTTATGGAATACAGACAATTAGGCGGCTCGGGACTAAACGTACCTGTGCTGAGTTTTGGAACGGCCACTTTTGGCGGCGGAAACGAATTTTTTAAAGCCTGGGGCGATACACAGCTCGACGAAGCCAAAAAACTTGTCCACCTGTGCCTCGATGCAGGCGTGAATTTTTTTGATACGGCGAATGTTTATTCGCGGGGAACATCCGAAGAAATATTGGGCAAAGCCTTGCAGGGCATACGTGACGAGGTGCTTATATCCACTAAAGCCACCTTTAAAATGGGCGACGGGCCGAATGATTATGGCTCATCGCGCCTTAACCTGGTGAAGAACTGCGAGGACAGCCTCAAACGATTGCAAACAGACCATATCGATATTTACCACATGCACGGTTTTGATGGGAATACACCGGTTGAGGAAACGCTGCATGCACTGGACGACCTGATCACCGCTGGCAAAGTACGCTATATCGCTTGTTCTAACTTCTCCGGCTGGCATTTAATGAAATCCTTATCGGCTTCAGAGCGTTATGGCTGGGCGAAATATATTGCGCACCAGGCTTATTACTCGCTTTTAGACAGGGAATTTGAATGGGAGCTGATGCCGGTCGGTATCGACCAGAAAGTAAGCACCATTGTTTGGAGCCCATTGTCATCAAGCCGTTTGAGCGGCAAATATCGCCGCGGTCAGCCGATACCCGAAGATTCACGCATAAGCCAGGGCGGCGCGCACGGGCCGGCAACTAATTTCGACAGGCTTTATGATATTGTTGATGCTTTGGATGAAGTAGCCGAAGAAACAGGCAAAAGCGTTGCACAAATAGCACTGAACTGGCTATTACAGCGGCCGACAGTTGCTAACCTGGTTATCGGCGCCCGTAATGAAGAACAACTGAAACAAAACCTGGCAGCTGTTGGCTGGAACCTGACCACCGACCAGGTGAAAAAACTGGATGCAGCCAGCGATGCCGACCCTATATATCCCTATTGGCACCAAAGGCAGGATACAAAGCTTAACCCGCTGCCGAAATTTTATTGATTGTTAAATAACTTACGATGTTTAACAAACTTCGTAAGTTTATAGCGCGTTATGACCAAAATCCCTTAACCTTTACCTGCCCGGAAGTATAGCCCTGCAATCTCAGTATTTTGCGAACCTGGCTTACCATAATATTGTTCCCTGTTAGGTAAAAAACAGTGTTATCCAGCGAAAAATCCTGGTTGGTGATCCACTGCACCAGGCTATGGTGGCCGTACACATCATTGCGCACAACAGGCTGAACGCTTTTTGGGAAATACTGTTTAAGAAAATCACTGTGCTGTTCATTGCTCATTAGCACAGCACCCGTAAAGCGTGTAGCAGGCATAACCATTTGCTGTAGCGCCAATACATGGCCCAGGCTGCTTTCATCGCCTAAAGCTATTATAGCAGGTGTGCTTTCGGGCGAGTGCTGGCTTGTGCCGATCTTGAGGTAGCTAACGGTATCGTTTGTCGTAAGGCTACGCGCCCATACGCTGCCTGCGCCATTATGCGCCGCATCGATGTATAAAGTGCAGGTACTGGTTTCGGCGTCCCAACCGGATGGTGTATAATCGCGGTAGGTGAACGGGCCGACTTTGAATTTTATATAAGGCACTTCGTCCCATTGGTACATATCGGCTTCGGGTAAATGCAGGTCTATCTCAATAATGGTCGATGGCTCCCAGGCGCGTACTTCCAGTACACGGGCGGCGCTTAAATGCTGTGGCTCAAACCAGCGTTCGGCTTTTAGTTTTAATTTATGTAGAGTGGATGTTTCCATGTGTATTAGTTTTGATAATACAAAGAAACGGTTGATATGAAGCTAAATCAATGGCTGTTTGGCGGTAATTATTGTACTATTTACGGTATGACTTGCGAAACGCAAGCGGGGTGCTGCCGGCAGTGTTAGTGAAAACACGTGAAAAATAGGCAGGGTCATCATATCCCAGCCTGTGGGTGATCTCCTTTACGTTCAGGTCGCTATAATAGAGCAGGCGTTTTGCCTCAAGCACTACCTCCTGCTGTATCCATGAGCTTACCGAAAAGCCCGTGACTTTTTTGAGCACTTCGTTCAGGTAAGGTTCGGAAACATTTAGTTTTGAAGCATACTCCGACGGACTTTTAACCGTGTGCACATTTTGCACCAGCAGCTTCTTAAACTCGCGGGAAATTTGGGCAGGCCTCGAAAGGTTTTTGTTCGACGGGCTCTCTGTATTATAACATTCTGCCGCTATGCCAAAAAATGATTTGAGCAGTGCATATATTATCGGTAGCTTGAACGTATCGCGATCGTTTTCATGACCTTTCTCATCTGCAAGACTAAGCAAAGTGTTGCATTGCCTGAACAGGTTATCCGGCAGCTGAACCGGTTGCTGAAGTACCAGCTGATTTTCGAAAACATCACGGTAATCCGGCGGAATGAGCGAGGTATCGGCTGCAATAAACCAGCCACTGGCAATGTCTGCATTTATACGGTGATGGACTTGCCCCGGTAATATGTAGTATAATGAATGGTCACGCAATGGCAGTTCATGAAAATCGATCATAAGCCTTGCTACACCGGTTTCCAACACAAAAAAAATGTAGTGGTCGTCGCGGTGCGCGCCAAGATTGTCGGCTTTACTTTTTCGTATCTCATTGGGTAAAAAATGCCATATCTCAAAACCTGAGCTTACCCTATCCTGAATTTGATGTACCGGGATATCTTTCATGGCGGCTAAATTAGTAAATCCGTTCCGGGAAATTTGGGGGATATTCACTATCTTCAATGTTAGAAATATTAATTTCTTAGATTTACATTTAATAAATTTGAGGAAAAGAACTATGAACAGGGAAAAAGCAATTGCAACAATTAGTGACATGCCCCAGGATTTCGATCTGGATGTGCTGATGGAAAAGCTCATTTTCATTGAAAAAGTTGAAAAAGGCCTTGAACAGTTAAATTCAGGTAATACGATTACCCACGCGCAGGTAAAAGAGCAAGTTAAACAATGGCAGAAATAATCTGGACGCCTTACGCTTTAGAAGACCTGCAATCAATTTATGATTTTATCTCACTCGATTCAGTGTTCTACGCAGGTCGTTTTATTGATAAATTAGTTAATAAAGTAGATATTTTAATTGAACACCCTAAAGCCGGAAAAATAGTGCCGGAGTTTGAAAATGAGCTTATTCGCGAACTAATAGAGGGTAATTACAGGATAATTTATAAAATCACCTCTAATACTGAAATCGGTATTATCCGTGTACATCATTCGGCAAGATTGCTTAAGTAAATAATCCGCAAACTAAGGATTTACCTATTAAAATTCCACCTGGAAAGTATGCATCCGCATATTGTAGTCATAGGTAAGTTTCCAGCCGTACATGCTGCAAATGTTTTTTACAATGGCTAAACCGAGGCCTGTACCTTCCGACCCCTGGCCTTTACGGAAGCGTTCAAATATCATAGTGGTATCTAATGGGGTGGAAGGCCCGCTGTTCTGGAATATGAGCAGGTTACCGGTTAATATTACTGCCAGGCTGCCATGCCCGATATTGTGCCTTATAGCGTTGTTTAAAAGGTTATTGAGCAATATGTCTGTTAAATACCGGCTCGCAGTTATTTTTTTGGGGTTTAATTGTTTTTCGAGGTGGATGTTTTTAGCATCGATGATCTCATGAAAATGCCTGATCTTTTCGGCTATCATTTGGTCGAGGTCTAGCGCTTCTTCATCTTTTATCAGGTTGTTTTCAATTTTAACCAGCAATAACAACGATTGGTTCAGGCGCGATAATTTGCCTGTGGCCGTATAAATATCTGTCAATTGTTCCAGCTGATCGGATTTTAACGTCTCGTCCTGTATCAGCATATCAAGTTTTGAGGTAATCACCGCCAGCGGCGTCATCATCTCATGCGAAGCATTTTCGGTAAATTGTTTCAGGTGCTGGAAATCATTTTTCACCCTTGCCGACATTACCTGTACGGCTTCGTTCAACTCATTAAATTCATCAACTTTACCCTTATTTTGCTCAATGTTTTTTGCGTCGGCTACGTTGAATGCTTTTATGTCGCGGAGCGTAGTGTGGAACGGCCGCCATAACCCGTTTAATATAAAGCGGTTTGTTATAAACAGGGTAACCAACAGGCCAATAGTAAGGGCAAGCGTTATTAAGGTGATCAATTGTATAAAATCCTCGGTATTTACACGTGAAATAACAATGGTGGCTTTATAATTATTGCCGTTAAAGCTTACCAGCGATGCTTCCGCGCGGCCGTGGTGACATTTTTTACCGTCATCCTTATAAACGGTATCAAAATAGCTTTCGGCAAGGCTATCTTTGCTTATTTTGTTAAAAAAAGTTTGCTGGTCTTCCAACTCATATTCACCGGGCAATTTGTGGTGCTGGGCAATGAAATCGTTTGTTTCCTCTGTTTCTTCGCGCAGCTCTCGGTCTATCTGTTTATTGGCGATATAATTTATAGCAAAATAATAGATGATACCGCCGATTAGCAATACTGATATGGTGATAATAATATTGGCCCGGTTGTAATGCGTTGCTAACTTCATTGGGCCATAAATTTATAACCGATGCCATAAACTGATCTTAAATAGTCGTTACATGATGCATCCAGTAGCTTTTTTCGCAGGTTTTTGATGTGGGTATAGATGAAATCAAAATTATCGTGCATATCCATTTCATCGCCCCATAAATGTTCGGCAATAGCATTTTTTGATATTACCCTGCCTTTATTTGCCATAAAATATAGCAGCATATCATATTCCTTACGTGTGAGCGTAATGGGCTCACCGTTAACCTCAACGTTGCGCCCGGGCAGGTCGATAGTTATTTCGTTGAAAATCAATTTATTGTTGCTGCCGGCGTTTTTGCGACGGTAAATAGCTACGAGGCGGGCCTTCAATTCGGCAAGGTGAAAGGGTTTGGTAAGATAGTCATCGGCGCCTATATTGAGGCCTTTGAGCTTATCATCGAGCGAATTTCTTGCTGAAATAATGAGCACCGATTCGCTTTTCATACGGTTCTTGAGGTAATCCAGCGCCGCAAATCCTTCACCATCAGGCAGCCCGATGTCGAGCAATACACAATCATAATCGTAGTTGGCCAGTTTGTCTATAGCTGCCGCGAGTGTGCTGCAACTTTCACATATATTGCCGTCACCGCTTAAGTAAGTGGTTATATTTTCCCGCAGTCCCTGCTCGTCTTCAATTATCAGTATTTTCAATACAGAATTTTTAACTCAAATATATCACTTGAAGCTGAAGAAATTCTGAATTTAGGCGGGACTTCAGAATTATATCAAATTTCAAAACGTATTTTAGGAAATTCAATCTATAGCTTTATGACGAAGAAAAGCGCTGCAACATTTGTAATTCAAAAAGTGCAACCGGGCCTGCTTGGTTTAATGGATGGCTCAGTATCAACGCTCGCTCCTATATTTGCTACGGCAGGTTTGACCCATACACCCATTAAAGCGTTTTATGTAGGGTTGGCCGCTTCATTAGGTGCCGGCATCAGCATGGGTTTTGCCGAAGCGCTATCGGATGATGGCACCGTAACCGGTCGCGGTAACCCTATAGTTCGTGGCGCAATAACCGCGCTGGCAACCTCTATAGGGGGAATGCTGCATACGTTGCCCTTTTTGATCAATAACTTGCATGAGGCGCTGCATACGGCCTATATGGTAGTGATTTTTGAACTTTTGGCCATAGCCTTTATCCGCTACAAATTCATGAAAACGCCGCTTCTAAAAACCATATTGCAAGTGATTGTTGGCGGTGGGATAGTATTTGTAATTGGTATATATTTGGGCAGCGCCTGAACTATTCTATGCCGATCATTAAATAAAACATAAGTACGCCCTTTACCTGGTAATCGATAGATGGCTACTGATTTGCCCGCTTCCCTGAAAGCGACCAGCAAAGCTATTTTTTTTGGACTGGACATTGCTTTGCTATGCAAGGCCCGCTGCCTCCGCCTAAATAAAAACATACATTTTGTTCCTATCTCCACCCCAACTGCTGCTTTTACCCACGGCCGTATAGAAAATAAACGACTTATCATATAAATATATGATTTTAACTGTCCGGGTATACTGAATGTAAATTTTTGGTTACATTAGCTTGCCGGTTTTAGTTAATAGGCTAATAGTAAAGTCGATACAACTTAAAAGCCTTCATTGCCGCCAATCAACCTTTTATCATATAAAGCGCTTTATGAAAAGCCATTATCACAATTTCAACCTTGCTGAAAAAAGGGGTC
>Ga0302309_10000927_pt1 | contig 29820 bp, 21 predicted proteins | sample III_Palsa_N1_1_FD_200453 | JGI IMG/M metagenome (GOLD analysis project Ga0302309, IMG submission 200453) | Peat permafrost microbial communities from Stordalen Mire near Abisko, Sweden - III_Palsa_N1_1 | ecosystem: Environmental > Terrestrial > Soil > Palsa > Peat permafrost | place: Sweden... | reverse complement strand
CAATGGATAATCATGCACAAGGGAGGTTTAAAAAAATGGAAGAAACGTTTCAGTCAACATTCTGGACGCAGAAATGGTGGCTGATTGTATTGAGTGCGGTGCTTGCTACTTTTGCCATCATCATGATTACCCGATAGTGCGTAGCTTTAAAAGTAACGTAGCCAGGTCTTTTCCGGATGCGCCGCCTTATACCGTCCATACCACCGGCACAACGGGTACATCGTGATCACGACAGCAATCCAGGTCGCATATACACCCCAAAGCGGCAGACCGTCGCCGGCGGGCGGATGGCCAAACTGGAAAGGACCGAATCGGAGATCACCGGGATGATACCCCTGTGCGAAGACAACGATGAACATGATCAGATGGATGAGGTAGAGATGGACGATGAAGTAGAACAAGGGCGCACGGCCATAGACGATCAGCACCCGGGTGATCCTGTTATCCCGCTGCTCCGCAGCGGCCAGCAACAGCAACAGACCCGCCAAGGTCACCAGGCTAAAGAGGAGGGAAGGAGGATATTTATTGACATTGAGAAAAGACAGCAGCGTAAAGACGGTATCTTTTTGTACTGACCATTTGACCGGGTCGCCATAGACATTTACTGCCCGAAGTACCACGAACAGTCCCAAGGCTGACGCCCCAAGCCACAGGAACAGCCTTTTTCGCTCCCGAACGGGCTTTTCGAATAAGCGGCCGGCCGCGAAACCAGTCAGCATGATCCCCAGCCAGGGAAGAATGGGATAGGCGATGACCACCAGCCTTTGAGGATTGAGTTGGAAGCCACCCGGGGACAGGCACAGAGAACTGATGAACCGAACCACAGCCGCCATGGCCGATCCTCCTTCGGCAGCCATCCGATCGGGCGTCAGTAGATCATGGCCGAAAACGATGAGCAGGGCAAGGGGCAGCAATATTTTCAGCGACAGGCGGGACAACTGCGACAGCAGGATCAATCCCGCTCCGATTGTAGCGATCACTTCGAATAGCAAGAGCCGGAATTGCGGGTCGAATGACAAGGCAAAGTTGACGAGGGTGAATTCCACGCCGATCAATATCAATCCTCTGCGCAGGAGCCAGCGGCGTGCTGCCCTGGGATCCTGGCTACCTTTGAGAAAAAGCGCGGCGGAGACGCCCGACAAAAAGACAAAGGACGGCGCGCAAAAATGAGTGAGCCACCGCGTGAAGAAAAAGATCGGGGTGGTCACTGCCAGATCGAGCGGGGAATGAGTGCGCGACCAGAGATGGAGGTAGTCCCGGGTGTGGTCCAATGCCATGATGATCATGACCAAACCGCGGGCGATATCGATGGAAGGAATACGTCGCATAAAGGGAATTGTACGTCAATATAATTCGACCCTGCGACCGGGTAAATAATTTTTCGACGACGGAACGGATTTTCGACGAATGGACAAATGCGATCGACGGGTGACATGTCAAAACGATCTAACGATCGAGCCGCCGGTAAACTTCCTCCCGGTTAGCTCTGGAGATGGGAATAGCTTTCGCGCCGATATGCGCGCAATGATGCCGTACATGGTCGATCTTTTTGATGGCAACAGTATACGAACGGTGAACCCGGCAAAAGAATTCTGTGGGTAGCCTGGCCGTGATATCAGCCAGCGACTGATGACAAATGAATTCGCCTTTTGTAGTGACGACCCGGATATAGTCTTTCATGCTTTCCACATATTGAATATCGGCGACGTCTATCCTGACCCATTGCCGGTCGGTCTTAAGGAAAAGGGCATCTTTTTCATCGGGTGGGAGAGCACTGGGAGCTCCAATCCTGACAGCCTTTTCCATCGTCTGCATAAATCGCGGAAAGGAGAATGGCTTGACGAGATAGTCCAGCACCTCCCATTCGAATCCTTCGACGGCGTAATCCCTATATGCCGTAGTGATGATCACCAGGGGGCGCCGGGGCAGGATTTTCAACAGATCGAACCCTGTCAACTGCGGCATTTCTATGTCAAGGAACAGCAGGTCAAAGGGCTGTTGCTGCAATTGCCGGAAGGCGTCGATGGCGTTGTCACAATGGGTAATGGCCCGGATATCCAGCCGCTCTAAATAATTAACGACGACATCGGTCGCCAGCGGTTCGTCATCCACGATCAGGCAGCGGAGATCTTTCATGACAAAGGGATTTTTAGGGTGACGTGGAAAGTATCTTTCGTGCCGGACAAATCGAGCGTATAGCGGGCGCCATAGAGCAGGTCCAATCGCCGGACTACGTTCCTTAGCCCAATGCCGTTCTTTGCTCCTGTACCATTTCCCAATGCGATGTCGTTGCAGATGTCAAACCATAGCTCACCAGGCAGAACCTTTAACCGGATCGTGATCCGGCCTTCACCGATGATTTGATTCATTCCGTGCTTGAAACTGTTCTCGACAAAAGTCAGCAGGATCAGCGGTGGGATACGGATAGGCGCTCCGGGGAAATGAAGCCCCTCTTTTTCAAAGGACAGTGACAGCCGATTACCAAAGCGTAGTTTTTCCAGTGCGATATAATTATCCAGCGTAACGACCTCTTTATCCAATGGCACGAGAGCCGCGCCGGAATCGTACAGCATATAGCTCATCAGGTCCGACAGTTTCAGCACAACTTCCGGCGCCAGATCGGATTTTTGCAGTGTCAGAGAATACAGGTTGTTCAGGGTATTGAAGAAAAAATGAGGATGCACCTGCGATTTCAGAAAATTGAGCTCCAGAGCTACCTGTTCTTTTTCTTTTTCCTGCAGTTGCTGCCGTTGGATCATCCAGTCCTTTAAGAATTTCAGCGCAGTGGTCAGGCCCAGCAGGTAAATGCAGTTAAGTATTTGCGAGGCAAAAGTCGGGGTGTTAAATTTACCGGTTGAGGCGTGGATCGATGACCCCGTCAGGCCGTACAAATGATGAAGGAATATATTGAGCGAGGCGATGATCGACATACAGATCAGCAACAGGAGGCCGTATAGCAGGAATTTCCTTTTCAACAGAAAGCGGGGCAGCAGGAGATAGATGTTGCAATAGACCAGCAGCATATCAGGCGGCAGGAGGGTCAGCAACCGAATATAGAACAGCGGATCATCAATCTGGTGAATGCTGAAAGAGATCAGGGCGGCGAAAGCATAATAAGATAACCAGAAGAGAGAGTGGTAAACCCAGGGTTTAGTGATGGGCAGGTGATATGTGGCGGCGGTGCTCACCGAAAGAAGTTTTCCATTTGCTGAAAGGCAGAGAGGAACATCTTGTATTTGCTGTCGGTATGGGCCCAGGCGATGTTTTGGTGATCGAAGACCTCTTTGATCATGTCATTGGCCTTTTGACAATCTTCGGCATCGAAGAAATAAGAACGCCATTCCGCGGGCAGATCTTCAATATGTTTCAGCCCGAACCCATTGCCATAGATCTTGATCGGGGTAGGCGTACTGCGCACGTCCACCGTCTCCAGGTTTTTGTCCAGCGCCCAGGCGAAATACTTCTGCCAGAAATGGCAGTGATTGGCCAGCCGTCGGCGGATCTCTTCATCGGTTTCTTTATGGGTGGCAGGAATGCGCCAGCGGTTATTGACCAGGGAGAAGGGATCTTCTGCCTCTTTTTCCGAAGGCAGGGGCAGGCCTTCGAAATCTCCCTGTGTCCCTTTTGAAAGAGTCAGTTGCATGTCTTTATCGGTTACACCCCCCAATGGGTAAACGTAAGTGGTATGACGCTGGTTAGTCAGGAAAAGCTGCTGGTCTTTGCGGGTCCAGCTGCCATAGTCAAAGCGGCCGAAATCACGGGTATAGGAGCCATCGGCCCGCAATTCCAGGAAGCTGGCCGGTGTCAGCAAGGTGTCTCTTCCTGTGGTCGAGCCGTTGCTGTAAGTGTAGAACCATAGTTTAGACAAGGGGTTACCGGCGAACATACAGCCGGAGAGCGTGAGCAGGGGGAGAGCCGCGAAGATGAATGGAGGGATTTTCATAAAAAGTGAAATATTAGAAGAATATTTCTAAATAGTTTCCAATTTAGTCATTAGAGCCATATATTGCAACACCAAAAAATTAACCATGCTAAAGACCCTATCCCTGGTTGGCGTTATCTTTTTCTGTACCACTGCCAAGGCTCAACGAAATGAGACCCCCGCTACGCTGATCACTACGCACAACGATACCCTGAAAATATGGGTTAGTTTCAAGGAGTCTGCAGGTGATCTGCATTCAATCAGAATAAAAAGAGATTCCCTGGACAAAAAGTCAGAGAATTGGCCTGCCTCCGCAGTCAAGAGTCTCGCCGTCGATCATGGGCCTTATTATATCGGCGCCGCTGTATTGATTGACAAAACCCCTGCCGATATGGAAGTTAGCGAAAGATTGGATTCATCGAATCTTTCCCTGGCGAAGGATACCGTGCTGTTAAAAGGAGAGTTCATCGGCGGAAAGATCAACCTGCTGAGCCTGATCGATTTGAATAAATCTCATTTTTTTGTACAAAAACCAGATGGCCTTGTCACGGAATTATTCGACCGGAAATACCGGTTGCACCGAGAGGATGGCGTGGTGGAAGCCGAGGATAAAACGTATATCCACCAATTAGAAGAGTTAATGGCAGATTGCCCTAACGTGGCCGATAATCTCCTGGATGTCCCCTATACGGCAGATGCGCTTAAAAAGGTAGCTAGAGCTTATAATAGCTGCGGCGAGAAAGGAATAACATTATACGAGAGTGAAACAAGAAAAGGCAGATTAAAGATAGCCCTTCTTGCCGGTATGGGCCTGTCGGATATTAGTGAACAAAGCGGGAATTCCAGCCCTAATTCATTAAAATCGAAAACTACTTTTACGGGGGGAGCCAGCTTCGATTATTTCCTGTCCCAGACGGATAAGAAATTTTCAATTGCTGGGGCGCTGCTGTACAATCGTACCCAGGGTTCCGAAAGTGCATACACGCAAGCTGTTACCCCAGCAGGCTATACGCTGCAAACGTTAACGATCGACTATACCTCTCTTCATGTAGACGTATTATGCCGGTATACTGTTCCACTCAAGGGAGATTTCCGGCCTTTTATCAACGGTGGCCTTACTTTTTTTGGTGTACTTAGTAAACAAAATACGCTTGCCATAGACGAATTTTATGACAATGCCCATCATGTAACCGATTATGATCCTTTTACTGGTGGTTTCAGGGCGCTTCAGGCCGGGCTGGAAGCCGGTGCCGGTTTAAGATACAAAAGATTTGGCCTGGAATACAAATTTGAAACGATATCCAACATCAGTTCCTATGCCAGTACTTCCTTTCGCGTCAATTCACAGCAGATAATGCTTTTTTTTAATCTCAAGAACTGAGGGGGCGGATTATTTTAGAAAACTTTCGACCTGTTGGACGCCGCTAACGAATAGTTTGCCCTCGTCATCGGTATCGGGCCAATTAATCTTGTTGCGCTTGAATACACCTTTGATGAGCGTGTCGGCATTGTGGCAGTCTTCTTCATTGAAAAAGTATGACCGCCATTGGGTCGACAGGCTGTCGTACCGTTTAAGCCCAAAACCATTCCCGTAAACCTTCATCGGGGTAGGGATATCGGTGACATCGATGGCGGCAATGTTATTGTCTGAGCCCCATTGGAAATAGGACTCCCAGAATTGGTAATGATTGCGCAGCCGCTGCCGGATCTCGTCGATGTTTTCTTTATGAGTGGCCGGGATACGCCATTGGTTATTGTCCAGGGAGAAAGGGTCTTTGGAAGACCTGCCTGAGGGGGGTGGCTGTTTTTCAAAGTAAGCGATCTTGCCTTTGGCCAGATAAATTTCCATTACCTTTTTCCCGACTGACAATAACCGGTAGATGTACGTGGTATGATGTTGATTGGTAAGGTAGAGGTCGTGTCCCTTCAGGTTCCAGTTGCCATAGTCGAACTGACCGAAGTCCTGGGTGTAGGAGCCGTCGGGCCGCAGTTCGAGAAAGCTGCCCCTGGTCAGTATGGTGTCCCATTTCGAGGGGGTATTGCTGGAATAGCGGAAGATCCATAAAGGGGAAGGGAATTTTTCGTTTAAATGGCATGCGCTCAACCCTGCCAGCAGAAAGATCAGGCAGCAATAAAGGGCGGTCCGTAGTCCGGGCAGGTGACGGTTATAATAGGAGTTTTCGGGCATGATGCAAAGCTATATATTTGTAAAGGAATATGCGACCGCTGATCCTTCTTTTCTGCTTTATCTGCTCATCACATTGCGGTCTTCAGGCGCAATCGGGGCTTCAGCACCTGGACGAAAATGTCCTTGAGCGGCTGGCCGCTGGTCGCACAGCGGGGCAGACGGGTGTCTGGCGGTTCATTTCGAATGCGAATACTCCCGTCGACATAGCCATTCCTGTAGTGGTACTGGCCGACGGGCTGATCGGGAATGACTCCCGAACGAAACGAAATGCATTATATATCGCCAGCAGCACTGCCACGACCTACTTGCTGAACCTGCTGATCAAACAGTTGGTGCGTCGTCCCCGGCCTTTTTTGACGGATGTGCATTTGACGGCGGTATATCGGCCCGGCGAATATTCCTTCCCTTCAGGGCACAGTTCTTCTTCTTTCAGCGCCGTGACGGCGCTCTCGCGGGCATATCCAAAGTGGTATGTAATTGCTCCTTCCCTTTTGTGGGCCTCGGCGGTGGGCTATTCCCGGCTGTACCTGGGCGTGCATTATCCAACGGATGTGGCTGCGGGCGCGGTCCTGGGGGCGGGCACTGCTTTTGCCATGGATTTTCTCCGGCCGTAAGGGGGCATAGTACGGCCGTAACCGGGGCCGTCATTCGTCGATTTATTCTGTCGTTCGCAGATTGGCCGATGGCTGCCCTTTTTTTCTTTCCATCTTTGCAGTAACCCGAGTCCCTACATCGTCTTTTCCCCCTTCCTGTCGTACCGGCTTACCCGACATGCCGGACGATACAGGTCCGATGCCCCGCAGGTCCATCCTGCGGGGCATTTGGGCTTTTAGTATCTTTACCAGTCGATAGCAAACTATTGGATAATGGCAAGGACTTTAGTTATAGGAGATATTCATGGAGGATTCAGAGCGCTGCAGCAAGTGACCAACCGTACCGGACTGCAGCCGGATGACCGGCTGGTTTTTCTCGGCGATTACGTTGACGGCTGGTCGCAGTCCCTGGAAGTAATCGAATACCTGATGGAACTGGACAAGTTGTATGCCTGTACTTTTATCAAGGGCAACCACGACGCCTGGTGCGAAGAATGGCTGGCCGGCGGAGATGTATCGACAGACTGGCTTTTACACGGCGGGCTGGCTACTTTGAACAGCTATGCAGGCGCCGGTACTGTACAAAGGCAGCGGCATCTTGATTTTTTCAACCAGGCTTTACTGTATCATCTGGATGAGCATCGCCGGTTATTCATCCATGCCGGCTTCACCTCTGTGCACGGACCATCCCGCGAACGTTTCCCCAGCAATTTCTTTTGGGACCGAACCCTTTGGGAGACAGCACTGGCAGTGAATGATCTTGTTCCGCGCGGAAGTATATACTATCCCAGGAGATTGATGTTATACGATGAGATTTTTATAGGCCATACGCCTACGACTAACTATGACATCGACACGCCGATGCACAGATGCAATGTATGGAATATCGATACCGGGGCCGCCTTTCAAGGCAGGATATCGATCATGGATATCAATACGGAGCAGTACTGGCAGAGCGATGTTGTGCAACAGCTCTATCCGGGTGAGAAAGGCAGGAATAAATAAGTACAATCAGACTTTTTTTATAGGTGAAAACACTTAGTAGGCCGCTATGGGCGGCTTTCGGGATATGTCCTTTCTCTTAGGCACCGTTCTTTAATGTTCCCCTAACCGTCAATCATGAAGCCCCTCCAATATCCCCTTTTTATTATACTATTGCTGTTCGCCACGATGTCAGCCTTTCCCCAGGAAGGCAATCTGAAATTCGAACATTTAGGGACGGACGTGGGGTTATCCCAGGGCAATGTGAAATGTGTTCTGCGTGACAGCCGGGGATTCATGTGGTTCGGAACCCGGGAAGGCCTGAATAAATACGACGGGTATGGATTCGTGGTCTATAAAAATGCGATTGAAGACACCCTAAGTATTAGCGGCAATGACGTCACGGGATTGGTTGAAGACCAGTCAGGAGACATCTGGATTACCACCTCGGGCGGCGGCCTGAACCGGTTTGACAGGTCAAAAAACAGGTTTATCCATTACAACGGGGTCATTCCCGCTGATTTGATCAGTGGACCAATGCTGGATGATTCAGGGAGAATATGGATCGGATCAACTGAAGGAGGGGTGTTTGTACTCGAACCGGCCACAGGAAAGGTCGTGTCATTTTCCAATGATCCAAAGAATCCACACAGTCTAAGTGACAATAACGTAACCGCCATTTGCAAAGACAGCCATCACCAGATATGGATCGGCACCTTACGCGGCGGACTGAATTTATATGACGCAAGCTCCCATTCCTTCACCCGGTACCAACATCGGAATAAGGACACCACATCTCTAGGCGGCGCCACCGTTGCAGCAGTATTTGAAGACAGGTATCATCGGTTATGGGCCGGACTGCGGGATGGAGGGCTTGATGTTTTCGACCCCCTGCGCAAAAGCTTCCGGCATTTCCGGCACGATCCGAATAACAGCAACAGCGTGGCGAGTAATGTGGTACTTTCCCTGGGAGATGATGTTAATGGCAATCTATGGGTCGGAACGGAAAACGGCGGGATCAGCATCCTGGACCCGGAGATGAAAAAATTCCGCAATTATTCCCATGACGATATTGACAATACCAGCCTGACCAATAATTCCATCTACACCATCTATAGAGACCCGCAGGAAAATATGTGGGTAGGAACCTATGATGGCGGCGTCAATCTATTTAACAAATCAGGTAATAAATTTGCACACTATAAACACAATTCCTCTCCTGAGAGCGTGGCCAGTAACTTTGTGCTGGATATCCTGGAGGACAACAGGAATAATCTATGGATAGGCACTGACGGCGGTGGCCTTGACCGGATCGACGGGAGAACGGGCCGGTTCGCTCATTTCACCCATAGCATGACGGACAAGAACAGCATCTGCGGGAATTATGTGCTGACCCTATGTGAAGACCATGAAGGTAATATATGGGCGGGCACGTGGGGTGATGGAATAACCGTGATGAACAGGGAAGGAAAGGTGATTAAAACGTTTAAGTACGATCCTGCCGACCCCGGCAGCCTGAGCGGGAATAATATATACTTTATCACTGAAGACAAGGACAGGAATTTCTGGGTGGGCACCTTTGGCGGCGGGCTGAGCAAATATGACAGCAAAAAGAAAACATTTTTACGGTACAGGCATGATGACAGTAATCCCAACAGCCCCGGTAGCGACGATATAAGTAGTTTGGTGACCGACAGCAAAGGAAATCTGTGGATGGGCACTTTCGGCAGCGGGCTGGACCGGCTCGACATTCGTACGGGCACTTTCACCCATTTTGTGCATGACGCCGTGAAAAATAGCCTGAGTAATAATAATGTCAATGATGTCTATGAAGACAGCCATGGACGTATTTGGGTGTGCACCACTATAGGCGTGGATTGCCTGGATCCGGAGACGGGGCATTTTAACGACTCTGTAGGCAAGGGCGAGGTATCGAATGTCGCCACTTTTGGTATCCAGGAGGATAATAAAGGAAATTTTTGGGTCAGCTCTCATATCGGCTTGTCCAGGATAGACGGGCAGACCGGGGCTATCAAAAATTTTTCTGTGGCAGACGGATTGCAATTTAATGAATGGAAGCCTCATTGCTGTTTCAAAAGCCGTTCGGGCGCCCTGTATTTTGGCGGCGTCAACGGATTCAATGCCTTCTTTCCTGATAGTATCAGGGAGAACCCTTTCGATCCCCCGCTGCTGATCACGGGCTTCGAGATTTTCAATAAAGAGGTGCCTATCGCCGATGATAACAAGGATAATTCCCCACTAAAAAAAGATATTACCGAAACCAGGGATATCAGGATCTCTTATAAAAGCTCTGTTATTTCATTTGAGTTTGCGTCCCTTAACTATACCATTCCGGCAAAAAAGCATTATGCTTATATGCTGGAAGGTTTTGACAAGACCTGGAACGATATCGGTACTAAGCGTACAGCGACCTATACCAACCTTGACCCCGGGCAATACACCTTTAAAGTAAAAGGATGGGATAATAGTGGGAACTGGTCTCCGGCCATCGCCAGCATCGGATTGACGGTAACGCCTCCTTTCTGGCAAATATGGTGGTTCAGGCTGCTGGCGGCCATCTCTGTTGTCGCGGTAATGATTGCCGTGCACCGGATACGCCTGCACGCCGTTAAAAGCCAGAAAAATAAACTGGAGGAGTTGGTGGAACACCGCACCAGCCTGCTGGCCCTTTCGAGGGATGAAGAACGCAGGGCAAGGGAAGAAGCTGAGAAAGCCAGCAGGGCGAAGAGCGAGTTTATGGCTAATATAAGTCACGAACTGAGAACTCCCATGAACGGCATCATCGGATTCACCGACCTGGTACTGACCACCGACCTCCAACGATCGCAGCGCGAATACCTCGAGAACGTCCATCGGTCCGGATATAACCTGCTGGGCATCATCAACGATATCCTGGATTATTCCAAGATCGAAGCGGGTAAGCTGACCATTGAAAATACTGCCTTCAGCGCTTACAAACTGGTAGAAGAAACAGTGGATTCGCTAGCCATAAAAGCATTCGAAAAGAAGCTGGAATTGATCTGCGAAATCGATCCCTCGCTGCCGGCCCAGGTGCTGGGTGATCCGATCCGTATTCAACAAATAATCATCAATCTCCTGGGCAATGCGATAAAATTCACGGAGAAGGGAGAGGTCGTCGTGTCAGTCAAAATAGGGGCTGTCACTACCGGCGAGAACGATAAAAGATACCAACCGATGTCAATTTCGGTCAGGGATACCGGCATCGGCATTCCGCCGGATAAAATCAGTAAGATTTTTGAAAGCTTCACCCAGGCCGACTCCACCACCACGCGGAAGTACGGGGGCACGGGATTGGGGCTTACTATCGCAAAGAACCTGGCTGACATGATGGGCGGAAGCCTCGATGTGCAGAGCGAACCCGGAAAAGGCAGCACTTTTACCTTACAACTCACCCCGGAGATCCTGGATGAAAAGGTGTCCGGGCCCGTTATGATAAGGCCGGCATTGCGCCGGGTGCTGGTCGTAGATGACAATATCACGAACTGTCACCTCATGCAGAATATTTTTGCCCATATAGGCATTGAATGCATTATATGCACGGGGGGGGCGGATGCCCTGCGGATATTGGCAGCCGCCATTAAAGAGGACCAAATGTTTGACCTGATCGTGACGGACCACCAGATGCCCGTCATGGATGGTATTACACTGGTACAGGAGATCAAACAGTCATTAAAGGACCGCCCGCAGCCTTTTATCCTCATGCTGTCATCCCTGGACAAAGGGATGTGCCTGGAAGCCGCTGAACAAGCGGGGATCGATATGTTCCTGACGAAGCCCGTGAAACTGCAGGAACTGAACAATATCCTCCAATCCATCTTCGGGAAGGAAGAAATAGACAGCTTGAGCGCCCCTTCAAAACCAGTCATTAAAAAACTGACTGATGGTGCCAGCGTACTGGTGGCGGAGGATGAGCCTGTCAATATGCTGCTGATATCGGAGGTGCTGTCCAAAATGGGCTTTACGGTCATTAGGGCAGGCAATGGGAAAGAAGTGCTGGAACTATTAAAGACACATCAACCCAAGATTATCTTCATGGATGTGAATATGCCTGAAATGGACGGGTTGGAAGCCACGGCGATCATCCGGGCACAATCCAGACCTCAGAACAACATCCCGATTATCGCGCTGACTGCCGGCGCCATGAAGGAAGACAGGGAACGCTGTCTCCTGGCAGGTATGAATAGTTTCGTCTCCAAGCCTTTCCGGTTGGAAGAATTGGAAGGGGTGGTGAAAAAGTATCTGTCAGTAGCCTAATGTAACAGGCTGCCCTTTATACACAATCGTTTTCGGCGTTCCGCCGGTCATTACCTGCACGATGAATTTTTGCTGTACCGGCTGCGGCGTATGATTGCCAGCCTCCACCGGTCGGAGACCTATTTCGCCGGGGCTCAGGCTCAGCGTGCGGGCCTTGTCATTCCAATGTAGATGGATGAGGGTGGCGACGCCTTTCAGATAGTCCTGGCTGATGCCGTCATCTTCATATAGCGTGAAATCGCCGTCGGCACCCGGATAGATCCGCAGCGTGGTCGGCTGGATCACTGGCTGGGCAGTATACTGACGGACAGGGTCGAAAGGGATAATGGCGCCTGCCCGTACGTAGATCGGCATGATAGAAAGATCGACTTCCCTGCGGACGGTCTTACCACCGGTCTGCCGCCGGAGCGTCCACCAGTCATACCATTCGCCTGCGGGCAGGTAGACATCGCGGGAGACGGCGCCTTTTTCAAAGACGGGCGCTATCAGCAGGTTCCTTCCCCAGAGGTATTCACTGCCCATACCCCTGGCTGTCGTATCATCGGGATAATGCAGCCAGAGTGCCCGCATCAGGGGCATGCCCGTCTGTCTCGCTTCCCAGGCCAGTGTATAGGTGTAAGGCATCAATTGGTAACGCAACTCGTCATATTTTTTGACGATAGGCTCGATACGCGGATTGTTCATCTCCGACTTGAGTACATTGTGCAGGATCCTCTCACTGTCGGATGTATAGTGTGCAGGCGTTTCCAGATCACCCCGGTCGCCCTGGCCCCAGCCCCATGGAAGGATCGTCATCGACGTACGACCGTGCGCACGAAAGGAGGGGCAAAACGCGCCGAACTGGAACCAGCGGGCATAGAGCTCGCCCGTCTTTTCCGAATTGGAATAAAACCCGCCGATATCAGAACCCCAGTAAGGGCCCAGGCTCAGCGAATGGTTGATGCCGACTGCCACTTGCCCTTCCAGCGTCTTCCACGAGGATTCAGTGTCACCCGACCATACCCATCCACCCCAGCGGGCGATGCCAAGGTAACCATTGCGATGCAGGCTCCATGGCCGGACATTGGGAAAAGTAGACAGCGGTCCCTGGTAATACAGCTGATGCCGTTTGACCCTTTCATCCAGATTGAACCAATCGCCTTCATCCGGCCAAAAAGCATCCACGCCGGTTTTCATCAACGACACATGCTGCTGCCAGTAGTTCTGAATATGTCCTGCATCGAGGATTTCGCCAGGGGCTGCGGGTATCGTTCCATGCAGGGAGGGCAGTTTGTCGCGGTCCCAGGGCACCATATGCACGACGACCTTCACGTGCAAAGCATGAAAATCGGCCAGTACGGCGGCGGGGTCGCGATGGAAGACTTCCGGATTGAAGTCGAAAGAAGGTTGCTTCGTATTCCAGCCCCTTGGCGTGAACCCGGTGCCCAGGTAGATCACCGCGTCGATGGGTATCTTCTTCGACCGGAAGCTGTCTACGATGCCGAGGATCTGCGTTTCATCTTTTATCGTCCGGTGAGACTGCATATAGCCCAGAGCCCATTTCGGCGGCATCACCGCAGGCCCTGTCAACAGGGAAAGATCCTGCATGAAGGCGGCGGGCCGGCGCGCATCGAAGACGATCAGGTCATATAATCCGGGAATGACCGAGGCTGCGGGAGGAAGGCCCTTGGCTCTTTGTTGACCTTGATCTTTTTCGGTCTGCTGTATTTGATCTGCCGCCGTTGGCTGCCACGGAATGAAAATACCATGACCGGTCTGACGCAGATCGATCTGTCCCCAGGGGCTGGCGATAAAGAGGGCCCAGCCTTCCGTGCCGATCAGCAGGGGCACAGGGTTGCGGGAGCCATAGGCGTCGCTCTGCCAGCGCGGCGACATCTCCTGTAGTCGTCCCCGCCGGTCGAATTCAATCGGCTGGAGCCGCCAGTTGACGCCAGTCTCGGGCTTATGGCCGCCTTCTCCCAGGCCCAGTAAAGGGGCATCGCCCACCCGAAATGATAAAGTAGTATCGGGGAAGAAAATCAATTGCTGGATGGTCATTCCTTCAGGGGTGCTGACTTTCACTGTCAGCGGGTCCGGGCTTACCTGCACTATCAACGTACCTACACGGTGGCTGACAGTGCCGGATAGCTGCGTCAGCACCAGGTCCGGGGCAGGGTAGGAACGATCGGCCAATGCCGGGCTGAAAGGTTCGTCTTCACGAAAGCTAAGGGGTTTCAGCGTGATCCGGATGCTGTGATCGCCGGCTTGCCGGATAACCAGTTCGGCGGGCTGTCCGGCTGTAGTGATCGGTTGGGACCGGACCGCCGACGCAGATAACAGCAGCAGAGAATATAATACCCAGCAATAGATCGGTTGATGGATCACGCTAAAAAGGTTGAAAGCTAATGTCCGGAAATATAGTAAGAAAGGGCGGATGAATTTTAGCTTTTTACAACCGCTTTTTATCTGCATTTATGGTACTAACCATTTAGTATCTTCCTGTCTGGGTAGAAAAAAGCCTTTAATACAATTATGGTTGCGAATGCAAAGTTGAATATGACTTTTCTCGTAAAACCCGGCGGTAGGGTACAAATGATCCCCTTCTCTAAAAAGGCCCCGAGCTGAATCAAAAGGCCGGAGCTTTCTTCTTTTTCTGTACAAATGAAGATTTTCTATGACGGCACAATCCAATTTCCTGAGTAGAAGATCCTTGGAATCGCCGACCTGCCGATTCTCGGGGAGCTTCAGGTCAAGCATTCCATAAGATGTAGTCAGGGTGTCATAAGATTGTCTGACGAGTTCTATAAATTCTTTTTCCAGCAAATCGAGGCAGAACCCCAGATCTATCACAGCCCCCAAAACTGCAGGTTCCTTGATAAGTGCTTTGCCTTTTTGTGGATGCAAGTTTAACTCTTGAGCAAAGTGTAATGCCCTTCCCGGATTGTTTTCCCAAAAATACATACCAGTCCCCAACCAATTATAGTCTTTATCGCTGTCCCGCAGCATGGATTGATCGTTGATGATTTTTTCGCAAATCGGTTTGTCACAACCATGAAAACCGATAAGGAGACCTGGCTTAGCAGGATACATTACTTTACGGCTTTGAAAACCTTAGTGAGATTTCCTTTAGGGGTAATTAGCTTGAGGTCGAGCAATAATTTTCTTGCCTTAGACTTTGATTTCGCTATTTCAGCGTGTTGAAGTCTAAGCCCTCTTTTCATTTCCAGTAATTCCTTTTTACTCATTGCATAACAAATATACAAAATATTGGACAATTATCCCAACGCCTTGTTTAGCAAAGCTGATCCGATTCGCTGTAGAAAAAAATGCCCCAAGCTTACAGCAATCCCTTAAAAAACGGCACCAGTTCCTCCGCCAGTATAGCATGATCTTCCTCATTCGGATGACCACCGCAGCCTCTTGCTTTCATGGGCGGGAAGAAGAACAGGGCCACCGGTCTGGCGGAAGGGTACAGCATATCAATCTTCGCTGAGATCGCTGTCAGACAGTTCTGCAGCAGGAGACCCTTATCTCCATGTACCATAGGGCTGCTCAACAGCGCCAGCCGGGCGGAAGGATATTTCGATTTGATCAGTTGTACGAACTTTATATAACTGTCGACAAATGTCGTACTATCAAAGGGAGAGCGCTGATGCTGGCCGTCGCCGTTGCTGAGATCATTCGTTCCCAATGCAATGCTGACGATCGTGGGCTGCGTTTTTGTAAAATCCCACATCCGGTTGCCGGACTCCAGAAAGTCAGCCTTCTCATATACCTGCGGCATAGCCGGTCCATCGGTATTCCAGGTGCGGTACACGCCAATGCCGCTGACGCTGCTGAGGATAAATTCGGCATCCAGGGCCCTGGCCACTCGTGGACCATAAGCATAGTAGGCGTCATGATGGTCCGCGTATGGGCCGACGTCGCAGGGCGAGACGGAGGTGTCTGCCTGGGCGCCGCAGGTAATACTATTGCCGATGAACTCGATCAATGATTCCCTGGCTTTTTTAATCGGCTTTGGATCGTCGCCGGTGATCTTGTCAATGAAGACAGGCCCCGACATTGCCTCCGTATTTTTGTAGATCCAAACAGTGTGCATGCCGGCTGTCGCAGCGGTGATCAACAGCGGCGCTGGATTATTTCCGGAGATCCGGACCTTTTTTTGATAGACGCCGTCCAGCTCATACTGTAAGAAATTGTGCCCTGATGGATCGGAGACGGATGCGTATACCGCACATTCCTTTCCCTGGAAAGTAAAGCCGGCATGTGCCGCAGAACTGATCAGTTCCAGTTGCCCATTGCCGTTGACGAGGCATCTGCCATACCCATATAGGGAGGAGGCCTGCAGCGTACCGGGACGTTCAGGCGCTATGGGATGTCCGGCTGATGCGATGGAAGGATAAGCCCACAGGTAAAGGACCATAGCGGCCAGCGTCAGTTGATATTTCATATACTCAGCTTAATTCTTATCGACAAATCGATTGTTGGATTCATTGTACCTGTCCCCGACATTAGGATATTGTGCCAATAGGTTGTTGATGTCCTGAAAGTCGGCAAGTTGCAGGCTGATATCCACGGCGCCCGCATTTTCCTGCAGGTATTTTCGCCGCTTGGTGCCTGGTATCGGGATGATATGCTCGCCTTGCGCCAGCACCCAGGCCAGGGCCAGTTGGGCCGGCGTGCAGCCTTTTTTTGCGGCGAGCGCGGCAAAGGCCGCGGATAGCTGACTATTGTTCTCGGCATGATCGCCCTGGTATCGGGGTAGCGCTCTCCGGAAATCTTTTTCTCCCAGTTGCCCCAGATCCAGCGTATTAGTCATGAGCCCTCTGGCGAGAGGGCTGAAGGGAATGAATGAAATGGCCAGTTCTTTGCACAACGGCAGTATTTCTTTTTCCGCATCCCTTGTCAGCAGGGAATATTCGCTTTGAATGGCGCTGATGGGATGGACGGCATGCGCCCGGCGGATAGAACTGGCCGACGCTTCCGATAAGCCGAGATATCGGACCTTGCCTTCTTTAACGAGACCGGCCATGGCGCCTACCATCTCTTCCACCGGTACATTCGGATCGATGCGGTGGGCATAATAAAGATCGATAACATCGGTATTCAGCCGGCGAAGGCTGGCCTCGACAGCCTTTTTCATATGGGCAGGTGACCCGTCGAAACCTGTCAGTCGTGCCGAATCATCCGTGACGAACCCAAACTTAGTCGCGATAAAGATCTTTTTCCGGTTGGGCTGCAGCACTTTGGCCACCAGCTCTTCATTTTTGCCGTTGCCATATACGTCAGCCGTATCCCAGAAATTGATGCCCAATTCGATGGCTTTTTCAAGCGTAGCGATGGATTCCGTATCATCGGGCTGGCCATAGGCGTGACTCATGCTCATGCAACCGAGGCCGATAGCCGATAGTTCTATGGCTGTGTTGCCCAATTTTCTGTATTTCATTCATCAAAGGTCAAGAAATAACCGGAGAGAGGATGACCTATTTCTACTTATTTTTGGGTGAGTAATGTAAAATGTTATATGGAAGATTTTATTATATCTGTCAGCAAGGTGGAAGAGTGGCAGATGACCAACGATGTGACCGAACTGGAGAACCTGTTCCGGCGCGCCAAACGGGCGCTGGTCGGCGGCGGGATTGTCGCCCTGGTAAGGCAGCAACGTTCCGGTGAGTCCTACCGGTTCGAGGAGTTTACCAACCTCGAAGATTTCGAGCAATATAAAAACAACATATTTAAATACCTGAGGGAATAGGAGTTGCAAGGTTGATGGATAAATTGATAATATTCAACAAGTTAAGTTTTCGTTAAGCAAGTGTTGTATAACCTACTTGTCATATATCCGCATTTTTGGCATATTTGCAATGTTAAGCAGTCATTTAATTTACAAGAGTGGAAACAACTTTTTATCTTGAAAGATTTCAAAATGCAGCCGACCAAATAGACGACGCCCTCGCAAAGTTTAAAAGAACCTAGCGCCCGAAAACGACCTGGTAAAACAGTTTTGCGTCTTGTACGAATAGCATCATATTGAGGACGGAGTTTGACGATCAGGCGTACAGTGCGTGATTGGCCAAAGGTCGAAAAATAAAGAGGCCATTCCCTTGGGAACGGCCTCGCCTGACTTTACGTCAGCAGATTATTTTTGGAGCAACCCGGTTAAGCGAAATTAACCGAAGGTTTCCATGATTTATCTGTAGATTGCATGAATACCTCCTTTTTTTTGGTGAACGATAACTATAAAGTTACTGAAATTTTTTTATTTCCCGACCAGGTGCGGTCAAAAATCAGTTAAAATATTTACGTTGAGGCGGGAGAATTTTCTTTCACTCGTACGAGACGGTGCTCTGGTAACCGGACAGCGGGTATCAGTGCCAGCATGATCACTACCGCGGACACCATAAAACCATCCTGCAAGGCAAAATGCTCTGCCAGTGGCGCCCGGTATTTTTTATCGAGATAATGAGAATAGATGAGTTGATGGAGCACGCCGAAGACTGCGATACCGATCGAGCCGCCCAATTGTTGCAACAGGCTGTTCATGGAAGTGGCCGTCGTCGTTTGCTGCTGGCTAACGGAATTGAGCAGGGCTGTAGAGACAGGCGCTACGAGGAAACTGATCCCCAGTCCGCGAACCAGCATGGGCAGGATAATCATCAGGATCGTGGTGCCGAGGTCAATGCGTGAAAAAAGGTACATGGAAAGTGAAACCAGCAGGATGCCCAGCACGGAGATATTCCTGATCAGTCCCTGATCGGCCTTTTTGCCGGCAAAGGGCCTTGCCACCAGCATCATCAGTGCATTAGGCAGCATCAATAATCCGGATTGAATGGTCGTATATCCTAATAATCCCTGTAAGAGAAAAGGCAGAAAGAACATCCCGCCGAAAAGGGCGACACTGCGGATCACCACTATGATAGAGGAATGAACAAAATCGGCCGAGCGGAAGACCGTGAGGTCCAGCAGCGGCTGGGGACGTTTGGCGCTGCGGATATACAGGAACAGGAACAATGCGGCGGCGAGGCAGCCGGCTATCGTCTGCAGGATTTCGTTCTTCTTACTGATGGTGGAGACGGTGTATTGCACGGCCACGATGAAGAGGGCGAACCAGCTAAAGCCACGGATGTCGAATGCAGGTTTGCTGCGGGGTTTGTCCCGCAGAAAGGACAGGTAGCGATAGGTCAGCAGGATTGTCGCGATGCCGATGGGAATATTGACATAAAAGACCGATTCCCAGCCAAAATAATGCGTCAATATACCGCCCAGCGTAGGGCCGAGCGCCGGTCCCATGACATTGCCGAGGCCCCACCAGCCAATTGCGCTGCCTCTTTTTTCCGGCGGGAAAGACTCGCTGAGGACGGCCAGTGAAGTGGGGGTGATGGCGCCGCCGCCGCTGGCCTGTATGACCCGGGCGATGACGAGCATGGTCAGGTTGTGGGAGAGACTGCATAGCAGCGAGCCTGCAGTGAAGACGGCAACACTGAAGAGATACAGATAAAAGTACCCCATCCTGTTCTTCATATAGCTGATCATGGGTATAAACAGGGTAAAAGATATCATATAGGCTGTGATCACCCATTCTATCTCATCTACATTTACATTGAACTGGTGGCGCATAACCGGCAGGGACACGTTGACGATGCTGCTGTCGATAGCGGCCATGGAGGTACCCAGCATGAGGGTGATCAAAACGAGCGTCGGGTGCTTTAACATTGGCTCAATATAGTGATAAGGGGATTGCGGCCAAAATTGAGCCATTGGGATTCGGGGATTAATTTCCAGGGTTTAAGCCTTTTTATATTTGCGAGGTTTGCCGGGAATGGCTAACTTAGAATTTCTCCTCAGCAAATCCCCTTTATATGGCCCTACGCGTGTGGATAATACTGCTGCTCTTTTCCTTTGGGGGAGCTCATGCAGCGGGCCCTTATTACGTTTATAGAAGCATCACGACGGCGGATGGATTGGCCAGTGATCATGTGAATTCTATTCTCCAGGACAGGAGGGGTTTTATCTGGATAGCGACCGATAACGGACTCCAGCGCTATGATGGTTATACTTTCACTACTTATCATCACCGGCCGTTTGATGCCAACAGCCTGAGCTCGGACGGTACAGGCGAATTGTTGGAAGACTTCACCGGAAATATATGGACGAAGAATGCCCTTTGGGGGTTCAGCATCGTGAATGCCTCAAAGGGCGTAGTCAATAAGATCAACGATACGGCGCAGCAGGCTTTCAGAAGCCTCAACAATTCCAGCAGTATGTGCCGGGATGAGGAAGGAAATATCTGGCTTCTTGCCCTCAATTCGGTGGCGAAATATGATATCCGTCAACACCGGCTTATCTCCTTTGATGCGCTGTTGCCGTCAGGCCTGGACATGATGTTCACCCATTCCATCGTATGGGATCCGCGATTGCATTGTCTCTGGATGAACAGTGCCACGCAAGGTGTTTGTGTTTTGTATCCCGCGAAAAGGGCCTTTTACTACCGCGGATACAACCCCTTGCATTTAGCGGCGCTCTTGCTTCCGCTTCCGGGCGGCCTGGGCCTGGTCTTCCTGGATAGGGAGGGCGGCCTTTGGGTAAATACCTATATGGGGAGGGTGTTGCGGTGCGAACTGCGGACGGGTCGATGGAAGGAATACTATTGTGGTGGGGGTGTTTTGACGCAGGACAAGCCGGCCCAGCAAAAAAAGATCTTTATCAATTGCCTTTTCCAGGACAAGGAAGGCACCATCTGGATCGGGATGCCGGACTTGGGATTGATGCGGTTTGAGCCGGCCACCGGTTCCTTCGACCAGGTGCTCATCTATCCGCGGAGCGGGAAAGCCAGGGTCTCTGTTGCGGCGACTTGTCTTTTCGAAGACAGGGATGGTAATCTTTGGGTGGGTACGGGCGAAGGTATCCGCATTTTCCATCCGAGGCAACAAGATTTTACCTCGATACCCTTGACGACACTAACCGGTATGGTGACACCGGATTATATCGTACAGAATTTTATCGAGACCCGGAAGGGTGATATCTGGGTGGCGACCATGGGTGGCGGCATCTATGTGTATGACCAGCAGCTGCGGTTAAAAAAGATATACAGTAACCCGGCTCCTGACCGGCCCGGTACGGGCGCTCCGGGTGAACCTTACAACCGTATCTGGAGCCTGCTGCAAAGGCCCGACGGTAAGATTTGGGTAGGATGTCAGCACGGCTGGCTGGCTGTCTATGATGAAGCGACGGACCGTTTTTCCAGCAGTCAGCCTTCAGCCCTGGACCAACGGACGATCATTAATATGGTCGCTGACGGGCCTAATACCGTGTGGATGACCCAGTACGACGGATTTTCGAAATGGGAAAAGGGGAAATTCACACATTATAAGGAGGTCTTGCCGTTTCGGGGTACGGGTGTTTCGCAAACATTGGCGCTCGTAACCGAAAAAAGCAGTACGGCATGGATTGGAACCCTGGATCACGGTTTGCAGGAATTCGATGTGGCCTCTGACAGGTTCACGCATATGTATATCCACCGGGAAGGAGATCCCAGCAGTATTTCCAGTATCAGCATCCAGTCGATGATTGCCATCGGCGACAGCGTGCTTGGCCTCGGGACTTTCGACGGCGGAATAGATATTTTCAATACACAGACAAAAAAGTCATATGCCATTACTACGGCCGACGGGTTGCCCAGCAACAGCGTCTCAGCTCTTTGGTACCGCGCGCCCGACCAGCTGTGGGCTGCCACTTTTGGCGGTCTCTGCCGGATAGAGCTGAACGGCAGAAGGGTAACGCAATACGGGCAGGAAGATGGGGTAGTCAGCAAAGAATTCGGCGACCTGCTTGGATTTTACCAGCTGCGTGACGGGCGATTATTAGGCGGATACCGGGGGGGCTTTGTGTGTTTTTATCCCGACAGCCTTTCCCGCAGGCGATTGCCCGATGATGTCCGGATCACGGGCATAGGGGTCTTCGAACGACCCTTGCTGCTGGATTCGGCGCTGCGGGGATCGGACACCTTATTTTTTTCTTACCGTCAGAATTTTATCACCCTGCAATATGCCTCATTATGTTACCGGGGAGCTTCCGACATCCGTTATACTTACCGGTTGGAGGGTATCGACCGGGACTGGGTAGACGCCGGCAGCCGAAGGTATGCCAGCTTTACGAATCTCCCGACCGGGCATTATGTTTTCCGGGTGCGGGCCGAGGACCGGGATGGTCATTTCACCAAGGATACGACTGCCCTGGTGATCATCATCCGGCCTCCTTTCTGGCAGACCTGGTGGTTTTATTGTCTGGTCTTGTTATTAACGGGTACGGTGGCTTACAGTATTTACCGCTACCGGCTTAACCAGGAATCTCGTGTGGCCGCCATCCGCAACAAGATCTCGCGCGACCTCCATGACGATCTGGGGGCTACTCTCAGCAGCATCACCGTTCTCAGCGAGATAGCCAGGACAAGGATCGAGGAAGGCAGCCCCGAGCAATCCTTCCCCCTGCTGGGAAAGATCACATCCTATTCCGGAGAAATGGTTGGAAAGATGCGGGATATCGTATGGGCTATTGATCCGCGCAATGACACGATGCACAATATGATCCTACGGTTGAAGCAATACAGTGCCGAGTGGTGCGCGAACAGGGAGATTGCGCTGCGTTTTACCGTTTCTCCCGAATTTCTGCGTGCGACGCCTTCTATGAATGCGCGGAAGAACCTCTATTTGATCTCCAAAGAAGCGATCTTTAATGCTATCCGTCACGCCGGCGCGAGGAACATTTCGATCAAGTGCCGGATGTCGGGCGGCAAGGGTGAAATTGAGATTTCCGATGATGGAAAGGGCTTCGACCCTGACAGCAGTTACGAGGGCAACGGGCTGGGCAATATGCGGGTCAGAGCTGCAGAAATTGGCGCAAAAATCTCGATTTGCAGCAACGCCGCAGGCACCTCGGTCACGATCTCGCTGGCAGTCCCTAAAATTCGGGACTGAGGCCGACAGTTTAAATCAATTATCTTCATAGTATGCCGGTGAATGTGACGATATTCGAAGATAATGCGAAATTCCTGGATGCACTTTCGTTGCTGATCGAGGGTACCGAGGAGTTAAACCTGACAGGCGCTTACGAGAGTACGGAAGACCTGCTGGAAAAAATTGCTGCGGCCAATCCCGATCTGGTGCTGATGGATATCGGCATCCTGCCGATCAGCGGCATAGAAGCGACAAAAAAAATATTGCGGGTATACCCAGGTGTTAAAATACTGATCGAGACCGTATTCGATGACGATAACGCCATTTTTGCTGCCATTTGCGCCGGTGCCTCGGGTTATATCCTGAAGGACAATCTGGCCGGTAACCTCCTTCCGTTCATCCGGGAAATCAATGAGGGCGGTGCGCCCATGTCACCGGCGATAGCCAGCAAGATCCTTCGGTTATTCAGAGATCATTTCCCCGCCGGTGAACTAAAGGAAACCTATAACCTCAGCAAGCGGGAAAAAGAGATCCTGCGCTGCCTGGTGGATGGGATGAGCTATAAGATGATCGCCTCAGCCTGCGATATCAGCTTCGAGACAGTAAAGACTTATATCAAGCGCATTTATGAGAAGTTGCATGTGGCCAGTATGACGGAGGCTGTCGTCAAGGCTTTGCGGGAAAACCTGGTTTGAGATAGGTTGTCCCCCGAATTCGGGATAGAACGGCGCCATATTTTATTTTACTTTAGCACCTGAGTTTTTTGCTTCCAATCTCCGTGGATAAGCGCCAATTATCATCCTCGATTCCATCAGTTGTCTTTAATCTAAAAATAGTGTCATGAAAAAAAGTTTACTTTTTTTTATCCTGTCTTCTATTGTCCTAACCTTTCTCCACGGGACGTTGATGGCGCAGGTGCCGCAGTTGTTCAATTATCAGGGCATTGCTCGGGATGCTGGTGGGAATGTTTTGCCGAACCGGGTGATTGGAGTGGAACTGAGTGTGTTGGATGGAGGTCCGGCGGGCACGGTGGTTTACCAGGAGACGTTTACGGATACGACCAATGCCTTCGGGTTGTTTTCAATGCAAGTGGGGGGAGGGGCTGTGGTCAGCGGCACCTTTGCAGGCATTAATTGGGGGACCGGCAACAAATACTTGCAGACGGCGATCGATCTGACTGGCGGTACAAATTATTCCTTGTCGGGGACGACGCAGTTGTTGAGCGTGCCATATGCGTTGTATGCGCAGCAGGCAGTAGTGCCAATTGGGGGTGCCTGGAAGACTGATGGCAATCAGAATGTCGGTGACACGAATTACATTGGTACTAAGAGTGTTGTACCCTTGACATTTGTAGCGGGGGGGCAGTTTTCGGGTATAATAGATCCCATCTCCGTGAATACATATTTTGGTTTTGATGCAGCCGGAATAGGTTTAAATATTGGTTCGCCCGTTAATGGTACAGGAAACACAGGAATAGGATTCGCGGTACTTGCTGGTAATGATACCGGTTCTTACAATGTTGCTGTGGGTTTCAATGCGCTGACGTATACTACGGGTAGTAATAATGTGGCGATCGGTGGGTCTGCCCTATACAGCAATACCACGGGAAATTTTAATACCGGAGTTGGATCGGGTACCGATGTAAGCGGTCCAGCGTTAAACAACGCCACGGCTCTCGGCGCCAATGCAATCGTAAGTGCCAGTAATATGGTTCAAATCGGTAGTTCTGCTGTCACGGTGATTCAGGGTCAGGTGCCCTTTACGACTCCGAGTGACGGGCGGTTCAAGTTCAATATACGAGAGGATGTGAAGGGGCTGGATTTCATTTTGAAGCTGAGGCCGGTGACCTATCAGTTCAATACGAAGAAGGAGGATGATTTTATCCGTGGTGTGGTGACTGAGGCACAGCCGGTGGCTTATACTGAGGCAATGATGGTGCGGAGGACGGGTTTTATCGCGCAGGAAGTAGAAAAAGCGGCGCAGCAGTCGGGGTATGATTTTGACGGGTTGAAGGCGCCGAAGACGGATAGGGAATATTATAGTTTGAGCTATGCGAGTTTTGTCGTGCCGCTGGTGAAGGCGGTGCAGGAGCAGGAGGGGGAGATTAAGGCGCAGGGAGAGGTGATTGCGCGGCAGGAGCAACGGATCGATGAGTTGACGAAAGAGGTGGAAGAGTTGCGGCAATTAATATTGGCGGCCACTAAAAAATGAGCACATGAAACGCTTTACCGGGATGCTTTTATTTGTGTTGTGTGGTGGGGGCTTGTTGGCCCAGGTTGCGCAGCCGCGCGCGGTGGATCAGCCGCAGGTGGTGAGCAGCAGCGGGGGATTTCTGAAGAATAGCGGGGGTTCGGTGAGTTTTACTGTGGGAGAGAGCATGATACCGACCTATACGGCAAGCACGGATATTCTGACGCTGGGGTTTCAGCAGGATACGCCGCCGTTGTCGGATTCGTTGGGGGAGCTGCGATCGGTTGTAGATGGCCGGTGGGTCGCTTCGTCGACCTGGCAGGTCTTCTCGGGCTATGCGTGGGTTCCTGCGAGTATGGCGCCTGACCAGCAGACGCCGCTGGCGGTGGTGGTGAATCATGTGACAGTCGATACGGTAGTTTCCGCGGGGAAGGTGGCGGTCAATAGCGGGGGGTTGCTGGACCTGAATAATTCGTTTACGATCAACCCGGTCGATTCGACGCCCATTCTGACGGTCAATGCGAACGGGGTCCTGGAAGTTGAGGCGCTGGGCGATTTGCTATCTCCTAACTTTTCTGTTTTTCCGCCTACCGTTAACCTTTACGGCGGCACGCTGAATATCAACGGGGGCGTCATCGGTTCTTTATTTGTCCCTGCCTATAATTTTTCGGTACAGGGGAATGGCGACAGCAACGGCGTGCGGAGCCAGATCAATATCAGCAACAGCTTTGTCAATTCGGCTTCCCTTCAAATGAACACGGGTACCATTCGTTGGTATGGCGGTAGTATCAACGGGCCTTCTATTACGAGCACTGCGGGGGTCGTTAATAATGATTCGTTTGCTATTGTGACAACGCCGGGCGTACCCATGTATTTTAATGAGGAACTGGATAACCGTAAAACGCTGGTGATCGATACGGCCGCGGGTCAGCCCCGCAGTTCGGTGATCTTTTCCAGTTCTGGCGGTTCGGGCTACTACGTCAACAGGGATACCGCCACTACGACGATCATCGGTGATACCCTGCAGGTGGCAGCCCCCAGTGATATAACGGGTGACATCGATCTGAAGCGAAAAGGGGTTCTCTACCTTAATAACCCCTACATGGGTACCGAGTTTAACGTTTCGGTCCTGGGCAATGGCAGCCTTGTCTTCAATCCTTTTTTTAATCCGTTTGGCACCGTGACCTTCCCCGGACAGGATACCATTGCCCTGGTGGGATGTCTTAACTCCTATGGCAATATGAATATCTCCGACCAGTCTTTCATCACCACGCTGGCACCGGGTTGTGGGTTGAGTATGGATACGCTGGTACTCGATCCGGGGAGTACATTGCAGACGGTGGGCGGGTTTACCGTGAACGGCTATTTTGAATGGGGGCCAGACGGCGAATCTCTGATCGGCAGCGATACCCTCACCATCGCCTCAACGGCTACTGCCAGCTTCAATTCGGCGCATGGGTATAACCAATCCACGATCCTGAATAACGGGACGATCAATTGGACAGCGGGATCGATTGCAGGCATTGCCGACTCTACGCTTCCGGGAGGCACGATCATCAACAATGGCGTGATCAATGCGGAGCTGCCGGCGGGCGGCGGCAACCTGGTGATGACTGATCAGACTATTCAGAATAACGGTGCTATCTATGTGTCCGGTACGGGCGCCGGGCAGCTGCAATTCAATAGGCAATATAATGCCGCGACGCAATTCAATAACAATACGGCCGGGCGCGTGGTGGTTCAATCGGGAACCTTCAACCGGGCTTTGCCAGGCTTGGAGAATGGTGTGGATTCTGTCGATGCGGGAGCTGTCTACCAGGTGGGGGTAGCCGGGCTGAGTTTTGTGAACCCGCTTTATTACAATGGCGGGTCGATATTGGGGAACAATATGAAGCTGGTGGGTACGGTTGCGCAGGTGTTGAATGGGAGTGGCTGGGTCGACAGCCTGGAGATCAACAATCTTCAAGGGGTCAGCCTGGGTGGTAACCAGGTCATTGGGAAAAACCTGGCGCTGACCAAGGGTAATATTACATTGAATTCCTATAACCTGGTGGTTTCTGACTCTGCGGTTCCGGGGCAGGCTCAGCTGCAGGGCGGGTCTTTGAATAGTTATGTGATTGGTGATGGGGGCGGGTTTTTGGAGCAGGAGGTGACCAATACAGGTAGTGCTGTCGTTTTCCCGATCGGGACGGCGAGTAGTTATATTCCGGCCACGGTAAGCCTGGAGCCGGGGTCGCCGAATTATACGCTGGGCGTCAGTTTGTACGACTCCGTTTATTCAGCCTATAACGGATCGGATCTCCCTGTCGGGGCTGCCGTCACAATGGATGCGGTTGACCGGACCTGGGTGCTGCGGCCATTCCGGACGACAGGAACGGGTACGCCATCAGCTAGTGTCACTTTGCAATGGAACCCAGCCGACGAAACTTCTGGCTTTGTCCGGACCGGCAATCTGCAACTGGCGCACTATACCGGCGGCACCTGGGATCCGGGCCCGGATCTGACGGTCGCGGGCAATAATCCTTACTCGGTTACACGCAGCGGACTTACTTCCTTTTCTCCATTCGGGATATTCAGCGGTGGCACGCCACTGCCCATCACGCTGGTGGATTTTACCGGACAGACTGTGGCGGCCGGCAATCTGCTGCAATGGCAAACCAGCTCGGAGCTAAACAACGATCATTTTGTCGTCCAGCGGTCCGGGGGCAGCGGGGGGAATTTCAGTGCCCTGGGGATTGTCCCGGGTAATGGCACCACTTCTGTGGTGAATGACTACCAGTTCCTGGACAGCGCGCCACTGGCCGGCAATAATTTCTACCGATTGCAGCAGGTCGACAGGGATGGGAATGCCAGCTATTCGCCAATCATCCTGCTTAGCGGCGCCGCCGGAAGTACGCTATCGCTATATCCCAATCCCGCGACCACGGAGTTGAACTTTGTGTTGCCGTCGAATGTGGCCCCGGGGAATGCTCAGGTCAATATTTATGACGGGACAGGACAATTGGTGCAATCCGAGGAAATTTCTACAGGCATTTCCATTTTGCCATTAAACATAAGTTTGTTGAAACCCGGATCGTACACAGTCACGCTATATCTGGCTGATTCGCGATTACAGGGAAGGTTCATAAAGCTATAAACGGGTCATGCCGGCTGCCGTTGAAGAGCCCAATGTCTCAGCTTGCCGATCACTTCTTCCAGCTTGACCGGTTTGCCGAGATAGTCGTCCATTCCTGCACGGAGGCATTCTTCTTCGTCGCCTTCCATGGTATTGGCCGTTAGCGCGATGATGACCGGTTGATGGGGCAGATTGGCGTTGCGGATGAGCCGGGTGGCTTCGAGGCCGTCCATTTCCGGCATCTGGAGGTCCATCAGGATGATATCGAAACCGCCTGGGCTGGCTGATCCGGGCACGATGTCTGATCGGTCGCCTGCGCCGGTGGCAGCCTCAAGGGCGAGCCGGCCATTCTCTACGATGGTGGGCTCATACCCCAGCTTTTGCAGGATATACAGGATCACCTGTTGATTGATCACATTGTCCTCGGCTACCAGGAGGCGCAGGGGGAAGTCCGAGGCGAATCGCCCGGGGACCTGTGGTTGTAACGTGGTGCTATCTCCGGCTACCCGGTCGCGGCGCTCCAGTCCGGACAGGATGTGGCGGTACATCATCTGTTGTTTGATGGGCTTGGTCATGACAGCGGAGAACAATTGCTGATTATTCTTCTTCATTTCATCGCCGATAGAGCTCAGCAGGATGATCGGTATCAGAGGATGCCTGTCCCGGATATGCTGTGAAAGATGGATGCCATCCATGACCGGCATCTGCATATCGGTAAGGACCAGGTCGTAGTGGCTGTCATTGGAAAGGATGTCCAGGGCCTCTGCACCGGAGGCGGCCAGTACGGGCTCCAGCCGCCAGTATTCCAGCTGGTTTTTGAGGATAGTGCGGTTGGTAAGATTGTCGTCTACGATCAGCACTTTTTTGCCGGCATGCACCGACATGCCACTGCCCGTCGCAGGAACATCAGCCGGGACACCAGCCCGGGTGGTGATCGTAAAAGAGAAAGTAGATCCGGCGCCCGGCTTGCTTTTCACCCCGATGGAGCCACCCATCAGCCTGACCAGCTGCTCGGAAATGGCCAGTCCGAGACCCGATCCGCCGTATTTGCGGGTCGTAGAGGAATCTACCTGGGAAAAAGCTTTGAACAGCCGTTGCTGTTTATTTTCGGGGATACCGATGCCGGTATCCCGCACTTCGAAGCCCAGGGTCAACGCTCCGTCTGCACCGGTTTCGACCAGCCGAACCCCGATAAAGATCTCTCCCTTTTCGGTAAACTTTATCGCATTACCGACCAGATTGGTCAGGACCTGGCGCAGACGCAGATCGTCGCCCCGGATACAGACCGGCACCTTTCTTTCTACCTGGTACAGCAGCTCGATGTCTGTACGGGCGGCACGGGCGCTGAAAATGTCCAGGATATGTTCGATACTATTATGCAGGTTGAAGTCTTCGTCTTCCAGTTCCATACTGCCGGACTCGATCTTCGAGAAATCGAGGATATCGTTGATGACATTCAGGAGGCTTTCGCCGCAGGCGGCGATGGTCTCCGTATACGAGCGTTGCTGTTCATTCAGCGGCGTTTCTACGAGCAGGGAGGAAAGTCCGATCACGCCGTTCATCGGAGTGCGGATCTCATGGCTCATGGTTGCCAGGAAGATGCT
>Ga0302309_10000922_pt1 | contig 29909 bp, 32 predicted proteins | sample III_Palsa_N1_1_FD_200453 | JGI IMG/M metagenome (GOLD analysis project Ga0302309, IMG submission 200453) | Peat permafrost microbial communities from Stordalen Mire near Abisko, Sweden - III_Palsa_N1_1 | ecosystem: Environmental > Terrestrial > Soil > Palsa > Peat permafrost | place: Sweden... | reverse complement strand
TTTTTGCGGACATTATCCAGCTCACTCTCCTTGCGGTTCATGTTTTCGAAACGCTGGTTTAGCGATTGTTCTTTTTGTTTAACACCGTTCTCCCGCTGGTTGATGTTGTTATTTTTAGAGTTTATCTCTTGCTCATGCTCGGCTTTCATCTGCAAAAACTTCTCTTTTGCTTCCAGCAATTTGTCTTTCCGCAAAATTTCGGCGCTGGTTTCAGCATCCTTTAATATCTTTTTTACTTTGTTTTGCGCGTTTGCTTCCTGGTCCTTAAAAAGCTTTCTAAGCAGGAACCTGCCAACTACGATGCCCGTAGGCACGCCGGCCAGCAGCCCGATGATAATGTATAATATTGATGTCATTCTTCTTTTAGGTTATATATAAATAAAAAAACCGCAACTAAATTTTAAGCTCATTATTGAAAAACCTCTTTTTTCAGTTTTATTGGACCGGGTTGTCGTTAAATCCATAGAAGTAACGTATTCCCTTTCTTGTCCGCCTGATATTGAAGCGTTAAGTTTTTAATAGTGAAACATAAAATTTAACCACGGTTAAATCTTAAAATTGCTCTGTATATGTAAGAACGTATTACTTTTATTTCGAGAAAAATTCAGACAGTAAATGATCTAACTGATAAACCTTATCGGCTACTTCTGTATCTTCAACAGTAACCTTTTTCTCTGCCTTTAATGACGATGTAGCGTAATGCAACACACTCATTGCCAGCAGATCTTGTTTATCTCTAACCGCATAATTTTCCTGGTATTCCTTTATGCGGTCGTTAATCAACTTAGCTGCCCTTCGTATTATTTCTTCCTCTTCCATGTTCACCTTTAAGGGGTAAACTCTGTCAGCAATATTTATTTTTATTGAGATTTCTCCCATTTGAGCTTTTTCACTTTATGCGTCATTTTTTCAATAACACAATGCACTTATCAATTTCCTGCACAAATTCGTTAATTTTTTGCTTTATGTCAAGACTTTTTTCATTTGTTTCTGAAAAAGATTTCGCGAGCTTCAATACGCTAAGCTTTTCCTCCATCTCTTTGCCCTTGTTTTTACCTGCTTCAATGGCTGATGTTAAGGTTTGATTTTCCAGTTTCAACAGGTCATTCTCCTCCTGCAAAGCCCCGCAAAGCTCCATTAAGCGCTGGGTTTTTTCGGTGATCTTGTTTAACTGGTTCGCAACTGTAGGCATTGTTAAATTATAAAATCAAAACGTAAATATACTAATCTCTAATTAACTAATCTCCAATCTCTATTTCCGTATCTCCGCTCCCGCTTCTTTCCCTAAGTTATAAATTAATTTTTGCATAATGGCATCAATGGCTTTATCGGTCAGGGTTTTTTCGGCATCCTGCAGGATAAAACTCAACGCGTATGATTTTTTACCTGCCGGCAGCTTATCGCCTTCGTACACATCAAACACATCCACATCCTTTAATAGTTTGCGCTCGGTTTTTAAAGCGATTTGTTTTAACTGGCCGAATGATACGCCTTTATCGATAAGCATTGACAGGTCGCGCCTTACCGCCGGGAACTTGGAAACATCCTCAAAAATGATCTTGTTCTTTTTCACAGCTGATAAGATTATGTCGAAATTAAAGTCGGCATAAAATACGGGTTTGTCCAGGTCAACCTTTTTCAAAGCATCAGTAGTTGTCGCACCAAACTTAACCAGTTGTTTGTTATTGCGCATGTATTGCAGGCCGTAGGCCATCCTTTTGCAGGTCGCATCCTCAACAATAAAATCTGTAATATTTAAACGGCTTACTAAGCTATCAACTATCGCCTTTAAGTTATAAAAGGAAACTGCTGTTGGCTTTTGGTTCCATTGTTCGGCAGTAGCACCCGTAAGCCAAATAGCAAAGCGTTGTGTTTCGTTGTATTTATCATCCTTAACACTGTAAACTTTGCCAAATTCGTATAGCTTCAGATCGGCCGCCTTGCGGTTTTGATTGTAGGCAATAGCTTCTAACCCGGAAAACAATAAGGTTTGACGCATTACGTCAAGGTCATTGCTTAACGGGTTAAGTATTTTTACCGCAGTGTCCAGGTCAGATGAATAGGCTGATTTGGTTAACGAGTTTGATAATATCTCGTTAAAACCATTGGCCGTTAAAATATCCGACAAGGTATTTTGAACCGTATCCTTTTCGGGCCGTGGCGAAGCGCTTAATGATGCCCGTACCTGCGTAGGAATATAAATATTGTTATAACCGTAAATGCGCAATATTTCTTCAATCACATCTGCCTCGCGGGTTACATCGACGCGGTAAGGCGGGACTTTTAGAATAAGCCCGGCGGAAGATTCGCTTACTATTTCAATATCCAATGCCTTTACAATATCCTTTATTTCCTCATGCGGGATAGTCTGCCCTATAAGCCGGTGGGTATTGGCATAAGAAAGTTCCACATCAAACGGCACCACAGGGTTTGGATACAGGTCGACAATATCCGAAGATATGCTGCCACCAGCAACCTGCTGAATTAACAAGGCCGCGCGTTTTAAAGCGAATACGGTCATATCCGGATCGGTACCGCGTTCAAAACGGAACGAAGCATCAGTTTTTAACCCGTGCCGCTTAGATGTTTTACGTACCGAAACCGAATTAAAATAAGCACTCTCCAAAAATATACTTGTTGTAGATGCTTTTACACCTGATGCAACGCCGCCGAAAACACCGGCAATACACATAGGCTCCTCGGCGTTGCAGATCATCAAATCATCAGCAGACAGCTTGCGTTCCACATCATCCAGCGTTTTGAACAAAGTTCCCTCTTCACAATTTTTTACAATCACCTTATTGCCGGTTATCGCGGCAGCGTCAAAAGCATGTAAAGGCTGACCCAACTCGTGCAAAACATAATTGGTAACATCTACTATATTATTGATAGATCGTACACCAATAACCGCCAAACGTTCTTTTAACCATTGCGGCGACTCTTTAACTTCAATACCCGAAATAGTTACTCCCGAATATCTTGGGGCAGCCTGTTCATTTTCAACAACAATCTGCAACTTGCTATCGTGGTTATCCACTTTAAACGTGGATATATCAGGTCTATGGATACCAATCTTTAAAAAAGCGGCAATATCCCTTGCAGTACCCAAATGCGAAGCCGCATCGGCACGGTTGGGTGTCAGGCCGATCTCGTACAGGTAATCATCGTTCAGCTTAAAATAATCCTTAGCCGGGCTGCCAACCACAGCATTGGCATCCAGTATCATAATACCGTCATGGTCGGTGCCTAACCCAATCTCATCTTCGGCGCATATCATTCCTTCGGACACTTCGCCGCGAATTTTTGATTTATTAATGGGGAACGGTTCGCCCTTTGTTGGATGCACGGTAGTACCCGCTACAGCTACCACCACTTTTTGCCCGGCGGCTACATTATTAGCGCCACAAACAATTTGCAGGTCTTCGGAGCCGCCTACATCAACTTTGGTTACTTTCAGGCGGTCGGCATTGGGATGTTGACCGCATTCTTTTACATAGCCGATAACCAAACCCTCCAGCCCGCCGGGAATGGCCTGCACTTTTTCCACGCTTTCCACTTCCAAACCGGTACCTGTAAGTATAGTCGAAATTTCCTGCGGAGTTTTGTCGGTATTTATAAATTCTTTAAGCCAATTGTAGGATATCTTCATCAGAGAGAAACAATAATCGGCAAAGATAGGATTTAGTCGGGAAGTCCGAAAGACGGAAAGTCTTAACGAAGAAAACTTACGAAGTTTACTGGCAAATCGGTTAGTAAACTTCGTAAGTTTAAACTGTGGATTAAAACCTGCTAAATCCGCCGTCCAGCACCAGATCACCGCCTACCATGAAGCTTGAATCATCGGATGCGAGGTATAAAAAGCCTTCGGCTATTTCTTCTACATTACCTAAACGCTTGATTGGGGTAATGTCGGCCATGTAGGCTTTCATGCCGTCAATTTCTTCGGCGCTGGCACCGTTGCGGCCAAATATCGGTGTTTCGATTGGGCCTGGAGAAAGTACGTTAACGCGGATCTTCCTGTCCAATAATTCGGCAGAGAGACCACGGGCCAGCGATGTAACCGCCGCCTTGGTAGCCGCGTATGCTGAAGCTGTAGCCATACCCTTATTGCTTACACCCGATGAGGTAATGATAACCGACGCGCCATCCTTTAAATAAGGCAACGCCCTTTGAACCGAGAAGAAAGCGCCTTTAAAGTTAATGTCGCTGGTGGTATCAAACATTTCTTCGGTAAAATCGGCCAATGGCACGAAGATGGCAACACCCGCGTTTACCACCAGCACATCAATTTTGCCAAATGCGTCAGCTACTTTTTTGTAGGCAACACCTATGTTCTTCACGTCAGCTACATCGCTTACCAAACCTATCGACCCGTGCCCGATCGAACTAACCGCTTCAATTACCGTTGTTTCATTACGGCCGGTAATGGCTACCTTAGCGCCATGCTGCGCAAATAATTTTGCTGCCGCCAGGCCAATGCCGCTGTTACCACCCGTAACTACGGCCACCTTATTTTCTAATTTTTTCATTGTGGATTGTTTTAAACTATATTGATATATGTAAATTAATCGATTTAATTAAGCGAATTATTGCATCATTAAATCGTGCACAATAGTAGATGTATTAATCGATATATCGAAAATAATCGATTAATAATAGAAATTTTTTACAAAGAGAATACATTTAAAAATTGCACGTATTGGGCCATTACTTCCTTGTTAACGCGGTATTTGGCATTGCGCCCCTCTTTTTCGGCAATAAGCAGGTCGGCATCAACCAGTTGATTGATGTGATGGGAAATAGTGGATTGGGCAAGGTCGATACTTTGTGCAATGCAAGCGCATTGCATCCAGTTATCGTTTTGGCATTTGATCATCTCCATGATCCTGAGGCGATAGGGGTCGCCCAACGCTTTTGATATTTTTTCTACTTGCCTGGTATCCATAATGGTGCAAATATATCGATTATTTTCGATATGGGAGTTGTACCGGATTTGGATAAATAAAACTCTCTGTGCTCTTTGTGCCTTTCTTCTTCGCGACCTTTGTGGTTAATTTTTGAACCACAAAGGTCGCAAAGGTTACACAAAGAGCACAGAGAGTTAAGTTTGCATCAGTGTATTTCTGCCAGAGCAAATCCCAAATCAAAACATCGCCGCATCTGCAAAACTGAAATAGCCATCATTGGTAATAATTAAATGATCGAGAATGGGCAGGTCGAGTATTTTACCGGCACTGGCTATTCGTTTGGTGAGGTCAATATCCTCCTGGCTTGGCTTCAAATTGCCTGATGGGTGGTTATGCATCATAAATATATAGGCCGCATTATGCTGTAAGGCAATGTTGAAGATGATCTTCGGGTCGGCAATGGTGCCTGCGAGGCCGCCTTTGCTGATCAATTCCTTTGCGATGAATTTGTTAGAACGGTTTAGTAGTAGTATCCAGAACTCTTCATGGTTGAGGTCGATAAAATGGCGGCGCATTAACAGGTAGGCATCTTTGCTGAATTGGATAGTTTCGGGTACTATGGTTTCAGCATCATTGCGGCGGCGGCCAACTTCCAGCGCGGCAATAATGGAAATAGCTTTGGCTTCACCAATGCCTTTGAATTTGGAAAGTTCACTGATAGATGCTTTGCCCAGCTTGTTCAGGTCATTGCCATAATGGTGCAGGATACGTTTGCTTAATTCAACTGCCGATTCGGTACGGCTGCCTGAACCGATGAGTATGGCTATCAGCTCCGCATCAGTCAATGCGCGACGGCCCTTCGTGCTTAATTTTTCGCGCGGACGGTCTTCTTCTGCCCATGATTTGATGCTGAGGTTGTTCTCGTAAGGTTTCACGAGGGGAATGTAGGAAAAATTGTCTGAACCATGATTAAACGGATTAAAAGATTTTCAGGATTCTTTTGCGGCATCATGTTAATCCTTTAATCTAAAAAATCAAGGTTCAGACAAAAAAAATAGCGATGAGTTCGAAACCCATCGCTATTTTTTTAGAAGTAAATATTTTGATTAGCTTAAAGCGTTTACAAACTTGGTCAGCTTAGATTTATTGTTTGAAGCTTTGTTTTTATGGATAACATTCTTTTTGGCCAAACGGTCAAGCATAGAGATCACTTTTGATAAAAGAAGTGTAGCATCAGCCTTAGTGGTTGTGCCTCTCAATTTTTTTATGGCGTTACGGGTGGTTTTTGCCTGGTAACGGTTACGTAAGCGCTTCGCAGCGTTGCTCCTGATACGTTTTAATGATGATTTATGATTTGCCATTGTAGCTTATTATCCTGTCTTTATTTAAGGACTGCAAATATAGGATGTTTTATAATAAAATCAAATGTGTTTTTTAAAATAGTTTTTTTGGGGCTAAACTCCCTGTCATTTCTCGTTATCGCTCGAAATGGCATTTTATATTATATCGTAAAAAACAAAGCTATTGCCGCACCGCCCATTACTACAAAGGTGATCCACAGCAACGCTTTTGACATCCAGCCGCTTTTATATTCGCCCATAATTTTATCGCTGGCGGATATTTTAACGATAAGGAATAATAGCGGCACTGCGGCCACCCCGTTTAAAACAGCCGTATAAACCAGCGCCTTTACCGGATCGATACCTATAAAATTAATAATTAACCCGATAATGGTTGCAATGGTAATAACGCCATAAAAACCATGTGCGCGGTTAAGTTTAAGGTTCAGGCTTGCTTTCCAGTCAAACGCTTCGGCTACTGCATATGCTGCGGAGCCGGATAATACCGGCACAGCCAGCAAACCCAACCCAATAATACCTACCGAAAAGATAAGTTTGGCCAGGAACCCCGCATGTGGAAATGAATGTACCAGCGGCTCCAATGCTTTCGCGGCATCGGCTGCGGTTTTGAGGTCCTTAACACCGCTTTTATGTAAAACAGTAGCACCTACCAACAAAATACACCAGGTGGTAAATTCGGATATGATCATGCCGGCTGTATTGTCTTTACGCATGTTGTGAATGTCAGCCCAACATACCCCGGTTTTATTGCCATCAGCATGGCCCTTTTCTTTTATCTCCTCAACCTCCTGCGATGCTTCCCAAAAAAACATATAGGGAGTTATAGTAGTGCCAAATACGCCGGTTATAATGAATAAAAAAGCAAAGTTAAACTCAATATGGGGTATTACGCTCGCCTTTAATACCGTACCCCAGTCCTGGTGAATAATAAATACAGTGATAGGGTATGATAGCAATGCCAGCGCCAGCCATTTAAGGATGCTTGAATAGGTTTTATAATTGGTCAATATTTCTAATATCAATATAACCGCGGTAAACAGCAGCGTAAGGATTACAAATGGCACCGGTATCAGCAATTCGGCCGCGGCTGCCATAGCGCCAATATCCGCGCCTATGTTAATGGTATTGGCTACTACTACCAATCCAACAACGCCATACAGTACCTTTCGGCTGTAGTTTTCTTTTACCACAGCCGCTATCCCTTTACCGGTAACCAGGCCTATGCGCGCGCAGGCTTCCTGTACGGCAGTCATAAATGGCAGCATATAAAGTGCTGTCCATAGTTGGCCGTAGCCAAACTGCGCACCGGTTTGCGAGTAGGTGGCTATGCCCGACGGGTCATCATCTGCCGCGCCGGTGGTTAAGCCGGGGCCAAGAACTGTGAACCATTTCCAGATACTTTTTTTGCGTGGTTCGGTTTTGGTTTTTAGGGGCATTTGGGTTTGTTTAGATATAAAAGTAAATATAGCAACAATTGTATATCTTCTATGTTTCGCTTTTAATACTTAATTTTACCATTAACATTATTTATTAACCCATGGAACAAAAATTTCATTACGCCACCATTACCGAAGCCATTGAGCAATTGCGCAAGCAAGGTTTTACCTGTGATTTTAATTTAGAACAAAACCGCCTTAAAGTTGGCGAGCATGAATATACCGCCGATGAATTTGAAATTGTCGACCTGTACCGCTACGAAGGTGCATCAGATCCGGGTGATGAAGCAACGGTTTACGCGCTGGCATCAAAATCGGGCATAAAGGGTGTATTGGTATCGGGCTATGGCACTTCGGCGGATGAAGCGGCGGAGGAAACGTTGAAACAGTTGCATTATAGGTATCAGCAGGGGAAGCGATGATTCAAATTGTTCCATAATGAAGCGCGCAATCGGCTTTATCACCAGCTTACTATTAATAACAATCTGCTCTTCCTGGGGCTTCTTCGCGCATTACCGCATAAATAGGGTGGCTGTTTTTACCCTGCCTAAAGCTATGAGCGGGTTCTACAAGGCCAATATTGAATTTATTACCGAACATGCCATCAGCGCAGATAAGAAGCGTTACGTAGATTCGACCGAAGCGCCACGGCATTTTTTGGATGCCGACCACTATGGCAAAAACCCGTTTAACAGGATACCACAGCGATGGAGCGACGCGGTGGTTAAATATTCGGAGGATACCTTGATCAAATATGGTACCGTCCCGTGGACGATAAATTACCAGTATTATAAATTGGTTGATGCCTTTAAACGCAAGGATACCACGGATATATTAACCACATCAGCCAACCTGGGCCATTACGTTGCCGACGCGCATGTACCGCTGCATTTAACCCAAAACTATAACGGGCAATTAACCAATCAAACCGGCCTGCATGCTTTATGGGAAAGCCGCCTGCCCGAATTATTTGCAGATAACTACCATTACTACGTCGGCAAGGCCCATTATATCCAAAACCCGTTAAAAGAGGCTTTCAAAATATGCCGAACCTCCTTTAGCGAGGTGGATACCGTTTTACGCTTTGAGCGGCAATTAGATAAAACTTTTCCGCCAGATAAAAAGTACACAACCGAAAAGCGCGGCAAGCGGGATGTAAAAGATTATTCGGTTGAATACAGTAAAGCCTACCAAAAAATGATGCGCGGCATGGTTGAGCGGCGCATGCGGGCATCGATACTTGATGTTGGCAGTTATTGGTACTCCGCCTGGGTGGATGCCGGGCAGCCTGATCTGAATAAACTGATAGCTCAGCCGCTTGCGGGTGATGAGTTGAAAAAAGTGCAGCATGAGGAGGCTTTGTATAAGGTTGGAAAAGTGGTACATTAGCTGGTAATAAGCCAAAAAGCATGAAATGGCAAGCAAACAAGAACATCCATTTTATGGGCACAAATCATATTCTGTTGCTGAAATAATGGCAGCGGGCGGTACAACCGCTTTTGCCAATAAACTTGGTAAAAACCGCAGGCTATTGATGACCGGCTAAAAGAGTTGCCTAAAGAAGCGTTTCTTACAAATGAGGAAGCCATGCGCGCATTAGAAACATTGAACGAAAGTAAATGAACCTATTGCTTGACACGAATATACTGATCCACCTTGCCAAAGACCCAGCCCGTCGGCTGTTAACACAAACGATTAATCCTGATAAACAAAAAATTTTTATTTCGATCACTTCCATTGGAGAGTTAAAATCAACCGCCTTACAGAATAATTGGGGAGCCCAAAAGAGACAAGTTATAAATGAAGTATTAGATCAGGCTATCATTATTGAAATCAGCGAAAATCTTGCAAATACTTATTCCGAAATAGACGCTTTTTCGCAACGCAGAAATCCATCATATACATATATAGACTATCCTTTTGCAACGCCGGGAAATATGGGTAAGAATGACCTTTGGATAGTATCCACAGCAGCGTTACTTGGCTTAAAATTAGTAACTACTGATGCTGATTTTAATCATTTACACGGGGTATTTATAGAAGTTCAGCATATAATGCCTGAATTACTAAGATTAAGTCAGGGAACTTAGTTTAAACCACCTTTCTTTTTCCGGCTCATTACACCGCCATAAATTGCCGGGATAACGGATATTAATATAATTATTACACCAATCAACGAGATATGTGCTTTAAAGAATGGCACATTCCCCAGCATATACCCGGCAAACAGGAACAAAATTATCCATGCCGCGCCGCCGATAATATTATAAAGGCTATAACGTAAAAACGGCATCCGTCCAATGCCTGCCACAAATGGCGCGATAGTGCGGATAATCGGCATAAACCTGCTGAATATTACGGCCTTGCCGCCATGCTTATCAAAAAAAGCCTTTGTTTGCAGGTAATAATCCAGCTTTAATATTTTGTTCTTCTCCTTAAACACCAGCGGACCAAAATAACTGCCCAGCAAATAATTAAGCGTGTTGCCGGTAAATGCTGCCGCTATTAAGATAACTCCCAATAAGTAAATATCCAAACCTGTGTTACCTCCTGCTATTAACGCCCCCGCTGCAAAAAGCAGGGAATCGCCGGGTAAAAACGGGGTTACTACAAAACCGGTCTCGGCAAAAATGATAACGAATAATACCAGGTATGTAAGCGCATGATAGACAGAAATGATATTAGCTAAATGCTTATCAATATGTATTATAAAATCAACGAGGTGTTTTATTGTTTCCAAGGCTTTTAGTGATTAGAGGTTGGTGATTGGAGATTAGTTGGCATTACGTTTATCTAAGCAGCGAATTTACTATTGTTTATTTAAATTTTTATTACCTATAGCCAATTGACAGAACTAATCTCCAACCTCTAATAACCAATCTTTAATTAACTAACCTCTAATCTCTCCCCTCAATTATTATTCAAAATCGCCAAACCAAAGGCAGCGCTGTCTGTGCGGCCAACTATACCGCGGCAATACAGCGTGTATAGTTTACCATCCTGTACGGTTATAGCCGGCAAATCCGCCAGTATATTTGTTGCTGTGGCTCCTGTGGGTATCGCCCTAAAATCATAATTCCCTACCGGAAATTCAATAAATGCCGACACGCTTTTATAAGCCCTGTTGCCAAAGGCTAAAGTACCGTTTGCAAAAATATCAAAAGGGCCCGCATCCGGTGTAGCATTAACAAACCGCACTTTCCCGCGCCCTGCTGTCGGCAGTGCCGAGGTATCCCTGGTTAAAATGTAGGTAACGCCATCAGTAGTGTTTGTTGGGTTTCTATAACCTGTAATAAACAGGGTATAATTGACATTGTTTTTTAATAAGGTATCAATAGAAAGGATATTAGTTGTTGAAACAACGGTAGAAGAAGCCCGGATCTGGAATGGGGTATCTACCGATGTTAAAGAAAAATAGCCCGACGGATTAGGATAAGTAAAAGAATTAGTATTGAACTTAGTCACATCAATATACAGATCAACCGGAAGCAGATCGGGGCTTAAATTCAAAACCTGATATTGGATGTTTGATGCCGCCGGAAGCACAGTATTGGTTTTTCCGCATGAGGATAACATGCAGCCGATGAAAAAAACACCGAAAACCGCTGTAATAAAATAAATCAATATATTGTTTTTTTGCATCATGGTATTATTGATTAAAAAGCACGAGAGAGACAGCAAAGCCATTTGACCCTGTACCGCCGGGCACTCCGGTTGTAAGCAATGTATACACCCCTCCTACCAGTAAGGTTACTGTCCCGCTATATATGAGTGTATTTGTGTTATGCTGATAAATGGTTACCTGATTTGCTCCATAGCTAATATAAGTAAAAGCCGTGGTTGAGCCGAACGGGGATGAATACGTAAGACTACCGATATTAACATCAATCCCGCCTGAAACAGGCGAACCATTAAAATACCTGATTACCGCGCCAGTCGACGAAGCGGCCGGTGGAAAGTCCTGGGTAAAATATACTTTATCAGGCGTTTCACCTGCTATGAATATAGAATAGAACAGGCCGCTATCCAACGTTAAGGGATAATTATTGATCACATAATTGGCAGCGCCGGCCTTTTTAACCTGGTATATACCTGCACCGGCGGTTGCATTTAAATAACCCGACTGACTACCGGTAGCTATGCTTGAAATATTATTTAACCGGGTGCCGTTTTGGTAAAAATTGATGGCGGCTGTGTCGGCATTCACTACATTAATATAAGCGGGGTTTACTACAGGTGCTATATCGCCTGTTTCCCTGCATGAGGTTAACCCAATGGCAATGGCAGCAAACAGCATTATTACTTTGATGTTTTGCTTTATAAAGTTTTTAACTGCCAATTGTTTCATATATTATTGCTATAACTCCCTGTACTAATTTTTGTTATCCCTGCTTAATAAAAAAAGTCCGGTTTTTTATGCCGGACCATGATTTGGATCTATAATTTAAGTTTACGCTCAGGCATAACTATTCAACATTACCGGCATAACCAGCATCAGCACATCTTCATTATCATCGCCTCCCTGCGGCAATAACAGGCCGGCGCGGTTAGGTGTCGACATTTCTAACGATACTTCTTCGCAAGTTAAATTTTTCAGCATTTCAATTAAAAAACGCGCGTTAAAGCCAATTTCCATATCATCGCCTTCATACTGGCAGGTAAGGCGCTCATGCGCCTCGTTGGCAAAGTCAATATCTTCTGACGAGATGTTCAGCTCGCTGCCATTTATTTTTAACCTTACCTGGTGGGTTGTTTTGTTGGCATAAATAGCTACGCGGCTTAATGAGCCTAAAAACAACAAGCGGTCAATACTTAATTTATTTGGATTATTTAACGGGATAACCGCCTCATAATCGGGGTAACGTTCGTCAATTAAACGGCAAACCAGGTTAATGTTATTGAACTTAAAAAACGCGCTGGTGCTGTTATATTCAACCGATACATTTACATCATCAGTTGGCAGCGCCGATTTTAGCAGGGTCAACGCCTTTTTTGGCAGAATGAATGAGGTAGTGCTATCTGCCTTTGCATCTAAACGGCGGTAGCGTACCAACTTGTGCGCATCGGTAGCTACAAAAGTAAGGTATTGGCTGCTTAGCTGGCAGTAAACGCCTGTCATAGCAGGGCGCAACTCATCATTACTAACTGCGAATATGGTTTTGTTAATAGCTTCTGCTAAAACAGAAGCAGGCAGGTTAACTGATGCCGCGTTTTCAACAACCGGTATTTTAGGAAAGTCTTCACCATTCTCACCGCTCAACTTATATTTACCGTCACCTGCGTTAATTTCAATAGCGAACGTAGTATCGTCAACCGAAAACGCCACCGGCTGCTCTGGCAATGATTTAAGCGTCTCTAATAAAATACGCGATGGTATGGCTATGCGCCCGTTCTCTTTAGCCTCGACGGTTAAAGAAGTGGTCATGCTGGTTTGCAGGTCGGTTGCAGAAATGGTTAAGTTTCCATCCTTTATCTCGAACAAAAAGTTTTCCAGTATAGGCAATACGGTGCTGCTGCTTAGCGCGCCGCTTACCGACTGTAATTGCTTTAGTAATGTTGATGTGGAGACAATAAATCTCATATATATTTAAAGGTTAATCTACCAAAAGTATAAAATTTAATGGGCATACTTTCGCTTGCGCATATAATGTTGAAAAATAGCAAATATTAACACTAAAAGCAAAGGTACAACGGTATTAATTATTTGCCAATACAGTTTCTCGCTGCGGATGACCGCACGGTCTAATAACCTAAGCTGAATTTCCTTATTCCGCAAAGCTATCAGGCCCGAATCGTCGGTCATATAATCGGCAATATTCAGTAATAAATTTTTATTGCCATAAGTTTTGTTGGTATAATGATCGTACCCCAGCGGGTATGCGGAACCATCTGTAGCTACCGCGTTTTTAAATATGTCGCCATCGCTTATTACGATCATTTTTGTTGGCTTGCTTTGTTGCAGCGGGGTGATTTTTTCGGTTAGCCCTTCGGGCAGCGGACGGTTTTGCCAGTCTGATTTAAATTCGCCTTCTAATAATACGGCTACCGCCTTCGGCCCGCTTTGAAAGTCCTTTGGATCAGGTTCCTGCTCCACGGCTTGCAGCGAAATGATATGTGGGGTATTTAGCTTTTTATTAAAGGGCGATGAAGCCAGCAATACCGTTTTCTTGACATTCTTTATAACCAGCGATGTATCTATGGTGCTGGCAAATTCGCTGCGGATGCCATCCAGGTTTTTTACAATAGGATTTTTTGACAGCGGCATAAATATGGGATAGAACAGCCAGGGCACCATTTGTATTTGCGACTGCCCGCCAATGCTGCCGGTGCTGATGGGTATTTGTGCGGCGCTCATATCTGCTACCAGGTCATAATTAATGCGGATGCCATAGGTAAATAATTGGTCGTCAAGGTTTAACTGTTTATTAAAGGCCATTTGTTCGCCGCCATGCCCGCGCAGGCTGTCCAGTTCGGCGCTTACCTGATCAATTGCCCATAATACCCTACCGCCCTGCATAATATATTGATCCAGCTTAAATTTCTCCAGTTCGGTAAATGGTTTATCCGGCTTGGCAATTACTACCATTTTTATCTTCTTCAGGCTATCAAATGGAATCATCTTCAAGTCTATGCGCCCAACATCAAACCCGTCCGACAGCGAAACCATCGCGTCCTTTAATTGCAGATCGCTCAGTTCGTTATGACCCGCAGTAAAACCTATTTGCTGCCTGCCACTTTTGGTTACCTTTTTAATAGCTGACGCAAATTCGTATTCCAGGTTTTGGATAGAGTTGTTTAGTTGCTCCTGGTCTGAAAAGCCATCGCGCTTTTGTAGTAAATTAACCGGTACCTGCCTGCCGTTTGATATTACATAAGCACCGGGAATTATTAGCTTTTGCGTTACGCCATCATCGGTTTTTACACTCAGGTAGGTAGGCTCCAATCCGTTGGCCTTTAAGCTTTCAACAGCCTGGCTTTGGGCATCTTCATTCAGGCCTTTTATCGGGTCGACAAAAGCAAATTGCAGGTTGTTATGGCTGTAGGCCTGCAAATCGATGAGCATATCTTTTGTTGCCTGTTGCAGGCGTTTCATACCGCCCGAAAAATCGCCCTGCAAAAATACGGTAATGGTTACAGGGTGCTTTAAGCTATCCATCATCCCCCGGCTTATCGGCGAAAGTGTGTAGCGTTTTTCCTTTGTAAAATCGAAACGGGTAAAAGTAATATTTGACAGAACGCCGATAGCAATAAACAATAACCCTAATACGCTTAGCATAGTACCTTTCAGCCCTTTTTGGCGCTGCCTTAATAGCACAAACAAGGTTAGCCAGATGAACAGTCCCGCAAGAATGATAAAGTAGGCCAGGTCGCGGGTATCTAAAACGCCACGGCTTACAGACTGGTAATGTTCTGTAATACCTAAATCCTGCAGGCCTAAATTCTGGAGAGATAATAAGCCGCTTAATGAATCGAACCCGCTGTAGAAGAAGAAGCAAAGGAACACCGCGATGGTAAAAGCGATGATCTGGTTTTTGGTTATTGATGAAGCGAACAAACCAATAGCCGCAAACGACGCTCCCAACAGGAACAACCCGATATATGAACCAATAACGCCGCCTGTATCAATATTGCCCTGCGGTATGCCCAATGTGTAAACCGAGTAATAGTAAACTAATGTTGGCACCAATGCAAATAATACAATTACTACAGCGGCCAAATATTTGCCCAATACAATTTGCCAATCGGTTAGCGGACGGGTTAATAATAATTCAAATGTACCTTCCTTGCGTTCCTCGGCTAACGACCGCATGGTGATGGCCGGTATTAAAAACATGAACAGGTAGGGCGCGGTATTGAACAGGCTGTCCAGCCCGGCATAGCCATAATCTAAAATTGATGAATCGGGAAATACCCAAAGGAACAAGCCCAACACCAGCAAGAATACGCCGATAGTAACATAGGCTACCAATGAACTGAGGTAGGAAGTTATTTCTTTTTTGAGGATGCTAAGCATTAGTTAATTCTATAAATATCTTCTCTAATGAATTTCCGTTATTCTTCTTTCGTAATCCCTCCAAACTATCATCAGCCACTATCTTCCCATTATCAATAATGATCACCTGACTGCAAACGGCTTCTACTTCCTGCATGATGTGGGTGGATAGAATGATGGTTTTTGTTTTGCCCAGGTCGAGTATCAACTGCCTGATACCTATTAATTGGTTGGGATCGAGGCCCGATGTTGGCTCATCCAGTATCAGCACTTCCGGGTCATGCAAAATGGCCTGCGCCAATCCCACGCGCTGGCGGTACCCTTTGCTTAGCTGGCCTATTTTTTTATGTTGTTCGGGCCCAAGGCCGGTTTGTTCGATAATATCCGCGATGCGATTTGCCGGATTTTGCATTTGATGAATACCGGCTATAAATCCCAGCGACTCCTTTACATACATATCCACATACAACGGGTTGCTTTCGGGCAGGTAACCAATGCTGCGCTTTACCGCCAACGGCTCCTTTTCCACGTCAAAGCCACAAACCGATGCTTTACCGGATGTTTGCGGGATAAAGCCGGTAAGTATCTTCATAGTGGTTGATTTACCCGCGCCATTTGGACCTAAAAAACCCAATACACCCGTGTTTGCACTAAAACTAATGCTGTCAACCGCTTTTTGTGTTCCGTATGTTTTGGTTAGTGATTCGACGTGAATACTCATTTAGCCCCAGCCCCCTCTAAATCTCCCCCAGCAGGGGAGACTTTTAATTTGTATTCAAATATAAAAAGTGCACTGCTCATTCGTCAAATGTAGAAATTTGGGAACAATTAGACTTACGAAGTTTTTAAAAACTTCGTAAGTCTGCCATGTGAATATTTTACTGTACTTTCTCCGCTTTAACTATCACAAACACATCCTCGTTATCCTTTTTCATCAGGTATTTTTCGCGGGCGAATTTTTCGAGTTTTTCGGGGTTTGTGGTTAGCTCGTCAAGGTCTTTGTTAACCTGGTCGGTTTGGGTTTTATAAAAATCGCGTTCCTGTTTTAATTTGGTTACCTGCTGGTGATATTGGTATTGCGAGAACAGATCGTTCTTATCAAAAAAAATCATCCATACCAAAAAGGCTACTGTTACCAGGAAGAATTTGTTTTTAATTAGGTCGAGCAGGCGTTTCATAGGGGTAATATTAAATCTTTGCTAAATTATTCTTTAACACGGCGTAAAGCAAATTTCGTTATTAACTTATTAACAAAACAATTTCGCATTTCAACAAAGGGCTTTTAGGACGGCGCATTGCATTCGTAGAGACGCGATGCATCGCGTCTCTACGAATACAAAATAATTTAATCTCTTCTTCTGTTACCGCCTGATCTTCCGCTCATACCGCTGCCACCACTTTTGGGGCGGTCGCTTCTGCCAAAACTACGGCCTCTTTGTCCGCCGCCGCCGCTGCGCTGTCCGCCACCTTTGCTTTGGGCTGCTGCGTGGTTAGCAACTATGCTTTGCGGGCTCATTGGGTAAGGATGTTCCTCGTTAACTGGTATTTGTTTAGCTATCAGTTTGTGAATATCCTTTAAAAAATCAAGTTCTTCCTGGTCGCAAAAAGTTAGCGCTATGCCGCTTGCACCTGCACGACCTGTACGGCCAATACGGTGTACATAGGTTTCAGGAATGTTTGGTATTTCGTAGTTGATTACGTGGGTCAAATCATCAATATCAATACCGCGGGCGGCAATATCGGTAGCTATTAAAACACGTGTAGTACGGTTTTTAAAATTGGTTAACGCCCGCTGACGCGCGTTTTGCGATTTATTACCGTGGATAGCCTCGGCGGTGATGCCTATTTTAACCAGGTCCTTTACCACTTTATCGGCACCGTGTTTGGTACGGGTGAATACAAGCGCGGTTTTAATGTTTTTGTCCTTTAATATATGGGCGAGTAATGAACGTTTATCGTTCTTCTCTACATAATAAAGCTCCTGCTGTATAGTATCGGCAGTTGATGATACCGGGGTAACTTCCACCTTTTCGGGGTTAGTTAATATTGTATTGGCCAGGTTCTGAATTTCATTGGGCATGGTTGCCGAGAAGAACAAAGTCTGTCTTTTAACAGGCACTTTGGCAATGATCTTTTTAACATCATGCACAAAGCCCATGTCCAGCATACGGTCGGCCTCGTCTAAAACCAGCATTTTTATGTGCTCTAAATGCACAAAACGCTGATTCATCAGGTCTAATAAACGACCGGGCGTAGCCACCAAAATATCAACACCACGGCGCAAAGCCTCGGTTTGCGGGTTTTGCGATACACCACCGAAAACAACTAAATGTTTCAGGCCGGTATGCCTGCCGTAGGCGGCAAAACTTTCGTCAATTTGTATGGCCAGTTCACGCGTTGGCGTTAAAATAAGGGCCTTTATGGTTTTTTGTTCTTTATGCTGCAGCCTGTCCTGGTACAATAACTGTAAAATAGGTATGGCGAAGGCTGCTGTTTTACCGGTGCCGGTTTGTGCGCAGCCCAGCAAATCCTGGTGGCGTAATACAATGGGTATGGCTTGTTCCTGTATAGGTGTGGGCGTGGTATATCCCTCAGTTTTTAAAGCCCTGAGTATAGGCTCAATTAAATTTAAATTTTCGAATGACATGTAATTGTTTGTAATGTGTGCTAACGCGAAGCATAAGCGGGGATCTGAAGTTTATTATTCTCGGTGATCAACCTTAGGCGTAACGGGTATTAATTTTTACAAAGATACGGTTTTTATTGGTAAGATAGTTTTCTGAATGTAAGGTTACTGTTTGGTGGGTTACTTACGGACAGATTTGACAACTTTTTAAAAGTTGTCAAATCTTAATCATTCACAGGTTCTACAGCAACCACCGGTTTCTTTTTAAACCACGATTGCAAAAGAATAATAGATATCCCAACAGTAATACAAAAATCAGCCACATTAAAAACCCCGGTGTGGAATATGCCGCCGAGGTCGATATAGACAAAGTCGGTTACCGAACCGTGTAGGATACGGTCGTAAATATTGCCGATGCCGCCGCCGATCATCAATATAATGGCTACCAGCGTGGTGGTATTAATAATGGTTTTTATAAATATATAGCCCAGCGCGAACAGGATCAATAACAACGGCAGTATATTTAAAAAGATAATGCGGACAGGTTTTGAAACAGAGTCGCCCATGCTTAAAAAAGCTCCTGTGTTTTCAACTTTCTCTATAACCACGTGATTATGCAGGTAAACAATAGGCTGGTATTCGTTCACCTTTTTACGGACGATGGATTTTGAAAGCTGGTCGAGGCCGATGGTAAGGATAAGGATAGCAAGGATAAATATGGCCCTGTAGAGCGGGTTTGTTTTCATGGGGGCAAATATAGACACGATTTTATAGGATTTGATAGATTTTCAGGATTTATGGAGCACTCTTACAATCAATTAAGTGCCGCTATTTTATTGGCAATTTCTGCTATATAAACAGTCTGCACGGCAGTAATGGGATTAATATTGCCGATAACTAATGTATAGTTGACAATTTCAATTACCAGGCCCTCATTTACATAATCTTTAATTATACTCCTAAAATCGGGTGTCATTGCTACAATAGCCTTTTCTATATCGTTAGCAACTACGTAAAAATAATGGGTGAATATCTTGTCATCAGCAAATTTAACTTCTACTGGATGTACTAACTCCATTATCCTGTCCGTAAAAGTTTCCCGCCTGATGAGTACGCGGCCAAAATCTTTTTTTAAGTCAACAAATGCCCATGCCTGGTTTTTGTAATAGCTGGTATTTTGTGACCCGCCGCCTCTTCCTCCGGCACTATTTGCATAAAAGCTCCTGATAAAAGTTAAATAACAACTATTAACAGGCGGATTAATTAACAAAACACCGCCTACGGCTAAATTTTGACTGTTATTAAAGAGTTCGAATTTGTTGATATGAAGATTAGCCTTACCGGGTACTTCAATATTAAATTTTGCTTTTAGCGCCTTATAAGAATCTTCCAATCTCTGTACTTCATTAGCATCAAGGCCTACAGTGTCGAACGGTAAATTATTCATTGAAGATTTATCGTATTTAAATACTCATCAAGTATAAACAAAAAAGCCGACCCACAAGGCCAGCTTACATTCTTAAATAACCAACTTTATTAACTGCCTACTCAGCGCTCGCTCCTATTTAAAATCTTCCGCAGCTACCCCGCTATTTAATTTAATGTCCACTACATTCATTACCAGGCTTTGATTTTGGCCGGCAGCAGCAACTGATAATGACTGCTTAAACGGGAACAGTACATTATCCACTTTGCGGTAATCGCTTAGCTCAAGTATTTGCGATACAGCGTCATTGCCGGTACCGGCAGTGCTTTCATTTTTAACCAGTAACTTACTTTTAATATCGTAATATTCGGTTGACGTTTTGCCGGTCGGGTCGGTAACCAACACCTGGTACGCATCTGATCCGTTTACCTTTTGCACACTTTTCACTTCCAGCTTAAATGCCGGATTGTTTAAGTAATCCAATTGCTCGGTTAACGTGGTGAAAACCTTTTTCTGCGCGATCTCTTCGGCAGTCAGTTCTTTTTTAGCGCCACCCTGTTGCTGGTAACCCTTGTCGCCATCAAATACTGTCTTCATTACCACATTATCGCCCAGCGTCATGGTCATCATTTCTTTATTGGGCGCTAATTTTTTCTGTTCTACTTTCAGGTTCACACCCTGCATAGCCATTGTCATAATTGCCTGGTATGACTTTATCTTTTTCAGTTCATTGGCACCGCCAATTGCGTCAATATAATTTTTCATGATGTCACTTGCCTTAACTTCAGGAGCAAGCTGTACGCCGGCGGTTACCGGGTTGGCGTATGTATCAAACATTTTTACCGGGTACCCGCTTTTTTTAAGTCCTTCAACCATTTGAGCGGCGCTACCCACTACTATTACCCGCGGATTCTCATCAAAATACTTTTTAGCTGCCCGCTGTACATCTTCGGCCGTTACTGCGTTTACCCTTTGCAGGTAAGTTCTGTAAAAATCGGGCGGCAGGTGATTGATCAGTATGTTTCTGGCAAAAGTAGCCATGCGGGCAGGGTCTTCCAGTCCCAGCGCGAACGAACCGGCATAAAGCGCCTTGGCATTTCTTAATTCCTCATCCGATACCTTTTCATTACGGATACGCCTGATCTCGCTTAAAAATTCTGTCACCGCGCTGTCGGTCTTAGCATTCCGTACAGATGCGGAAGCATCAAAGGTGGTTTGAAACCTGTCTGAACCCAGGCTTGAATAAGCGCCATAAGTAAAAGCATGTTTCTCGCGCAGGTTCATAAACAAACGGCTTTCCGCGCCGCCGCCTAAAATATAATTGGCCAACAGGGCCGGGAAATAATCGGGATCGCTCTTTTTCAGTCCAACCAGGTTAACTACCTTAATTTCTGATTGCACTGCGGTAGGCACATCAACTACATCAATTTCAGTTTTAGCGGGGTTAGGTATAAGAGGCAACATCGGCAAGGCTAATGGTGTACCTTTCCATGAGCCCAACACCTGTGTTACCAATAATTTGGCATCAGCAGGCTTAATATCGCCGACAATGGTTAAGTACGACCGCGATGGGGTAATATACTTAGTATAATAGGTTTTTACATCCTGCAAGGTCAGCTTATTTACACCATCTTCCGTTTCAAATTCACCATTAGGATGATTTTTGCCATAAGTAAGCGCATTGGTAACGCGGGTGGAGATGGCCGGGGCGCTTTTAGCTTCTTCCTGTATGCCGGTTATCTCTTGTGTTTTAAGTTTGTCGAATGATTCCTGGGTAAACGCGGGTTGCCTTAATGCCTGTCCCATCAGCGTAAACGCAGTTTTAAAATAACGGGTCAACGCCGATGCGCTGCCGCCCGAAGAGCTAAGGCTTACATCAGCGCCCATTTTTTCGACAGCCTGATCAAACACAGCTTTGGGCATTGTTTTGGTGCCCTCGTTAAGCATCGCGCCCATAAGGCTAACCACACCAGCCTTGCTGCCCTCTTTGATTGGCCCGGCATCGATAAACAAACTGGCAGAAACTTTTGGTAAACGATGATCTTCAACTACTAATATGGTAATGCCGTTTGGCAGTTTGTAAATAACCGGATCTTTAATTGTTAAAACCGGGGCCGGACCTGCTTTGGGCTGTCTGCTGCGGTCAATAGTTTGTGCCTGGGCATGTTGCATTAAAAATGCCCCGGCTATTATCATTATATATTTTTTCATTAAAATGATCTTTTAAGTGATATAAATTATTTATTGGGCAGTTTTAGCTTTTCCGGGCAGATAATATAATACCAGCCGCTGGTTTGGGTTAAGATATTTACGGGCAGCCGCTCTTATTTCTTCGCGGGTTATTGATTTGTCTTCCGCCAGCTCTTCATTCAAATGATTGGTATCCTTATGATAAAAGGTATAGCCGTTAGCCAGGTTTTCGGCAATGCCCAGCATGCGGGTATTGGCGCTAACAAAACTGTTTTCAAACTGGTTTTCGAGTTTCTGGTAATCTTCCTCGCTTATCAAATCTGTTTGCAGCTTTACAATCTCTTCCTCCATATCCTTTAATAAACTTGCCGGTGCAGCGCCTCCGCTTGGCAAAGCGCCAACAATGTACATCCCATAATCTTCAAGCGCGTAATTAAAGGCAAAAACCTGCAAGGCATCCTTCTTATCATCCACCATCTTTTTATACATCTTTGAGCTTGATCCGCCCGAAAGAATTGATGATATCATTTCCATAATTTTCGATTCGCGTGTATCCCTGCCCGGCACACGATAGGCAGAGAAGATAGCGGGTATCTGTATATTGGCATCATAAGCCGTGTCGGTTATTTGTTTGGTAAGCGGCGCTTCTTCTACCTTTTTATAAACCACAGGCGCACCGCGCGGTATGGTGCCAAAATATTCGTCGATCAATTTTTTGGTTTTTGCCACATCAATATCCCCGGCAATAGACAGTACCGCATTGTTAGGTACATAAAACTGTTTAAAAAACTGTTTAAACTCGTCCAGCTTTGCCGCGTCAAGGTCTTTCATTGAACCTATTACGCCATTATGATAAGGGTGTTTGGCAAAAAGTTCTTCGCCAATAATATTGATAAAGTTTCCGTAAGGACGGTTATCAAAGCTGAGGCGCTTTTCTTCCTTTACCACATCATTCTGAATTTTTACGCCGATCTCGTTAATTACCGGGTGCATCATACGCTCACTTTCCAGCCAAAGGCCTGTTTCCAGTTCATTTGACGGGAACACCTCGTAATAAAAGGTCCTGTCTTGTGTGGTGTTGGCATTATTCTGACCGCCGTTTGCCGACACGATCTTCATAAACTCGCCCCGCTTGATATTTTCGCTGCCTTCAAACAACAGGTGTTCAAAAAAATGCGCGAAACCTGTGCGGCCAGCCACTTCATTTTTTGAACCCACATGGTACATAACCGACACCGTTACAACCGGCGCGTGATGGTCGTCATGCAGGATAACGTGCAGGCCATTAGGCATGTCGTATTCTGTAAATTCGATTTTTTGCGCATTTGCCTTAACACCTGCCAGGGCCATTGCCACAGCTACACACAAAACATGTTTTCGTATTTGCATATTGAATTTTAATTTAGGACTAAATTATTAATTTATTCGTAATTGTAACAAACCCGTTAACTAAATTTAACAGAATTTTATTGGGAGTGTTTATGGTTGTTGTTTGTATTGGATGTTGAAAATTTGAGATTGTTACGTCAAATGCAGGCATTTCTTGTCTGTTACTGTAAACTCTGTTATGCATGACAGTACAGGAAATTGTAAGAGTCATTTTTTAAGATTGCCAAATATTTGGTATTTGACTAACAGCTTAAAATTCGGATTATGGAGAGAATTGTATTAGAGGTTGATGACCGGGCGGCAAGGGCCTGGCATGAAGCGCCCTCTGAAAAAAGAAGGGAAATAACGAATAAAGTCAATATCCGCATAGGCAAAGAATTGTTTGAGTACGATAAGGAAAGTTTTGTTCAGTATTTGGACCAACTACGAGATAAAATGGCAGAACGGGGACTTACCCAGGAACTACTGGATGATATGCTGAAAGATGAAGCATAAATTTGTTATAGATACAAATGTCCTTATTAGTGCTGCATTATTAAGAAAATCAATAAATGCCCAAGCCTTAAACCTTTCTATTCATTAAGGTACTGCCCTGAACTATCACCTTTTCCACCTTTCCAACCAAACCATTATCTTTGCCCCAATGCTTATCCATCAATTTTACGATATTGGCCTTGCCCATGCTTCTTATGCTACAATCAGCGGCGGAAAAATGATGGTTATCGACCCTGCCCGCGACCCGCAGCCATATTATGATTTTGCCGGGCAGCATGAAGCAGCCATCGTTGGCGTTATTGAAACGCACCCCCATGCCGATTTTATAAGCTCGCACCTGGAGATACACCAAACTACCGGTGCCATAATTTATTGCAGCAAGTTAACCGGCGCGGCCTACCCGCATAAAAGCTTTGATGATGGTGATATAATTGAACTTAACGGCATTAAGCTAAAGGCTATTAATACGCCCGGTCATTCGCCCGATTCTATTTGTATTTTGCTGGAAGACGGGCATGGCAAGGAAACGGCGTTATTTACCGGCGATACCTTATTTGTGGGCGACGTTGGCCGCCCCGACCTGCGCGAAAACGTGGGCAACATAACCGCTAAAAAAGAAGAGCTTGCCCGCCAGCTCTATCGTTCAACCCGCCAAAAATTGATGCCTCTGCATAAAAGCACGGTTGTTTACCCGGCCCACGGCCCCGGCTCGTTATGCGGTAAAAACATGAGTCCGGATTTGCAAAGTACCATCGGCCGCGAGTTGATTGAAAACTATGCCTTGCAGGCCATGATGGAAGAAGAATTTGTTAAAATCCTTACCGCCGACCAGCCTTTTGCACCTGTATATTTTGGCTATGATGTTGAGTTGAACAAAAAAGGCGCGCCTGCGTTTAAGGCTACCATTGATGCAGTGTTAAGGCTGGAAAATTCAACGGGGCTGGAAAACAATATCCCTGTTATTGATACCCGACCAAAGGCTGAATTTAGAAACGGCCATCTAAAAGGCGCTATTAACTTGCAGGACGGCGAAAAGTTTGAAACCTGGCTGGGTACCATCATCAACCCCGATGAGCAATTCTACCTGGTAGCAGCCGATGAAGCAGCATTAGATATCGTCATAAAAAAAGCTGCAAAAATAGGCTATGAACATGCCATTAAAGCTACACTTTTAGCACGCTTTGTTGCCGTTAAACAGTCAGAAACACTCGATTTGTCCGCGTTTAAAGCAGCGCCGCAAAACTACACCATAATTGACGTACGCAACTGGAACGAAATTAATGACGGTAAAATATTTGTCAATGCGTTAACCATCCCGTTGCCCGAACTGCGCGGACGTTTGCACGAAATACCAACCGATAAACCAATTGTAGTACACTGCGCGGCAGGATACCGGTCGGCAGCGGCGGCAAGCATTATTGCAGGCAAAATAGATAATGTTCCGGTTTATGACTTGAGCGAAGCAGTATTAGAATTCGATGCCGAAATTAACCACAAATAAAAAAGTCTCCCCTACCGGGCGAGATTTAGAGGGGGCTGGAAGTTATGCTTGAAATTGTCCCAACCGCCGATGGCTCCAACACCATCTACAACGCCGAAATTGGCGAAAACTACCACTCCCGCAATGGTGCTTTGCAGGAGAGCCTCCACGTATTTGTCAACTCGGGCCTGAACTACTTTTTAGACTGGAAGGATGTGGAAGAAGTATCCGTATTAGAGGTCGGCTTTGGCACAGGGCTTAACTTCTTATTAAGCGCCGGCGTTTGCATTGCCCGTAAAATTAAGCTGGATTATGTGGGAATTGAGGCCTATCCGCTAAGCAAGGAAATGATCAGCCAAACCGGGTATGACAAATATGTACCTACAGAATTATGGCAGCAATTCATAAATAATTATCCAAACTCCCTTCAAATCCCCAACTGCAAACTGCAAACTGAATACTGCCAACTTTTAAACTTCCGGTCAGCACAGCAATTCGACATTATCTATTTCGATGCCTTCGCCGCGGCGCGCCAACCCGAAATGTGGACAGACGAAGCAATAGCGCATACTATACAATTTTTAAAACCCGGCGGGGTATTTGTAACCTACGCAATTACAGGCAACTTAAAGCGAGCGTTAAAGGCTTTAGGCTGCAAAATAGAAAAAGCGCCCGGCGCACTTGGCAAACGCGAAATGCTGCGGGCGGTTAAATTTGAAAATGTGCTGATTTGAAAATTTGAATATATTTAAACATTAATAATCACATATTGCAGAATTAAGCATCTTCAAATTTTCAAATTAAAAAATATTCAAATCAACAACATGCCCATAACACCATCCATAACCGCTTCAACACCTGCAACTGCGTTTGAACGCCTGCTCACTATTATGCATGACCTGCGGATGAATTGCCCCTGGGATAAAAAGCAAACCTTAGAGAGCCTGCGCCATTTGACCATTGAAGAAACTTACGAGTTATCAGACGCGATATTAAGCGGCGATATGCAGGAAATAAAAAAGGAGTTGGGCGATATTATGCTGCACCTGGTATTTTACGCCCGGATAGGATCTGAAACAAATGATTTTACAATTACTGATGTGCTGAATAGTATTTGTGATAAACTGATCAACCGCCATCCGCATATCTACAGCGATGTTAAGGTGCATGATGAGAATGATGTTAAGCGCAACTGGGAACAAATAAAATTAAAAGAAGGCAATAAGTCTGTTTTAGGTGGCGTTCCTGCATCATTGCCCGCATTGGTAAAGGCATCGCGCATACAAGAAAAGGCGCGCGGCGTTGGGTTTGACTGGGAAGAAAAAAGCCAGGTTTGGGCAAAGGTAGAAGAAGAAATGCAGGAGTTTAAGGCCGAGTTTAACGTAGATGATGCAACCGCCATTGATCACGAAAAGGCCGAAAGTGAATTTGGCGACCTGCTGTTTTCATTAATTAACTATGCCCGGTTTATTAACATCAATGCCGAAGACGCGCTGGAAAAAACTAATAGAAAGTTCATTAAACGTTTTCAATATTTAGAAGTCAAAGCAAGGGAAAGCGGCAAACAACTGCATAATATGACCCTAGCCGAAATGGATATTTTTTGGAATGAAGCAAAAAGGTTATAAAAAAAGCTAACAGATTGTAGCATATTTCGTAACTTTATCGTAATATGGTTATTAAATAAATACTTTATGAAACAAAAATTACACTACCTGTTCCCGTTACTGATACTTTTTACATTAATAGCCGGATGCGTAAAAGATACTTCAGCACCTGTTGTATTGCCTGTGGGTAATTTCGCAGGCACATTTACCCGCGTACATCTCAATCCGTACACAAACAAAATAGATACCATAACGGCCAAATTAAATATTGCCATGTCTGCCACTACCGGCTATGCTGTTACAGGCGATACAACGCATCACGCTGCCAGTCATGGTTCATATATTGTTGACGGCGTAAACATTCAGTTTACCGACCTCACTTTACCTACAAATTTATCAGCAGCAACACCGGTTACTAAAACACATTTAAGCGGGTTATACCAATATGTTTATTCGGCACCAAGTTTGGTAATTCAATTTGCAAATGATACACTGGTACTTAACTATACTTTAGTAGCGCAATAAAAACACAGCTCAACATAACGTTAAAAGATTTATAAGTATAATATCTTATCAATCTAAATAATACACTATGAAACTGAAATTAAATTACTTACTTGTCTTATTACTACTAATAGCAAGCGCATGCACAAAGCAGCAGCCTGCCAATAATGACACCAGTTATAACCCGTTAATTACGCCCGTGGGTAATTTTTCAGGCTATTTTACGCTTATACATTTAAACCCTGCAACTAACAAATTGGATACTTCAAGGGCGTTAATAACATTAGCCACTACCGCAGACCTCAGCTATAGTGTTGCAGGCGATACAACAACAATACAAGCACCCAGCTATGGTACGTTTACCGCCGATGGGACTCTTATTACATTTACAGATGCAACGGTAACCAAAAGAACGCCGCCTAATACACCCCAAAAACATCTTAACGGACCGTTTTTATATACCTACGATGGTACAACCCTTAATATTTATGGGTCATCAGATACATTAAGTTATAATTATGTCCTTCAGGCCCATTAGCAAATAGGTTTTTACTACCTAAATTTAATATCGGCCATGGAACTTCAAATAACGAATAATGACCCAGGTTCGGTGTTCGATATTCAAAATTCATCCGGATGGTTATCAGGATTCAGTATTATTTTAACCCCCGCTATCGTGCCCGTTCAGGTGCCCGCGCTTAGAGATTAGTTAGTTGTCCAAAGGACTTTTATTGAGGTGATTAGTTAATCAATTGTCATTTCGTATATTGCGTAGGCTAACTTTATGTACCTATCAGTATTACAATGAAAAAACGGTTTAAGTATTTATACATTATAGTAGTACTCCTGATAGGCATTGGGGGCTTAACCACCTGCAAAACCCCTTACACCCCCGCGCCAATAACCGCTGTAAACAACTATTTGGTGGTTGAAGGTTTAATAAACATTAACGATTCCACCTATATTAATTTAAGCCGGACGGTAGGGGTAATGAGCGCCTCGACAGTAAAACCGGAGTTGAAGGCTACTATAACCATTGTAAGCAATACCGGCAGCAGCTATCCTTTAAAAGAAGTGGGCAATGGTGTTTATTCGGCACCGTCCTATAATTTAAGTGCTGCCAACCAATACAAGTTAATGATAAAAACATCCAATGGCAGCACTTACGCCTCTGATTTTGAGCAAACCAAGGTAACCCCGCCGATAGACAGCCTGATTACCGATATGGAACCTGATGGTATCCATTTTAGCATCAACACGCACGACCCGCAAAATGCCACCCGCTATTACCGCTGGGACTATTCGGAAACATGGCAGTTTACTTCTTATTTCGTTTCGAAGTACACAGGCCAATATTCGGACACAGCAAAGGCAGCTATGTCGCCTTATTTTATAGGACATGGGATAGTTGTACTTCCGCGTACCAATGATATTTATCATTGCTGGGGAGGTGATGCTTCGGCTACCATTTTACTCAACACAACGGCAGGCCTCAGTAAGGATATTATCCAGAACCAGCCCATTACGTTTGTGGCCTCATCATCCGAAAAATTGTCGGTAAGGTACAGCATCAATATCAAAGAATACGCTTTAACACAGGATGCCTACACTTTCTGGACGCTGCTTAAAACCAATACCGAGCAGCTGGGCAGTATTTTCGATGCCCAGCCATCGGCATCAATTGGTAATATCCATAACGTCAACAATCCCAATGAAGTCGTGATTGGTTATATGAGCGCATGTTCCGTAAGCCAAAAAAGGATATATATCAACTATACCGATTTGCCCAGGAGTTACATTAGTGATTATTTAAATAATAATCCCTATAATAAATATACCTGTGCTTTGGATACCATTCCGGTCGTTATTGTAGATAAAAATGGTGCAATAATAGAATATGCTGAATATGATTACTTTATTGCTAATTATCCTTACGTAGCTCAAATACCCATTGATTCAGTTCTTGCAGTTAACCTGAGTGTTTACCCACCAAAAGGCAGCCACAGCGGTGCACAACCACCATGTGCGGATTGCACCCTGCGCGGAACAAATGTAAAACCGGCATTTTGGCAATAGGTTAGTAATTAGTGGTATATTGCATTTACCAACAGCATGTTTCGGCACTTATGAAAAAACGCGTTAAATATATTTTATATTTTATTACAGCAGGCATTGCATTAACCACCTGCAAAACCCCCTACACCCCCGCGCCAATAACCGCCGTAAACAATTATTTGGTGGTTGAAGGTTTAATAAACATTAACGATTCCACCTATATTAATTTAAGCCGGACGGTAGGGGTAATGAGCGCCTCAACAGTAAAACCGGAGCTGAAAGCCACTATAACCATTGAAAGCAATACAGGCGGTAGTTATCCTTTGAAAGAAGTTGGCAATGGTGTTTATTCGGCACCATCCTATAATTTAAGCGCAGCAAACCAATACCGCTTAATGATAAAAACCTCCAATGGCAGCACTTATGCTTCTGATTTTGAA
>Ga0302309_10000920_pt1 | contig 30043 bp, 19 predicted proteins | sample III_Palsa_N1_1_FD_200453 | JGI IMG/M metagenome (GOLD analysis project Ga0302309, IMG submission 200453) | Peat permafrost microbial communities from Stordalen Mire near Abisko, Sweden - III_Palsa_N1_1 | ecosystem: Environmental > Terrestrial > Soil > Palsa > Peat permafrost | place: Sweden... | reverse complement strand
AAATGGAGGCCCAGATGGCGGAATCGGTAGACGCGCTGGTCTCAAACACCTGTGGTCGCAAGGCCGTGCCGGTTCGACCCCGGCTCTGGGTACAAGCCCCCTGATACGTCAGGGGGCTTTGTTGTTTTACCTTTATTTAACATTTATACATAGCAAACTTTTATCTAAATTTGATAAAACACTTAGTAGTATGATAAAAAATGAAGCCAACACGTTTAATGAATCTGAACTGGATCTTTTAAAAGAAGGATTAAAACGCACCTATAAAGAACGCTTTGAAATGACCACCCGGTTGTATAAAATGCAACAAACTATGAATAAGGCAACTATTACCCATAAAACATTAATCAAAAAATAACCTGTGGATATTTTTGATGAGGAAATACTGAATTTTTAGAGAGCACAAATGGATTATTATAATTTTGTATATTGATAACGATATGACAAAATCTGAGAAAGCTGGTATTGTTTCAGGAAATTTAATAACCCTTACCGAGCAGGAGCGTTTAAAAAGGGATATATTCCGACCCGACATGGAAAAACTACAATTGTTTACCCAAATGTTACGCACAAATAAGCTGCTGAAACGTGCTGTTATACGTCATAAATAAACTATGGATATTTCAGATGATGAACTTCTGAAATTTTGGCGCAGCCTCAATGATAATGGTGTAAAATATATTATGGTTGGCGGTTTTGCAACCCGTTTTCATGGGTTTAACCGAAATACAGATGATTTGGATATTTGGCTGGAAGATACCCTGCAAAACCGAAAAAATTTAAGAAAAAGTTTCAAAGAATTGGATTACGGCGATTTTCCGTCATTGGAAACGATGGAATTTGTACCCGGATGGACCAGTTTTTACATTGGCCACATGATAGAATTGGATATAATGACAAAGATGAAAGGGCTGGATGATTACACATTCGACGAATGCCTCAGCATAGCTTCAATTGCCGACCTGGATGGAATACTCGTCCCATTTCTGCACATAAATCAACTGATCATTAACAAAAAAACAGTAAACCGCCCAAAAGATCAAATCGATGTACAGGCATTGGAACAGATCAAAAAACTGAGAGAAGATTACGAGGATTAAAACTTCAGCAGTAAAAATAACACATGCCATTTTTATCCCACATATCGCTCCGGTCTATAGAGGATAGTAGCTATCTCCAAAATATTCCAAGCCTTAGCAATGGCTTACAACTCAAACTAAAAAATAATGTAACATTCTTTGTTGGTGAGAACGGCTCTGGGAAATCTACACTTTTAGAAGGAATTGCCGAGCAGTGCGACTTTAACCTAAGAGGCGGCAACAGAAACCATAATATGAATACCGGTTACCGGTTTGAAGGATACGAATCAGCGTTGGCGCCACATCTGCAACTTGGCTGGACACCACGCAGGATATACCATGGGTTCTTTATGAGGGCAGAAAGCTTTTTTAATTTCGCATCCTATATTGATGAAATGGCTGTGAATGACAGTCGCCTCCGAAAAGCCTATGGTGGCCGATTACTTCATGAACAATCACATGGGGAATCGTTTTTGTCCTTATTTAGCCACCAGTTCGAGAATGGTATTTATATACTTGATGAGCCGGAAGCCGCCTTATCGCCCGCAAGGATACTGGCCTTTATGTCGGTTATTCATCAACTCGAAAAAAATGGCCGGGCCCAATTTCTGATAGCTACCCACTCGCCCATGCTTATTTGCTACCCGGGCGCGGCTATTTACCAGTTTGATGGAAATGGTGTACGCGAAACCAATTACGAAGATACCGAGCACTTTTCGCTAACCAAATCATTCCTGGACAACCCGGCGTTATATCTTCGCCATTTGATCGAAGATTGAGATAGAACTACTGTGATGAACAAGTCAAACTTTGTGACTATCACAACAACGGCGAAAACAACCTGCACAGCTTTTCCGGCAGTTGCTTAAATAAGGTTCGTTTATCCCAGGTCTTGGGGTTGATTTGTACCGAATCTTTCAAATCATTTAGAAATGCTTTTTTTAATTGCTGCGCGATGTTGCTGTCGTAGATCATACTATTCACCTCGAAATTAAGCTCAAAGCTTCGGTGGTCCATATTGGCCGTGCCAATTATAGCTAATTGTCCGTCAGATACGACAGTTTTGGCATGGACAAACCCTTTTTTATATAAATATATTTCCACACCGGCATCGAGCACCTCGCTATAATATGATCGTGCTGCTGCATTCACTAACGCGGAATCGGATTTTAAAGGAACGAGCAACTTGATCTTAACACCGCTCATGGCAGCCGCACAAATAGCGTTTAATATCGTATCACCGGGAATGAAATACGGAGAAGTAATGAGCAATTCTTCTTTGGCCAGGCTGATGGTTTGCATCAGTGAAAACATAATGATCGGCGTATCAGAATCCGGCCCGCTGGCGACAATCTGGACTATCGCTTTGCCTTTTGTTTTTTGTGAACAGAAGTATTCCGGCATAATATCCAATTTCGTTCCGCAACAAAAATTCCAGTCGCAAATGAACAGGTATTGCAGGTAATATACGCCCGGACCTTTGATCATTACATGGGTATCGCGCCAGTAAGGTTTTGTTGGATTGATATACCGATCACTTACATTAATGCCGCCGACAAAACCCGTGCAGCCGTCGATAACAATAATTTTGCGGTGGTCGCGGTAATTTGTACGGTTGGATAGAGCAATAAACCATATTTTGTAAAATGGAAAGGTTTCCACTCCCCCGTCTCGCAACTCCTGCGCAAACTTTTTCCGGATGCCTCTGCTGCCAAAGTCGTCGTAAATAAACCGCACTTTTACCCCTTCCGCAGCTTTTCGGATAAGGATATCTTTTATTTGGTTGCCGATGCCGTCATTTTCAAAAATATAATACTCTATATGGATATGGTGTTGCGCAGCCTCCAGCGCTTTGATCACTTCCGGGAATTTTTCTTCGCCGTTAATGAGTAATTTAACTTCATTGTTACCTGTAAGCGGACTATTGTCATGCAATAACAGCCGTGCAAGTTCCATATGGCTTTTTACTTCCATTTCGCCTGTATCCCAGGTTTTTTCCGACTCATGAACGATCTTTTGACGGATCTCGTCAAGAAGACGGTTGTCATTAATTATCTTCTTGCTGTAAAGCTTATTCTTACGGTAGTTAGCACCTACCGCAAAATAAATAATCATGCCGATACCCGGAATTAGCAGGGTCACCAGCAGGTAAGCAAAGGTTTTACTAGTGGACCGGATGTCATACAAAATCCTAAAGCATACTAAAACAACCAGCACCAGGTAAACCGCAACAAGTAAAATGTACCAGCTCATTTTCCTCCTATCCTTTCCAAATATTGCCGGATGCTTTTGGCGTTCCAGCCGGCTAAGCGGCCTTTTTGAATGATCAGGTTTTCACCACCTTTATCTTGCAGTGGATAACTTAATACAAATGGTGCATCTTTTTGTCGCCAGCCCTGTATCTGTCCGAATCTGAGCACGTTGAAATAGAGTTGATCTCCTGATTTCGATAGGGTGTAATATCCGTCGGCAAAAGTGATTAAGTAAGGCTCCGGCTGCCGCAGTAACGAATTATTTGAAGGATGATACTCGTAGCTAACAGGGCTTTTGTCAAATACCGATTGGTAACCCGTGTAATAGCCGCCGTCGGTCTTTCTGATGCAATACCAAAGCAGGCAATTAAACGGCGCAGGTGTGGTTAGCGTTGCTTTATCATCTAACCCAGACTTACAACAGATAGCAAATCCAACATACAAAAGCGAAATTACAATAGCGCCTGATGCCCACCATTTACGGGTCAAGCCATCAGGTTTTTTAATGAGCAGGACAATGGTGGCAACTAGCAACGATATAGTAAACAATGGGTCGATCACAAAGAGCAGGTGAAACGAGAACCGCTGATGGCTGAAAGGCTCTAATAGCCCGGTACCGTAACTGGTACAGGTATCAAGCAGGTCATGTAACCCAAGCTCTAAGCAAAAAAACAAAGCAAATGCGCAGTAGGTGACATTGACGTAGTATTTACTAAAAAAGTAAGCTAAAAGCAGGCCGGCGAAGACCGCGAAGAAAAAAGAATGTGTAATGCCGCGGTGTAGCAGAAGTGCTTCGTCGCCCGGCACAAAGAGACCAAATACTGTATCCACATCCGGAATATTTGCAGCCAGGGCACCGAAAAGCATAGCTTTTTTCCCAAGTTTTTCCCCAAGCAATATTTCGCCGGTACAGGCTACGAAGGTCAGATGGGTTATTGTATCCATCGGGTGGTTCGTTTAAAAATTCGCGGCTTCATGTCGGTTTACCTGATAATGTTATTTTGATAAGGATTGTTTGTGCCTGGAGGGATTAATCTATTTTTAATAATATCTTTGAATATCATTCCCCTATCACACATTATCCATGAGCTATATTAAAAATGGCGTAAAGTCAATTTACCACGCCCTGCGCGGGATTGTTTTAAAACTGGCCGGTTTCCGCCTGTTAAACCCCGAACAGACCATCGCTTTCATGGCCCCATACAGGCTAAAAGCTATAACGGGAAATAAAGCCATGTTACCGCAGGTTATCAATTGCGCTGATGATAAAACCGAAGTTTTCCCGCAAAAGGATATCACTACTGATGAAGTATATGTCTGGGATTATAAAAATGAAACGAAAAAAGCATCCCTATCAAAATACGGTTCGGTAATTATCCGGAAGAATGTATTGAACACAGACTGGAACTACAATAGTTTTTACATAGGCCTCAGTAAGCCCGGCAAAAGAGAAAACAAAACCGTTCCTGCTGCAATAGCGTTGTTTAGCCAATTCCAGGATGGCGTGATGTACGGCGGCTATTACGATTTTGTTTTTTTAGTAGCTACTAAGCTGAGCCGGATTAAGGATGCTTTACCGTCTATGGATTTTGCCGGAATGGCGGTAACCTATCCCCTGTTCAACTCTTCTTACGAAAAAGAATACCTGCAATTGCTTGATGTGGACGCCGAAAATGTGATCGATAGTACGAGGGTTAAAATAAGCCCCTCACGGCTTGTTACAGGCAACAGTGCACACTGGTACCCCAACGTGGCTGATATTATATCATTAAAGCAAAATATCTGGAAAAAGTTCACGCCCGAAAAAACAGAACCCAAGCGTATCTACATCAACCGCAAAGGTAGAAGGTGCGTAACGAACGAAGCCGAACTGGTAGAAATGCTGAAAAAACTTGATTTTGTGATCATTGATGACAAACCGCGCAGCGTAACTGAGCAGGTAGAAATTTATTACAATGCCTCGTTTATTCTCGGGCCGCATGGCGCATCCTTTTCCAATATCATCTGGTGCCGGCCGGGTGCACACCTGATGGAGTTGTTCTCCGGCAATTATGTGCCTGATTTCTTTTTATACCTCGCCAATATAACCGGGATGAAATATTCAGCTTACTACGAAGAAGTTCCGCAAAAAGTAAATTATATCGATGCTTTAGTTGAAGACATACACATATCCATACCCAAATTACAGGCATGCCTCGAAGCTATATTTATGCAGGAATAGCCTGCTGTATCACATTCGCGAATTTTTCATCGTTAGGCGGTTCCAGGAAAGTTTTATGGTCGCCAGGCGTGGTGTATATTTTCACCCCTTTCAGCGCTATTTTATCCCAACCCAGGTATTTCTGGTCATCCAGAAAATACAGGCGCTTTTCAACCCTGAACAGCGTCACCTCAATATCAAAAGGCGTTAATACATAACTTTCCATTAATACATTGTATTTGTTACGTATTTCCTGCTCATAAAGCGTATAAGTATCAACCACAATATTTGCATCGGCCGTGTTTTTGCTTCCAAACTTTCGTTTAAATACAAGCTGCTGGTATTCAAATGATTCCTTAGGATATTTAATAAATGAATTTACAAAGAACGGTACTTTATGAAATTGCCGCGTCACTTTTTTAGCTATCCTGGCAGCGCCTGCTTTACGCTGAAACAAAGCACTGGCATTAGTGTCTACCATCCCCAGAAACTTTACTTCCCTGCCAACTGCCGTCAACTGTTTGGTCATCTCATAAGCAATATAGCCGCCATACGAATAACCGGCTAAACAATAAGGCCCTTCCGGGTTTACGCGCAAAAGCTCTCTGATATGATAAGCCGCAACTTCCTCCAGCGTATCCGGAACCGGCACTTGTTTGCTTATCCCAATGGCCTGTATGCCGTAAAGTGGCTGATCGTCGGTAAAATGCTTGCTGATTGGCTTAAACATCAGCAGGTTTAGCCCACTTCCATGCACCAGGTATAACGGTGGCTTCGTACCGGACGGTTTTATAGGCACAATGGTATCCCATTCAGTATCATCTTCTTCTAATTGCAGTGCGAGTTTCTCAACGGTTGAGTTACTGAATAATATTGCCAGCGGGAACCTTTTACCGTTCCTCTTTTGTATTTCAACCATCACCTTTACAGCCAGCAGCGAGTGCCCACCCAATTCAAAAAAATCGTCGGTTGGTTCAATATCCTCCACTCCCAGCACACTTTTCCATATATCGGCAACCAATTGCTCATTTTTAGTTAATTCGCGATGGGCAGCTGCAGCACCTGCTGCTTTTTTGTGCTGTGGTTTGGGCAGCGCCTTACGGTCGACTTTTGCATTTGGCGTAAGCGGGAAATTCTTAACGGCAATAAAGCTATCCGGGATCATAAAGCCGGGTAAAACACCCGTCAGGCTACTTCGCCATTCATGCAAAATATCCTTAGATAATTCGCCCTCAGTATTTCCCAAACCGTTTGAGAGTATAACATAAGCCACCAGCCTTTTATCTGCGGGTGAATTCTCCCATGTTGATACAACTGATTGTTTTACATTCTTTAATTTGGTAACAGCCGCTTCAATTTCCCCCAGCTCTATCCTGCGGCCCCTGATTTTTACCTGGTGGTCTAACCTGCCCAGACAAATAGTCTCACCGGTTTCGGTTATTCTGCCCAGGTCCCCCGTCCGGTATAGCCTGCTTCCGGCGGCGTTTGAATAACCATCGGTTACAAAGCGTTCGGCTGTCAGTTCCGGGCGGTTCAAATATCCTGCTGCTACGCCTGTTCCGCCGATATAGATTTCCCCTTCTGCCCCATTTTTTACACGCCGGCCGTTTTCGTCAACAATGTAAATTTTTGTATTGTCTATAGGATAACCTATTGTAATGATCTTGTCGGTTGGCAATACCTGTTTTATGGCCGACCAAATAGTTGTCTCCGTAGGCCCATACAGATTCCATAATGTATTTATACGCGGAAGTAAATTTTCTGCAAGACTTTTTGGCAATGCCTCACCTGTTGAAAATGCCTTCACGTGCGGCGACTTCTCCCAGCCCGAATCCAGCAACATTTGCCATGTTGCCGGTGTACCCTGCATTATACTTATGTTTTTTTCATTAAGCAAATTGAGCAGCAGTCGGCCGTCTTTTATTGCTTCATTATCGGCTATAATTATTTCTGCCCCTGTGATCAGCGGTAGGTACATTTCAAAAGCGGCAATATCAAATGATATGGTTGTAATGGCAAGCAGCCTGTCGCTGTTCAGCATACCGGGTGTTTTTTGCACGCTCAGCAGCAGGTTAACGAGGTTGAGATGTGTAAGCAATACACCTTTTGGCTTGCCTGTTGAGCCGGATGTGTAAATCACATAAGCCAGGTCATCACCGTTTATTGCCCTCGCTTTTTTAAGTTGATAATCATCAAGTGTGGGCCATATTTCTTCAACCACTACTTCAAGAGCTGTTGATTTGTACCTATTTTTATAGCGTTCGGATACCACAAGCAACTTTGCCGAAGAATCCTCCAGCATAAACTCTATCCTTTCCAGTGGATATTCGGGGTCGAGCGGCAGGTAAACCGCACCGCTTTTTAAGCAGGCCAGCAAACATACCAGCATTTCTATCGAGCGGTCGACAGACAAAGCTACTATATCCCCTTTTTCAATTCCTTTTTCAATAAAGTATTCAGCTAACTGATCAGTTTTATCGCTTAACTGCTTATATGTGAATGATGTATTATGAAAACTGACGGCTGTTTTACCAGGATATTTTTTTACAGTTTCAGCAAAAAGGGTATTAAAGTTTTGCCCTGCGGGGATGTAAACTGCTTCGTTAATTTCTTCATCAATATCTTCTTCTCCCGCAAGTTCTGCAATACTTATACCCGGCGAGGCAACAATTTTTTCAAGTATTTCCCGGTACTCCCGGTTGAATTTTTCAATGGTTTGGGGTTCGAAAAGCCCGGTATTGTATGACCACTCCAAAGTCAGCCCACCTGCCGAGCCTGTGGCGTTCAGGAATATCTCAAAATTCTCATAATCGCGCGGGTTGCTGATGAGCTTAAATTGTAAACCATCAAACGCCACCGCATTATCCATCCCCATGTCGATATTAAATATTACCGGCACGAGCGCTATGCGAGAGGCGTCACGCGGGATGTATAGTTTTTTAATTAACTCGCCAAAAGTAATACGCTGGTGGTCATAAGCATCCAAAACTTCGCGTTTACGCCTTTTTAAGTAATCAGTAAAGCTGATTTCCGGGTCGATATGGCTTTTTAGCGGCAACAGGTTCACACAATGGCCAACCAGGTCGGTTAAACCGGTTGCCGCCTGCCCAGACGATGGCAGGCCGACAACAATATCGTTTTGTCGGGTTTTTTCATACAGGAAAACTTCAAAAGCTGCCAACAAGGTCGTAACCAAACTGCACCCCGCCTTTGCACCTATTGCTTTTACCTGGCTTACAAATTCCTTTGGCAAAGGATAATCAAAACGGCTGCCTTTATAGGAGCGCGGCGATTTGCGGGGATGATCGGCCGGAACATCCAGCACCGGAACACTATCTTTATAAATATTCAGCCAAAAATCTTCCGTTTCTTTATACTCGCCGGTCGATTTAAATTTTACCTGTTCTGCTGCGTAATCGCTCAGTTGCCAGGCTTTATTCAGTTCAGGTTCTTCGCCTTTGATATAGGTATTGTACATTTTGCTCAGGTCTTCGAGCATAATGCCTGTCGACCAGCCATCGCCAATAATATGGTGCTTGATGATGGTGAAAACGTACTCCTGGTTAGCTGTTTTATATAGAAATACTTTGAACAGCGGCCCGTCTTTCAGGTCGAGCGGTGTATTGATCTCGTTTCTTATAAACGATTGTAGTTCATTACTTTTACCCGGATCATGTAAACCTGAAATATCGATCAGACCCAAGCTGATATGTTGCTCTTTATAAATAACCAGCGTTTCCCCATTCGGACTGATGGTTGACCGTAAAGCCTCGTGACGGCGAACCAAATCGTTAATAGCCCTTTCAAATGCAGGTATGTTTAAGTCACCTTTTATATCAAGCGAAACGGATTCGTTGTACGACAGGTTTGCATCCTCGCCCCCGAGGATACAGGAGAGCCATATCTCGCGTTGAGGCTCATTCGTAAGTATGATCTTTTCTATTTCTTTTTCCTCTGCGAAAGGGTCAAAATCAACAGGAGTAAAAATGGGCATATCGTTTAAAGTAATCAGGTTTAATTGGTTACCTGGAGGTATTTCCCAGGATTTTTTTCATCTTTGATAAACCAGGCGGGATTACCTTCTTTATCTTTTCCAAGCTTGGCACCGGGCACCGGGGGAACGTTCAGGCTTTGATTTTCATCAACGGCCGGGTGCTCGTAATCCGGTATTAATCCTACTCCCTTTAGCTCTATTAAACTTTCCTCAAAACAAGTAATAATTTTTTGAATATCCGCATCGCTGTGCGAAGTGGTTAAGAAACATGGGAAACCTTCCAATATATGGATGCCTTTATAACGCATCAGTGCAAAAAACAGTTCCAGGTATGGGTATTCTTCCAACAATTTTATCCTGTAAAGCGAACCGAACTGGGCTACCACCATCGGCACCTTCATTTTGCGCAGCAGGCCGTTTAGTGTATTGGCTATATATTGTGCCCTTGCGTTCAAATTTTCCTGCAATTGCGGGCCCTGCTCTTTTAAATAAGTAAGTGAAGCCTTGGCAGCTGCCAATACCAGCGGATGCCGCACAAACGTACCTGCAAAATAAGTTACACCTGCTTCGGGTACCGAATTATCGCCAAATTGCCAGAAACCGCCATCAAGCGCGTCCATGAACCTGCGTTCGCCGGCTATAATACCTACGGATAGCCCGCCGCCTGCAACCTTACCATAAGTACCTAAATCGGCTTTGATCCCGAACATGCCCTGTATGCCGCCGGGATGGAACCGGAAACCGGAAATCACCTCATCGAATACCAAAACGGTTTGTGTTTCTTTAGTGATTTGGCGCAATTTTTTAAGGAATTCAATTGGCTGAAAGTCAGCGCGCCTGCTTTGTACCGGCTCAACTAAAACTGCAGCTATTTCGTCGCCGCGTTCTTTGATGATCTGGAGTGATTCATCGGTACCATAATCCAGTATCAGCATATTCTGAACCGCCTCGGGCATAATGCCAGGGGCTGCCGGATATGTTTTTAACTTTTTGCTACCGCGAGCGATCACCTCATCCGTAATACCGTGATAGGAACCTGCAAAAGCAACGATGATCGACCGACCTGTAACCGTACGGGCAATACGCATTGCGCCCAATACCGCTTCTGAACCGGTATTACATAATGCCGAACGGTCGAAACTGGTGAACTCGCAAACCAGCTTGCAAACCTCGGCTGCTAACTCATGCTGTGGACCAATTTCATAGCCATTATCTATCTGGTCTTTTAAAGCTTTTACGATAAAGTCCGGCTGATAGCCCAGCATATTCGAGCCAAAACCATTCAGCGCATCGATATATTCATTACCATCGATATCCCACAAACGGCTGCCTTTTGATTTTTTGATGACGATGGAATAAACCAGCTCCTTAGTTGCCGGGCGGAAGCCTGAAACCACGCGCGGATCGGCCATATAAGATCTTGCTTCCTGTGTATAGGCTTTGCTGGCTTTTGTTTTCCCAACATAGCGTTCGGTAAATGCAGCAAGGTATTTTTGTTGTTCTCCTGATAATGCTGCGGACTTTTTTTCTATCCGTGCGATAGCGCCAAACGGTTTTTTGATCTCCACCTGCTCTTCAGCTGATAATTCGGGCGTTACAGATGCTGCAGGAGTTGGAATCGGCGCCGGTTTAGCTGCCTGTGCGCTTCCGTTAGTGTAAACAGGCGCTTGCACCGGCTGAACTTGTCCGCCTTGCAATAACGCCACCTGCATAGCCAATAATTGCAATTGCTGGCTGATCAAATCTAAAGCAGTTGCATTGCCGGGAGTTCCATTAACCTGCGGGAACGAAACCGGGAAATTTGCCTGGAATGCCTGTTGTTGAACAGGTGCGCTTTGCATTTGCACGGCATCTGGCGGTAATTTTTCATCCAGGTAACCGGCAAGTAGTTCGAGCGTACCCAACTCCTCGTTCAGTTGCCTGAAAGTTATCGGCAGCCCGAATTTTTTCTTCAGTTGCAGCGCGACCTGGGTAAGCAGCAGCGAATCGAGCCCCATTTCAATGAAGCTCATATCGGGTGTAACATTGCCCAGCTCAATGCCCGAGGCATTTTCGAGTGTTTCTTTAACTCTTTTTATCAATTCCTGCTTTCTCATTCCTGGCGAGGGATTTATAAGTTCTGGTGAGGGTACGTGTTGAGATATAAATGGCAGTACGGGCTGTATAGCCTGCCTTAAAGGCGGTTCTACCCAATAATCCTGTTTATTGAAGGCATAAGTTGGCAGATCGGGCAGTTTGCGGCGGACCTCATCTTTATAAAAAGATTTCCAATCCGGTTCAATACCGTTGATCCAAAGCTGGCCTAATGCTTTTAAGATGGATTGATTTCCTGCATCGCCGGTTTCGGCTTTATCGAGCAATGAAATAACTGTAACAGGTTTCCCGGCCGCTTGCTGGCGCGTTAATGTAGACGCTGAATTAGCCGGGCCGAGTTCTAAAAATACCGAATGACCTTCATCGATCAGTTTTTGTACGGCGGTACCGAACAATACTGTCGATCGAAGATGTTTCGCCCAATAATGCGGATCGGTGGCTTCTGAAAATTTGAGCCTTTCACCCGTAACGGTTGAAATGATCGGTATTAGCGGCTCATTCAGCTTAATAGTTTTTACCACTTCTTCAAACGGCGCAACCACATCATCCATCATGTGCGAATGGAAGGCATGACTGGTTGATAACAAGCGGTTTAATATACCTTTTTCGGTTAATTCGATGCTTAATTTATTGATAGCCTCATCCGTCCCGGCAACAACACACAGTTTCGGGCTATTTGAAGCTGCCAATGCGATCTCGGCAGACAGGTATGGCTTAATTTCTTCAGCAGGTACCCGCACTGAAAGCATGGAGCCGCCGGGTAAGCTGCTCATTAATTTACCGCGTGTAGCAATGAGTTTGAGCGCATCATCCAACGAAAATACACCGGCAAAATAGGCCGATACAAATTCGCCAATGCTGTGCCCTACAAAAGCCGATGCGTAAATGCCCCAGCTTGTCCATAATTTACCTAAAGCGTAGCCAATAGCAAATAATGCAGGCTGACTATAGCCTGTATTTCTTAATTTATCTTCTGCTTCCTGCGTAATTTCTTTTGGGTAGATAACATCCAATATATTTTCTTTCAGCTCGATTTTCAGTAGCGCGGCGCACTCGTCCATCGCTTCCCTGAAGACTTTTTCGGTGTCATACAGCGCTTTGCCCATGAACAGGTACTGGTCGCCCTGGCCGGGGAACATAAAAACCACATCCTGCGATTTGTCTTTTATGGTTTTGGTATTTTGACCGACGATAGCAGACTTTTCAATAAAATCCTTCGCGTTAGCAGTTACAACAAACCTGCGGCAGTTAAAATCCTCGCGTGAAGTATTCAGGGTGAAGGCCGCATCAGCCAGATCGGTGTTGTTATTGAAATAATTAACCAATTTTTCGCCAAACAGATCAAGACTTTTTTCTGATTTCGCACTCCAGCAAATGAGTTGCGCCGGGCGCGATTCTGTTGTTTCAACTGATTGTGTTTCACCTTCGGCAATAATTAGGTGCACATTGGTGCCGCCAACACCGAATGAGCTTACACCGGCTATACGTTGTGTATCGCTTTGCCAATCGTTCAATTCTGCATTGACAAAAAACGGACTATTAGCAAAATCAATATGGGGATTGGGCTTTGAATAATTGATAGATGGTGGCAATTGCTTATGATGCAAAGCCAAACTGGCTTTTATTAACCCCGCAATACCTGAAGCCGCCGTTAAATGCCCGAAATTACTTTTTACCGAACCAATGGCGCAGTATTGTTTTTGCGCCTGTTCGCCAAAGGCGATATTCAATCCTTCAATTTCTATAGGGTCGCCCAAAGGCGTGGCCGTGCCGTGTGTTTCTATATAACTGATGGCTGCCGGATCAACCCCAGCATCCTCAATAGCCATGCTGATGGCTGCGGCCTGACCTTCGGCGCTTGGGGCGGTAAAACTACCTTTTGCACTACCATCGTTACTCAAACCAATACCTTTTAAAACAGCTATTATCGTATCGCCATCTGCAATGGCCTGGTCTTTATTTTTTAGCAGCACCACTCCCGCCCCATCGCTGAACACTGTGCCTTTTGCATCCGCATCAAACGGGCGGCAATGGCCATCGTTGCTCAGCATAGCGCCTTCGTCATACAAATGGCCTACATTAACCGGTGCATTGATAGTAGCACCTCCGGCCAGCGCCATATCACACTGCCCGTTACGTATGCTTTGCACTGCCTGGGCCACCGCCAACAGGGATGTTGAGCAAGCCGACTGCACATTCACTGCAGGGCCTTTCAAATCGAGCGTATAAGCCGTACGGCTGGTGACATAATCTTTATCATTCAAAGTGATAATCTGGAAGCGGCCTACATTTTCCACCAGTTCATCATTTGGCAGCACATTATTAGCGTAATAGGTATTGAAGCGCACCCCGGCAAAAACACCGATGTTGCCCTCATACTTCGAAGGTGCATAACCGGCATTTTCCATCGCTTCCCAGGCTATCTCTAAAAAAATACGCTGCTGCGGGTCCATCAGCTCTGCCTGTTTTGGCGGGATGCCGAAAAATGCTGCGTCAAAACCTTTTACATCGCTTACAATGCCACGGGCTTTTACGTAATTGGGATTATTTTTTATGTTATGCGGGATGTTTGCATCCAGTTCATAATCGGCAAAGAAAGTGGTGGTTTCGCGGCCGTTTTTCAGGTTATCCCAAAATTCGGTTATGGAATTTGCGCCAGGAAACCTGCCCGACATGCCAATAATAGCCACATCGGCATTAGCGGCTTTGGTTAGTTTGCGGGTTTTCTTAATGGCTGTTTTACCATCAAGGAAAGCCGCCAAATCTTTTATTTTAGGATATTGATAGAGCTTAGCTACCGGCAAATGCAAATTGTGCCCAGTTTTTAGCAGTGCGATAAATTTTAAGCCGAGCAGCGAATTTCCGCCTAACTCAAAAAAGTTATCTTCTGCGCCGGCCCGCTGTACATCCAGTATTTCTTTCCATATTCCGGATATAATTGTCTCGGTTTTATTAACCGGCGCTACATAATCGTTTGTTAATAAAGTCGATGCATCGGGGTTTGGCAGTGCTTTCTTATCCAGCTTCCCGTTCGGGAAATACGGGAATGCCTCCATCGGCACAATCAGCTGCGGCACCATATAAACTGGCAATTTTTCTTCCAAAAAAGAGATGATAGCCTTTTTATCATAGCCTTCGGGGCAAACCACGTAACCCACCAGGCGCATATCGTTGTTACTGCCGAGTTTAGCCAATACTGCAGCTTGCTTAACGCCGGGCGCTTTTTGCAGAACATTCTCTATTTCGCCCAGTTCAATGCGGTAGCCCCTTATTTTCACCTGGTCGTCTATTCTTCCCAGGTATTCCACATCTCCATTAGGCAGGAAACGGGCAAGGTCGCCGGTACGGTACAGGCGGGCATTTTTATCGGTGCTGAATTTATTAGGTATGAAACGTTGCTCCGTGAGATCGGGGCGGTTTAGATAACAGCGTGCTACGCAGGTGCCGCCTATGAATATTTCGCCGGTATTATCGCCGGTTACTTCATTGCCATCCTCATCCAAAATATAAACCACTGCATCGGTAAAAGGCTTCCCTATCGGGATGATGTGGCCGTATTCGGTTGTATCGTTTATTTCGGTTAACAGCTGGCCTACCGTAGTTTCCGTAGGGCCATAATGATTGACGAGGATACATTTGCGGTTTGCAACAGGGATAATATCCTTTATCATTGCCGCATATAATGCCTCGCCGCCGAACATTAATATTTTATTTGGCAATAATTCTTTACCATTCAGCGCCAGCGATTTCCAGTGCGATGGTACGATCTTCATGGCATCAATACCATGTGTATTGAAGTAATCGTGAATGTATTCTACGTTGTTATAATCCTCTTTAAAGAATAAATGCAATTCCTTGCCGAAAATGAGCGAACCGAACAGGTGCGTAATAACCGAATCGGCAGCAAAAGAAACGCCAAGCGCGAATGAACGGCATTGTTCATAAGGCAGCCTGTCGAACAAGCCGCCGATGTAATCAATAATGGACTTGTGCTCAATTAAAACGCCCTTCGGTTTTCCAGTTGAACCGGAAGTGTATATAACATAAGCTACATTATCCTTTGAAACTTTGGCATTTGGCGCTGTTGAAGGGCTGTTTTTTGCAACTTTCCAGTCGGAATCTGCCAAAACCATATCCTTGCCTTCTGCAGCTGCTAAAAAACGAGTGGTAATGCTATCCGATACCACCAGGTTAGCGCCGGTATCATCTATCATGTATTTGATGCGATCTTCGGGGAATTCTGCATCTATCGGCACATAGGCCGCGCCGGTTTTGATGATGCCCCAAATACCGATAACCATATCTAAAGGCCGGTGGACGCATATAGGCACCAGCGTTTCGGTGGTTATGCCTTTTGTGATGAGATAATTGGCTATACGATTGGACAGTTCATCCAGTTGCCCGTAAGTGAGCTCAATATCCCTGAATTTTAGCGCTAATTTGTTAGGGGCCTCTTTTACCCTTTTTGCAAAAACTTCTAATACCGTATTCGCATTTATCATACAGCAAGGCAATATTTATAATCAGGGCAACAATTCAATCTCATAAAATCCTCAACAATTGGGTTATACGTAATGCTGGTAGGTTTGTTATTTATCTCCCTAAATCTCTTATTTTTTTTGGATATGTTAAGATAAATTTAACAAAAACATTATTTAAAATCGTTTTTTAGCTGCTTTGCCGAATGTTTTTAGCATTGGTTAATTAAAAAATTCGCCGGAGTTAAACCCGTAGAAGTTGTAAGCCTTTATTTTCGGATCGACCGCTATGGTAGCAATGTAATCCGGAGCGGATACAAAACTCATCAATTGCCAATCATTTCCGGTTGCAAGCAAATCGCCATCAACTGTAAATTTCCCATCCAGCGATGGTATCTGTTTCAGGTGATCGGTAAGGCCGATACCTGTGGCTTTTAATATGGCTTCCTTGCGTGTCCAAAGTGTAAAAAAGCGGAACGACGAATCTTCCTGCTGGATGTAATCGACTTCCCGCTGGTTAAAGTTTAAAGGCAGGATGCTGTCATAGTAAAATTTTGGTTTAATGTATTCTATATCGATACCAACAGCAGAACCGGCAACTGCAATAAGTACATAATCCTCAGAATCGCTAAGATTGTATTTAAGGATTTTTTCAGCCGGATATACTACGAAGGGTTTTTTATTGCTTTCCAGTTCAAAACGGATTTCAGCGGGTTGTACAACCAGGTATCCGGCTAAAATATGGCGCAATGCCCCCCTGCTGATCACAAACCGGTCGCGGTCTTCCCGGCGCAGGTACCTGTTGGCCCTTAGTATCTCATCAGGACTTAAAACTGCAAGAAAATTATTTATCAGGTGCAAATTTTCAGAAACGTTTACCTGCCATATATCAACCTGGCCATCTATTTTAAAATTGACCAAAGTAGATTTTTGCCAGTTAACCCGCGCCGAAAAAATATTATTTAGGCTGATAAAACCCATCCCTGATAATTGATATACCTGTCCTCGCAGCGCTTAAATATAGTAATTAAATTATAGGCTTATAATAAAGAGGAAATCCCGCACCTCTTTACAGGGTAATACATAAACAATTATTAATTTCTTGAAAGGTACCTAAATATCATTATTTTAGCCTAAACATATAACTATGCGTACTTTACGGTTTTCATTCGGATTTTTAATAATCTCCATATTGTTTTTTGGCTGCAAGCTGGACCCGCCTATTTTGCCGGGCGACCCAGGCTACGTACAATCAACCCCGCCGGGCGGAGGTACTACCGGAACGGGAACAGGGACTGGTACGGGAACTGGAACAGGAACCGGCACTGGAACAGGTACCGGCACATCATCGGGTTATTATATAAAAGGTACACTAAGTGGGAAGACCTTTGACTGGGAGGTTGATTATACAAACTGGGGTACAGGTAATGGGAAAACCAGTTCGGTTGATCAGAATGGCATTGAGACAGCGGAATTACAGGGTGTAATTTCATCATATACTTCAACAGATGCTGTACCGGCAATAACCATAGGCTTCCGTACTTACCAGGTTGATCTTGGTAACCAGGATCAAACCTCAATAGCAACTTATTTTAATGGTTTTGTAACAATCGGCGCGTGGAATTACGCCACCGATAACAACCTTACGGCGGGCACGAAATATGTGGTTATTTATTACAACGACACTAAAGGGAATACTTATTCCAGCATCGGCACGCAAAGCGGTACTGCTACGATATCGTCTGTTACACAGGTGCCGGCATCACCAGGGGTGGTAGAATCCCTGAACATAAAACTTTCCTTTTCCTGTACGCTTTATAACCTCGACGGCAGCGGCAGCACTGTTACTTTAACTAACACACAGGCCAGTATTAACCTGCCTGATGGATTGTAAATATTTGTGAATGGTTGAATAGGTGAGTGGTTGTTTTTAACTACTCACCTATTCAACCACTCACTTAATCAACCAATTCCTTCTCATTCAGGAACACAAACTGGTGATCGAACATATCCAATTTGATTTTACTATCCCTGTCGACCTTGCCTGCCAGTATTTGTTTTGAAAGCTCATTAAGAATTTTCTTTTGGATAACCCTTTTCAGCGGCCTTGCGCCTAACTGCGGGTCGTAACCCAATTGTGCCAGCCAATCCAATGCTTCTTCAGAGGCATCGAGTGTGATACCCATTTCGGCAAGCGTTTGTTGTACGTGTTTAAATTGCAGTTTCACAATGTCGCCAATTTCATCACGGGTAAGCGGGGTAAACATAATGATCTCATCAATCCTGTTCAAAAACTCCGGGCGGATGGTTTTGCGCAGCAACTCGAACAACTGGCTTTTGGTTTTAGCCACTATTTCGTCGCGGTTCTCATCCTGCAGGTCTTCAAAGTTTTCCTGTATGATGGTTGAGCCGATGTTAGAGGTCATGATGATGATGGTGTTCTTAAAGTTCACCACACGGCCTTTGTTATCAGTCAAACGGCCATCGTCCAAAACCTGTAAGAGGATATTAAACACATCCGGATGCGCTTTTTCTATCTCATCCAGCAAAATTACGCTATATGGCCTGCGGCGAACGGCTTCGGTCAACTGACCGCCTTCATCATAACCCACATAGCCCGGAGGCGCACCGATAAGCCTTGAAACGGCATGCCGTTCCTGGTATTCGCTCATGTCAATCCTCACCATCGCCTGCTCATCGTTGAACAGGTATTCGGCTAAGGCTTTTGCTAGCTCGGTTTTACCTACGCCGGTTGTACCGAGAAAGATAAATGAGCCGATCGGTTTGCGTTTGTCCTGCAAGCCTGCCCTGCTCCTGCGTATGGCATCGCTGATGGCTTCAATAGCTTCTTCCTGCCCTGCTACGCGTTTGTGCAGCTCTTCTTCTAAATGGAGCAGCTTTTCGCGCTCGCTTTGTATCATTTTGCTCACCGGGATGCCTGTCCAGCGGGAAACCACGCCTGCAATATCATCGGCAGTAACTTCTTCTTTCAGCATACGGCTATCGCTTTGGTTAGCCTGTAAGGCCAATTTCAGCTTGTCAACTTCTTCCTGTGCTTCGCGGATACGGCCGTAGCGTAATTCGGCTACTTTGCCATAATCGCCTGCGCGTTCGGCTTGTTCAGCTTCCAGCTTGTAGTTTTCTATCAGCTCAACTTTTAGGTTAATGCCATCTACCAGGTCTTTTTCACCCTGCCATTTGGCCCGCAATGAGTCGCGTTCAGCAGAAAGATTGGCTATTTCTTCGCTTAAGGATTTAACCTTGACAGTGTCTTTTTCGCGTTTGATGGCCTCGCGTTCAATTTCAAGTTGCATGATGCGACGTTCCAGTTCATCAACTGCTTCAGGAACTGAATCCATTTCCAAACGCAGTTTGGAAGCGGCTTCGTCCATCAGGTCGATAGCCTTATCCGGCAAAAACCTGTCGGCAATATAGCGCTGTGACATTTCAACAGCGGCAATAATAGCTTCGTCTTTAATACGCACCTTGTGGTGTGCTTCGTAACGTTCCTTTAAACCACGCAGGATGGAAATTGCATCCTGTGTATCCGGCTCACCAACCAGCACCATTTGAAAGCGGCGCTCAAGCGCTTTATCCTTTTCAAAATATTTCTGGTACTCGTTTAACGTGGTAGCGCCTATGGCTCTTAATTCGCCGCGGGCAAGGGCCGGTTTCAGGATGTTTGCAGCATCCATAGCCCCTTCGCCGCCGCCTGCACCAACAAGCGTGTGTATCTCGTCAATAAACAGTACTATTTCGCCTTCGGCCTGTATAACTTCTTTAATTACGGCCTTTAAGCGTTCTTCAAATTCACCTTTGTATTTGGCGCCTGCAATCAGCGCGCCCATATCCAGCGAAAAAACTGTTTTTGATTTCAGGCTTTCGGGTACATCGCCTTTAATGATCCTGAAGGCAATACCTTCGGCAATGGCGGTTTTGCCCACGCCCGGCTCGCCTACCAAAATTGGGTTGTTCTTGGTACGACGGGATAATATCTGTATAACGCGCCTGATCTCCTCATCCCGGCCGATAACCGGGTCGAGTTTGCCGGACTCTGCGTATTCGTTCAAGTTCCGGGCATATTTGTTTAGTGCGTTATAAGTAGCTTCTGCATTCTGATCTGTTACTTTGCTGTCGCCGCGCAGGCTGACGATGGCTTTTTTGAGGTCCTTTTCATTTACCCCAAAATCCTTCAGTGCAGCGCTGGTTTTGTCGTTCACAGCTAAAATCCCTAACAGTATATGCTCAACAGACACAAATTCGTCTTTAAACTCCTTGAGGTACGATTGCGCCTTCTGTAATGCCGAATTGGCATTCGACGAAAGGTAAATATCGCTGCCGCTTACTTTAGGATATGACGCGATCTGCTGGTCTAATATCTCATTCAACCGGTTAAGGTTGACGTTCAGTTTCTTTAATAAATAACTAATAACGTTTTCATCAACCAATAGCAAACCCTTGAGCAAGTGCGCAGTCTCAATGGCCTGCTGCTGGTTGCCGGCTGTAATTTCGGAGGCCTTCTGTACGGCTTCCTGTGCTTTTATGGTAAAGTTGTTAAAATTCATAACTAATTGTAATCAAAATGCTTACCAATAGCTTTTTTGTGCAATAATGGCACTTTAAACGGGGTTGGCCTGACCTTTTGTCGGTAGTGCAGGGGCGGTCAAATATCAATCAAAATTAAGCTATTTATTAAACGCTTACTGTTTAACGATGTTTTTATTTATCTGTCAGATTAATGTTATAAAGAATTGCTTTGATTGCTTATTTTTTAGTGTTTATAGTTCTGTATTATCTCTAATTAATATCAAATATCGATTTTAAAACTAAATGCCTAATTTTGGGTTGAACCCCTGTAACTAAATATACATTGGAAGCAATCTTTTTAAAGAACATACCGAAGAAATATACCGTTGCCTACCGCAATTATTATACGTTGCAAAATTTATCAGCAGTACGTACATGCAGCCTGGTGTTTTTGATATTGAACCTGATCATCCGGATACTTTACCTGGTTTTTCCTATCAGCCTCACAAAAGCCGAAAATTTCCCGGAATTTAATTTTACCAATTGGCTATATATTATCGTTACCCCGGTTTTCTTTGCAAGTAGTTACGTTCTGATCCGGTTTTTTAAAAAGACAAAGAAATTTTCGACGGCTATATCACTATATGTTTTCATATTTTCTTTATACCTCATCACCTGCGGCATTTTTTCCAGCTTTATCGCAACATCCGATCCAAGCAACGCCCTGACATTGTATATGATACCGCTGGTTATTATTGGCGTGGTGTGCGTTTTCGAGGTTTTTGAAACGCTGCTGCTCATTTTCAGCATTGCAATAGTTTTTACGGTATTTTTAATTTATGCCCAGGCAGGGCCGACAGAATTGGTTTATGATGAATTGATCTCGATTATTTTACTTTCCGGCTTTTACCTTACATCGCGGTATTTCTATTCGTTTAAAGCTAATTATCATAAGCAGGTGCTTGAGATCAGGGAGAAGAATGCGGAAATTGAAAGCGCCGCTAACTTTAAGAACCAGGTTTTGGGCATGGTGGCGCATGACCTCCGTAACCCGCTGGCTGCTGTGGAGTCGACGGCGATGATAATGGAATTGGATGATGTAGACCCGGATACGCGCGAAAACCTGGATATTATAAAGGCATCTTGTGTTAAGGCAAGGGGTATTATAACCGACCTGCTGGAAGCTGCGCGGAATGATGACCAGAATACGATAGAAACTGTACAAATAGACCTGAATTACTTTGTTCGAAAGGTAATTGACAGCTGGAAGATACATAATGAGGCAAGGAATATGCTGGTTTTCAGCGCATACCCGCACCCGCTAAATGTTAATGTTAACAAGGAGAAGTTTCACCGGGTAATGGACAACCTCATTAGCAACGCCATCAAATTTTCGAAAGAAAACGATAGCATAGAGATAAGCCTCAGCCGCGAAAATAAGCTTGCCATTATTTGGGTGCGTGATTATGGGATGGGCATTCCGAAAGAACTTTTACCGCAATTGTTCGACCGCTTTACCAAAGCAGGGCGTGCAGGCATACGGGGCGAACAGTCGACAGGTTTGGGTCTAAGCATTGTAAAACAGATAGTTGAGCGCCACAAAGGAAAAATTGAGGTGGATAGCGTTGAGGGCATGGGTTCAACCTTTAAGATAAGTCTGCCTGCGGTGGATTGATTTTCATGTAGAGACGCAAAATTTTGCGCCGTTTTGCATGCAGGTGTACCAAAATAAAAGTGGTACACCCCGGTACACAACTAATAGTTAAATTACTAATTAAATAATTGATATTCAAATATTTATAAGTTAAATCAGTCAAATGACTGGTACAGGTTGGTACACTACAAAAACTCCAGGTATACATAGGTAAGTTATTGTTAATAAGATATTTATTATAAAATAAGTGAAATTTGGCGCCTGTTTAGCCTGGTACACCTACTCCACTCCTTTTACATTCATCTTCAAAGTATAAATAGCTGTCGAAGCTGTAATAAACAACACATCTTTGTCTTTTCCGCCAAAGCACAGGTTGGCTGTCCACGGCTCATGAATATCGATATGGCCGATCTTTTCACCTGATGGATTATAAATGGTAACACCCTTTCCGGTTAAGTAAATATTCCCTTCAGCATCCAAAGTCATCCCATCGGAGCCCTGGCGAATGATAAGCGTCCTATCCGATAAGGTACCATCTGAATTAATATTATATTTATATGTTTTATTATCGCCGATATCGGCCACATATAGGTATTTGCCATCCGGTGTACCGACAATACCATTTGGTTTTTTAATAACGCCGTCAACCACAATCGGGTCATGGCTGCCTTTGGGCAGGTAATACACTTTTTCACCGTCGAGGTCGGATTTTTTGCGTGTCCAGTAATCGCGCTGGTAATAGGGGTCGGTTAGGTAAATGCCGCCCTTGTTATCAACCCAAATATCGTTCGGGCCGTTTAATAAATGACCATTTACACCGGTAAGCAATACTTTTATTTTCTTTTTAGGGCTGATGCTCCACAACTGGTCGTGCTCATCGGCACAGGTGATCAAATTGCCATTTTTATGATCGAAATACATCCCGTTGGAGCGGCCAACGCTATCTAAAAACAAACTCAATTTGCCATTTACATCATACTCCCATATCTTATCGTTGGGCTGATCGGTGAAAAATACATTGCCGTATTTATCGACGGATGCGCCTTCTGTAAAAGCGAATTGGCGGGAGATTAGTTGTGGTTTGGTGGTGGTATCGTATAAGGCAGTTTGGGCGGATGCCTGTAAACCGGGAAAAATTAAAAAAGAAACTAATATGGCTTTGAAATAACTCATGAGTTTAATCTATTTTGTTTACTACTGGTGGGTTCCATTTATCTTCCTTAAATAATCCAAAATCGCTTAATGCAATACATATGGGAGACTTTGTGATTCGCAATCTTACTTTACTTGCAGTTATCTCTTTGGGTAAACGTATAAGCCTGTTACCTCCGATACTGGTAGCTGTGGCTATTTGCTCCCATGAACCATTTTGCCACACATCTACAGCAACCGCTTCAATTCGTTGCCCTATTTTTATATTCTCTCTCAATCGGATAATATCGAAAGTTTTTGGTCGATGCATATTAATTACCAGCCATGGAGTTTTCACATCATCATCGGTAGCCCAATAGCTATACCGGTCATCATCTATTAAAAATTGCGGGCCAAATTTTTTGCTGTTCCCGCCTCTAATATTGCTGGCGATAAATGTTGCCCCTTTAGCCAGATTATTTGCAAATGTGTTATGCAATAAAGCTCCGAAATTTTTCAATGATTGCCGATCGTAATAAGTGATCATACCCTCTTTATTGGGTGCTAATCCTAAATCGAGGCAGGCTCCACGGCCAACAGATTTAAAGTATAAATTCATTAAACTATCTGACCATTTAGCTTTACCTTCATCGCTTTTGTGATAAAACCATCCCGGCCTAAACGGCACATCGCATTCAGCCGGCATCCAGTATTTGCCATCGCGCTGTCCTTCGGTGCCTTCGTAGTCTTTTACATAGCCGTTAGCAGGTGTTTTGGCACTATCCGGCGCGTGAGGCGTATAGGTTTCCCAACTCGTTTCGCCGGCTTCGCCTTTTTCGTTGCCTACCCAGCGTACGTCAGGGCCAACATCACCAAAAATTACAGCGCCGGGTTGTAACCGTCGTGCTATGGCCCATGTTTCCGGCCAGCCGTAATAGTTGGAGCGGTCTATTGTGCGTGCTTCCTTTGCGCCGCCGTAATAGCCATCGCCGCCGTTAGCGCCATCGTGCCATACAATAAATAGCGGGCCGTAATTACTGTATAGTTCTTCCAATTGTTTCCGGTAAACATCGGTCACATATCCAGGTTTGCCATAAAGCGCGCTGTTCCTGTCCCAGGGCGAGCAATAAACGCCCATCTTCATACCGAGTTTATCACAGGCTTCGCGGTATTCCCGCAAAATATCGCCTTTGCCATTTTTATAGGAGCTTTTGCTGATATTATGTTCGGTAGTCTTCGTTGGCCACATACAAAAACCATCATGGTGCTTGGCAACAACAATAATCCCCTTAAACCCGCCGGCCTTTGCCGCGCCGACAATTTGCATGGCATCGAAATGCGTTGGGTTAAATATTTTCGGGTCTTCATCGCCATAGCCCCACTCCTTATCGGTATAAGTATCCGGCCCGAAATGAATAATACAATACATTTCCGTTTCCTGCCAGTTCAATTGCGCTTTTGTAGGGAGCGGGCCGTAAGGTTTGGGGGCGGATTGTGCGAATGCGTTAATGCAGGTGAAAAGTAGGATGATAATGAATAGTTTTTTCATAGATGAATTTTGTTCCACAATATCTCGTGGGTTGTCATGCTGAGCAATGTCATTAAGTTAAGGGTTCGGTTGGTAGTCTTTTCGGTGCGTGATCGCTTTATCACCTATCGCGCTCCGTTTACTCACCCCGACGACGCTTCGCTGGTCGACCCTCTCTCAACGCTTCGCTGATAGAGGGTAGCTACATTTTAGCTTAACTTAATGACATTGCTACCCATGGCACCCTTTTTATACAATGCTTAAAAATAAAAAGCCATTTCTCTTCGCTAAGGTATCGCTTTAACACCAATTTAAAGATAAGCTGATATTATGCAAATAAATATTTTCTGCATAAGTTTAGCCACTCATATCACTCATTCATGAAACTAAAACTGATCTGCCTTATTATTTTAATTTCGTTTCGGCAATCGATTGCTAACGCCCAGGATAAAATGCCCTATAAAGACGCGTCGCAACCTATTGATACACGCGTTAAAGACCTCATCTCACGACTTACCTTGCAGGAAAAAGTATCGCTTTTAGGTTATAACAGCCAGGCAGTGCCAAGGTTGGGCATCCCGGCTTATAACTGGTGGAACGAGGCGCTGCATGGAGTTGCCCGTGCGGGCGAGGCCACCATTTTTCCGCAGGCGATTGGCATGTCGGCTACTTTTAACGATAGCTTGCTGAAACAGGTATCAACGGTTATATCAACTGAGGCCCGCGCCAAATACAACCTGGCTATAGCACAGGACAGGCACCTGCAATATATGGGCCTAACCTTCTGGACACCCAATATCAATATTTTCCGTGACCCGCGCTGGGGGCGCGGACAGGAAACTTACGGCGAAGACCCTTATCTCACGGCAACTATGGGCTCGGCATTTGTTGAGGGCTTGCAGGGCGATGATCCGCATTATTTAAAGGCATCGGCCACAGCCAAACACTTTGCGGTACACAGCGGCCCGGAGGCAGTACGCGATTATTTTGATGCCAAAGTGGATGAGAAAGATCTGCGCGAAACTTACCTGTATGCTTTTCACGCGCTGGTATCCGGCGCGCATGTGGAATCGGTTATGGCGGCTTATAATAGTGTGAACGGTGTGCCGAATTCTGTAAATAAAATGCTGTTAACGGATATTTTGCGCAAAGAATGGGGTTTTAAAGGCCACGTGGTGACCGATTGCGGCGCACTGGATGATGTGTTTCAAACACATAAAACACTGCCCGGCCCGGTTGAAGCTGCCGCTGCTGCTATAAAAGCCGGAATTAACCTTGATTGTTCGACGGTTTTGCAGGAAGACGTGATAAAAGCCATCAACCAAAAGCTACTCACTGAAAAGGAGGTTGACGATGCCTTATTTGCACTACTGAAAACAGAGTTTAAATTGGGCTTTTATGATGACCAGGCTAATATCCCCTGGCACAGTTACGGTGCGGATAGCGTTCATAATGCCACCCATGTTGCCCTCGCCCGCAAAGTTGCGCAGCAAAGCATGGTGCTGTTGAAGAACGACAACAATGTACTGCCTTTAAGTAAAAGCAAATATTCCAGCATTATGGTTGTGGGGCCGAATGCTGCGGCGTTTGACCCTATGGTGGCCAATTATCATGGGGTGAGCGATAAAGTGGTGAACTTTGTTGAAGGTATAACCGGCGCCGTTGGGCCTGCAACCCGTATTGAATATGATTTGGGCTGTGATTATAAAGATACCACCCATTTCGGTGGTATTTGGGCAGCAGGCAATTCTGATGTTACGGTGGCGGTTATGGGGTTATCGCCTGTACTCGAAGGTGAAGCCGGAGATGCATTCCTGTCAAACTCCGGCGGCGACAAAAAAGACCTTGAACTACCTGCCAGCGAGATCGCTTATATGAAACAGCTCCGCCGCGATGTGCACAAGCCAATCATCCTGGTAATTACTGCCGGTAGTGATATTGATGTGGATGTTGTCGCGCCATATGCCGATGCCATTATTATGGCCTGGTATCCCGGTGAGCAGGGCGGCAATGCTTTGGCTGATATTTTATTTGGTAAAGTATCACCTTCAGGGCATTTACCGCTTACTTTTTATAAGTCGCTGGCCAATGTGCCCGACTACCAGGATTATAATATGAAAGGCCGCACCTACCGCTATTACAACGGCCCGGTGCAGTACCCGTTTGGTTTTGGGTTGAGCTATACTACATTCGGCTATAGCACAAACGACATTTTGAAAAAAGATTTCAAAAGCACTGATACCTTAACAACTATAATACAGGTTGAAAATACAGGTAATATCGATGGCGATGAAGTGGTACAGGGGTATATCGAATACCCGGAAATTGACAGGATGCCGTTTAGAGAATTGAAGTTTTTCAAAAGGGTTTCAATAAATAAAGGTGAATCAAAGGAAGTGACCGTGAAAATTCCGATTAAAGAGTTACAAAAATGGGATTTGGCTACCCACAAATGGAAACTATACCCAGGTAATTATCATCTTTTATTAGGCAGCAATTCTCATGACTCAAAGCTGGGCATTGATTTTGCAGTGAAATAGCATGTATTCGAAGGACGAAGCCTCACAAATACGCCAGGCTTTCTGGACGGCTTTCGGGCAATACATCGCCCCGCAGTTATCAGCCGATGGCCTGAAAATAAACTGGGTCAACTATAAAACTGGCATCCGGCATGTTTATTTCAGGATGGATGCACAAAACAGGTCGGCCAGTATTACCATTCTTATCAATCATCCCGATACAGGCATACAGGAACTGTTTTACGAGCAGTTTTTAGAGCTGAAGCATATTTTAACGGGCTATTTGGAGGAAGAATGGATATGGTCGCCGCTTGAATACGACGCAGCCGGCAGGGTAATCAGCCGTATTTATACAGAAATAAAGGAAGCAAGTATTTTTAGCCGCGACGATTGGCCAAAACTCATCTCCTTTTTCAAACCGCGTATCATCGCGCTTGATGAATTCTGGAGCGTGGCAAAATATAGCTTTGATGCCCTGAAATAGATCTATTTCTGCACCGCGACCGCCGTATTCTTATCAAAAGGAATAACCTCATGTGTTTTAACTGCGGCGTCTATATACAGGTTATAGTCATTAGTACCGCCATCGCTAACTACAAAATAATAGCGTTTTGCAGTACCGCCTTTTATATACTCCCAGTCTATTTTTTTGATCACTAATGGTACATTGGCGTAAGCGCTATCTAATTTAAACTGGTGCGCGGCGCCATTCTGGTCATAACCCAAGGCTGCGGCCCATCCACCTAAGTACATACAGGAGAACGAGCCATCTTCGCCCGAGCCGTTGCCCAATTTCACCGTATCGCCTACTTTATAAGTAATACCGTTAGCAGCTTTGTACCGGGTTGCATTTTGTGCATACGCGTAAACAGCAAACATTGCCATTATCAGCATGATAGGTAGCTTTTTCATAACAGGACGGATTGGTTATTTCAAATATAACAAATCCAATTATGAAAAGTTCAAAAAATTAACTATTATTTAATAACATTTTTGTTATGAGAAGTGGTATACTTAGGAAACGCCCGAGAGGGGGTAATCTGCACTATTGCAACGTTATAACGCACCTTCAATTAAATCGCCATAAAACTCAACCAAATCAAGGCCGGCAGCCCTTACCTGTTGTGGTATAAGGCTTGCGGCCGATTGCCCCGGCGTGGTGTTCACTTCAATGAAATAAAAGTCATTTGTTTTCTCCAACAGGATAAAATCAATACGCACCATCCCTTTGCAATTCAGTCGCAGGTAAATTTCGGTGAGTATATCGGCTATCTGCTCGTTTTTTTCGGGGCTGAGGTCGGCGGGTGTTATCTCCTCCGAAACTCCTTGTGTATATTTCGCTTCATAATCAAAAAAATCTTTTGTAGTGATAATCTCCGTTGTGGGCAAAACGGTCACCTTGCCCTTCAGCCTGGCAATGCCCCGGCTAAATTCACGGCCTTTTATAAATTCTTCAACCAAAATTTGGTCATCTTCATGAAATGCTTTTTCCAGCGCTTCCGGCAACCCGGCAATATTGTAAACCTTGCTCATGCCTACACTACTGCCGCCATTATTGGGTTTAATAAAAAGTGGGAAACGCAAATTGGCGGCAATGGTAGCCACATCGTGCCCGTCCTTACGGTGCAGTTGCATGGAGCGTGCAGTATTAAGCCCGTGAATGCCATGCACCAGCGATTTGGTAAACGCCTTGTTCATGGTAATGGCCGATGTGGTAGCATCGCAGGTATTGTATGGGATACTCAGCATATCAAAATAGCCCTGTAGTTTACCGTCCTCGCCGGGTGTGCCGTGTACCGTTATAAAAGCAAAATCGAATTTTATTTTTTCACCGTTTAAAGTAAGGCTGAAATCATTCTTATCGACCTCGGTCTTGCCTTCTCCCCCGTCATAAAACCAGCTGTCGCGGTTAATGAGAATGATATAGACCTTATATTTTGAAGGATTGAGATTAGCGGCGATATTTTTGGCGCTGTTGAGCGAAACCTCGTATTCGCCTGTAAAACCGCCGGCACAAAGTGCAATATTTTTGGTTCCCATAATTGTTTTAAGTCCGAATTTCGGAAAAGCCGAAATACCGGGAGATAGTTCGCTCAAATTTATAACAAAAACATAAACCATAGCAAGCATTGAAATATTTGCCGCAATAAATCAGCCTGCTTAAATACTTTCTGTCTTCCGGGCTTTCCGACTTTATAAATTATCGCTATGTTTGGTTCCGTAATTTCGTTAACAACATGAGCAAATTCGGCTCTTACTTAAAAACAAAAAGTTTCCGCTATAACCTTTTGGGGGCTATCGGTACAGTGATTGCTATAGTGCTGATAGCGTTTTTCAGCCTCGGTTTCTATACACGTCATGGTGAAGGCATTCCTGTCCCTGTCGTAACGGGCATGTCTGTCGACCGGGCAATAGAAACATTAAAAGACCAGGGTTTTGATTACCAGATCGATTCGATTTATGTGGCTGATAAAGAACCGGGGACGATTGTTGAGCAGGATCCGGATGCGGGGACTAATGTAAAAGTTAACCGCATTATTTACCTCACTATGGTTACGCGCTTATCACCACCGGTATCATTGCCCGA
>Ga0302309_10000918_pt1 | contig 30086 bp, 21 predicted proteins | sample III_Palsa_N1_1_FD_200453 | JGI IMG/M metagenome (GOLD analysis project Ga0302309, IMG submission 200453) | Peat permafrost microbial communities from Stordalen Mire near Abisko, Sweden - III_Palsa_N1_1 | ecosystem: Environmental > Terrestrial > Soil > Palsa > Peat permafrost | place: Sweden... | reverse complement strand
CACAATTTCGAGACATAAGGCTTGACATTAAGCTGTTCCAAATTGCTCATTACACCGGATAAAAAGCAAAGAAGGCGGGCCCCAATATGTCAGATCTCCTAGAGTTCAGGAAGCTGAAGCATTTGATTGCAATTGCAGATGCAGGAAACATGACCGTAGCTGCGAAGAACCTTTACCTATCGCAACCCTCTCTCAGCATTCAGATCAAAGATCTGGAAGAAGCGTTGCAGGTTCCGCTATTTGTGCGCCGCCACAATGGAGTCCGCACGACTCCCGCCGCAGAGATATTGGTTACAGGCGGTCGTGAACTCATCAGGCAGCGCGACGCATTGATTGCGATCGCTCGTGCATTGCATCTCGTGACGTTCTTGCCGTTTCGCCTGGGATTCTCTCCCTTCGTCGATCACGCTCTCTACGAGATGGTTTGCTCCATCCATACATCACTCTTCCCGGAGTGCGAGATTACACCGAAGAGTGGCGATAACGTCGAGCTGCTCCACGCGCTCGAAAGGGAAGAGATCGACGCCGCATTGCTCACGCTTCCGGTGGCGGGAACGGGTCTCAAAACCTACCCATTTGCCAGTAGCCGTCTTGTCGTCTGCATGAAATCGGACGATCCATTGGCTCGCCTCGCTGAAATAGCGCCATCGGAACTTCAGGCGAAATTGACGATCTTTCAGGAACCCAAGCAACATCCCGAAGCGCATCAGCGTTTGTTGGAGATGTTGGCTGAAGTGGGTATTCAATGCGATGTTGCCACCACCACGAACACACCACACAACATTCAATGGATGGTCGAATCCGGTCGCGGCTATGCACTTGTCCGCGAGGGTTCGGAGATGCAGCTCGGACTCGTCACGCGGCCGATTAGGGGTGTGACCTGGACCGTCGATAGTGCGTTGATCCTGGGTAGATCCACGGCGCAAAGAACGATTCCGTATTTGGTGCGCGAGATGCGCAAACGGGTGCGGCTGCAATCAACTCCGCCAAAGTCCAAGCCTGTGCGGTCGGTTCGCCAACTAAAGGATGACGGAAACCTTCGTCTCTTCGCCTGACGAAAGCCCATAGTCGCCGACTATGGGAAACACGATTTAGGCCGATTCGGCCATAGGGAATGAGTATTGGACGCGCTGGAAAGCTCGGCCTAGTGTCAGGGGCATATCACGACCATCCCGGTCGTTGGAGGTGCCTCATGACACGTATTCGCATCATCATCCCAGCATCAGCGATTGAACGGGCAAAGCTCTATCTCATTCGCGGAGCGGCCCTGCTCCTATGCGTATTGATCTTCCCGCTCGTCGCTAATGCGTCACCGTTCGATAGCGGTATCAGCTCCATACAGACCCTCTTTACCGGGACGATTGCAAAGGCCGCCAGCCTGATCGCGATTGTAATCGGCGGCTACACCTTCGCGCATGGCGAACCCGGGGCGAAAAAGACGCTCGCAGGTGTCGCTGCCGGAACCGGTATCGCGATCATGGCGACGAATGTACTGACTTGGCTTTGGGGTTCCTAACCGCCAACTCGCCAATGTCCTGCGATCTCACCTACTTCACCTCCAACGATGTTCCACAGTGAGGGGTTTATGCCGGAAATAACTCAGAAGCGCCGCAACCGAGTCTTCAAGAGTCTGCATAAGCCCCTCACCTATATGGGCATCGAACGCACACTCTTCTTCATGATTGCGGTGTCGGCGGTGGGGACGTTCAACCTTTTCAATTCGATCATCGGTGCCATCCTGGTGTTCATCGGCGGCTGGATCTTCGGCCGTTGGGTGACGAATTCTGACCCGGCTTTCCTCAGAATTCTGGGACGCTCGGAAAAGTTCAAACTGCGCTATGACGCGGCCAAGCAAAAGGTTCCGAACGTGGAGGTGCGGTGATGCTGAGTCTCTCGCGAGTCATCAAACCGTGGAAGGAGTCGGACGCCCTCAGCGCCCACATTAACCTCTATGGATTTTGGACAGAGACAGCATTTCTAACCAAGAGCGGTGATCTTGGCATGGTGATGAGCGTCACAGGCGTCGACTATGAAAGCCTCGACAACGACGAACAACAATATGCGGTGAAACGGCTTGAATCCGCGCTCAAATCCTTTGGTGAAGGCTTCCACGTCTACCAGTACCTCTTCAAAACGAACCGTCCCGAGATTCCGTTCGCCACCTACGACGACGAGCTAATCGATGCCGCGATTGACCAGAGGCGGAAATTCTTCGAGTCCAAGCGCGACCGGTTGTATCAGGTCGAACTCTTCTATGTGATTGTCCTGGAGGGCGCGCGATCGAAGACTGGCATCATGCCTGCTCTTCTCCGTATCCCGCGCGACCCCCAGGGCGGTATCCGCGAACTGAAGGCACAGTTCACCAGCGACAACATGAAGGTTCTGCTGCACAAGCAGATCAACGTCGACATGGTGAGGCTTGAGCAGTGCGTCCAGAGCTTTACCCGGCACCTCGCCGACCTCATGCCCATTGAGGTGCAGGGGCAACAGGCGCAGTTCCGGTTTTTTCGGAGGCTGTTGAACTTCGACGACTGGCGGATTGCGGGCAAGCCACAATCGACCCAGTACCTCGACTTCCAAGTGGTGAACTCCAACATCGAGGCGGAGCGCGACCACCTTCGCGTCGGCGATCACTTCGTCCGCATCCTCACCATGAAAGAGGCCATTGCGGAGACGCGGCCCCTGGTCCTTGATCGGCTCTTCAAGATCGAAGGCAACTTTTACGTCGTCACCGAGTGGACCCCGCTTACGATGGCGAAAGCTCGCAAAGAAGTGGACAAGCGCCGTCGGCACTTCAACATGAGCAAGTCCGGCTTTGTGTCGCAGATGGGCAGCGACCCGTCCAAGGTGAACCAGCGAGACGTTCTGATCGACGAGTCCAAGCAGGCTGATATTGAGAACCTGGGAGAGTGTCTGCGGGCACTCGGAGACGGCCAGACGTTGGGTGATTTCTCGCTGACGGTCGTCCTGTATAGCACTGACCTTCCGACGATCAATCGGGCGATGGGCGAGTTTACCAGCGTCTTTACGAACGCAGACGGCGCTCTCTTCACCGAGACATACAACCAGCTCAATGCCTTGTTTGCTAACGTTCCCGGCAACTATGCCCAGAACCTCCGCAAGATGTACCTGCTCAACTCTAACTACGCCGACCTGTCGTTTCTCTTCACCATCCACCCCGGCGACAAGACCAACCCGCACCTTCGCTCGGAGTATCTGGCGGTCCTGGAGACGGACAATGCAACGCCGTATTACCTCAACCTCCATAACGGCGAGGTAGCGCACACCCTCATCCTCGGGATGACGGGCAGCGGCAAGAGTTTCCTGTGCAATTTTCTACTCACAAATGCTCAGAAATACCGGCCACAAACTTACATCTTCGATATAGGCGGCTCCTTCCAGTCACTCACCGAGATCTTCGGTGGAACCTATTTGAACGTCGGCCAGGAGAGCCGGGACTTCACCATCAATCCATTCAGCCTGCCAGAGAGCAAGGAGAACCTGCAATTTCTCTTTTCGTTCTTCCGCGTGCTCGTCGAGGGCAACGACAAGCGTTACCGTCTCGACTTCAAAGAAGAGCGCAAGCTATGGGAGGCCATCGAGCGGATGTACGTTGTTGCGCCGGAGCAACGGACGCTATCGACATTCAGCCAGATCATCGGGGAGTTGAAGGAGCGCTTGCACCGTTGGACCAAAGAGGGACAGTACGGATTCCTCTTCGATAACGTGGAAGACACACTCAGTTTCTCCAATTTTCAAACCTTCAACTTCGCCGGGTGGGGGGATGCTCCAGAGGTCTTGGAGCCGCTGCTCTTTTACGTCCTTCACCGCGCGAGCAATGAGATTGCGAACCCTGAGAAGTTAGCGACGTTCAAGACATTTCTGTTGGACGAGGCGTGGCTCTTCATCAAGAACGAGACCATCCGCGCCTACATTGTGGCCGCTCAAAAGACGTGGCGCAAGCATAACGCTGCAATGATTCTCGCCACGCAATCCATCAAGGAGCTTGAGGAGTCGGGAATGCTGGCGATTGTCGCCGAGAGCTGCCCGACCAAGATTTTCCTCGCCAACCCGGAGATGAACGCCCAAGTCTACCGCGAAGCGTTTCATCTCAATGACACCGAAATTGACATCATCGCCGACCTCATCCCGCCCGGTGAGATGCTGATTCGTAAGGCTCAATCGAGCAAGAAGGTCCGGCTTAACGTCGATTCCGTCTCGTACTGGATTGCGACCAACAACGCCCGCGACAACCTGCTCAAGCGAGAGGCTTTCGCGCAATACGGTATCGCCGCAGGTGTTCGCCAACTCGCTACCACTCACCCATTTCAACCGCGCCGCTAAGGAGTTCCCCATGAAGAGTCTCAAGACAACTGCCATCGCCATCGCGCTTGCAACACTCGGATGCTTCGGGATGCACGCGCAGACCACCTCGCGCAATGTCTCCTATCACTCCCAGGACATTGTGCCGATTCGCGCAAAGGTCAAGTACACGACACTTATCGTCCTACCGGCGACCGAGAAGATCATGGAGGCCGCGACCGGGGACAAGGATTTCTGGATTGTCGATGTGGTTGGCAACTTCTGCTTCGTTCATCCGGCCAAGCCGGGAATCAGTTCCAACCTCAATCTCATTACGGACAAAGGCAATATTTACAGTTTCACCCTGACCGACATCACCGACACGAAAGGCGAACCGGATCTCAAGGTCATCATTCAGCCAGCCGACGCATCTAACATCGTTGCAGCCAATGGACCAGCCCAATATGTGCCAGCAGCCCAGCTTGAACAGGCCCACGAACAATTAGCGACGCTGGAATCTCACGTCGGAGCGACCGTTGATGAGTATAAGAGCGCCTACCCGCTTGCCCTGAAGTTTGACTACACGTTCAAGGCGAACGAGGCCCCCTTCGATATCCAGTCGATCTACCACGACGACAAGTTCACTTATATCAAGACCGACGCGCCGGAGAAATTCAGCGTGTACGAGATGCGGGACGGCAAGCCGAACCTTATCAACTACGACCTCCGTGATGGCACCTACATCATCCCGAAGGTGATGGACAACGGGTATGTCGAGCTGGGCAAGAAAAAGATGGACTTCACGAGGAAGGGTTAACGCGATGGCTGATATTGTCACCACTCCAACAGACCCTCAGCTCACGGATCACACGCCTCAGCCCAAAGGTGTGTTGCAGAAGAACCTCAAGATGTTCCTCTATCTGGGGGCGGTGCTTCTCCTCATGCTGGCAACCGTCATCAGCTCTCGGAAGAAGACTCCTACGGCCGCGGAAAAAGCAAAGGACGCGCCGCCGCAGCCCTACGTCCAGGACAACACCGCAAGCAACGTGGAGGCACTACAGCGGCAGATTGGGGCCGACAAGCTAAAGGCACAGCAGGATGCCCAACTCGCCGCCGCAACCGGCTCTTCAGCGAGTGGAACAGGGGCGCAGCAGGCCGCAGCGTCGGGCTTTGGTCCAGATGGACGTCCGATTGCAGCGACAGGCGGCTACTCCCCTAACGGGCAGCCAAATAGCAGCCAGCCCAACGGCCAGCCCCAACTCACGCCTTCCGAGCAAGCCGGACAGCAGCTTGCGGCAACCGAAAAAGAGCGGGCGGATGCGGCACGGTTTTCCTCGAATATCGCTTATGCGCGTTCGCCGGAGCAACCGGCACCACAGAACCAGTCGTCCCAACCTTCGGCGGCACAGAACCCCTATGCCGCAGCTTTACAGCCTGGTCAGCCGACCGGGTTGACCGCTCCCCACGCCGCAGGGGAGCCAAGGGCATCCGGGGATCAGTTCCCGGCGACGGACTATAAACGTCCGACCGAGGTCAACATCGACAATGCTGTCGGCCAACCCTATGTGATCTACGAAGGCCTGACGCTCGATACGGTGTTGATAAATCGGCTTGATGGCGACGCGGTAGGCCCGGTAAAGGTGCTCGTATCGAATCCTGTCTACTCGCACGACCACCAGCATGTCCTCATTCCAGATGGAACGATCGTGCTCGGCGAGGCTCGCAAGATCGGCAGTGCCGGGTTTGGGCAGCAACGCCGGATAGCGGTGGCGTTCCACCGCCTATTGATGCCGGACGGATACAGCGTGGACTTGGACCAATTCCAAGGCCTCGACCAGATCGGAGAGGAGGGACTCAAAGACCAGGTCAACAATCACTACCTCCAGATCTTCGGAACGTCGATTGCGCTTGGTGTCATCTCCGGTGCCTCTCAGATCAGCCAGGGCGGATCGAACCTCAACAGCTCCGGCTCTCAGGCCTTTACCAATGGTGCGGCGTCCAGCGTCTCGCAATCGGCTACTACGATCCTCGACAAGTTTATCCAGATTCCACCCACCATCACCATCCGGGAAGGGCATCGCGTGAAGGTTTATTTCACGCAAGACATGCTTTTGCCGGCTTATGAAAATCACCGTATCGCACAGTCGTTCTAAGGAGACTCCATGCGTAAGACCGCTATCGCTATCGCGTTCGTTGTACTCAGCCTTGCAGGTTGCAAGAGCAAACAAGATCAACTCACTGCACTCAACGCACAGTTCGATACGTTGAACGCTCAGTACCAGAAGGACTGCATTCTTGCGCCCGTCACAGTGATTCAGCAAAACCAGGCAAAGTGCAAGGCCGAGGGTGACAACATGAAGCCCCTCGGCGCAAAAATCCTTCAACTTCAAGCGGATATTGCCGCTTCAAATCGCTAACCTTTCCCATAACCGCTCCTCACCACCCACGCTCACCAACCCGAAAGCCCCCCAAGGAGAACCATATGAAGGGACTCTTAAGCACAGCACTGCTTGCCGTCTCAACGCTTACAATTCCTGCGCAAGCGCAGTTTGGCGCTGGGATAGTGCTAGACCCTACACAGTCCGCCCATGCATTGCAGCAACTCATGCAGGGCAGCCAACTTTACACAACCACGATCAAAACAACGCAGAACGTCATGGAGACGTATAACCTTGCACAACGCATGGCTACGGCACCATCCAGCTACTACACGGCGTACACGAATATGGCACAACAAACATGGACGCCAGTGGCTCATCCTGCAAACACTTATGGCAATTCGCTCCCTTGGACCAATGCCGCAACATACGGCAGCGGCGCGGCGGCGGCGAATCAGGGTGCGAGCATCCAGACAACGGGTCGGATCTCCGGTTACAGCTCTCTCAACGCGCAAGGCCAACAGGCAATTGCAGCGCAGGGTGCCACCATCGACTTGAGCGATGCAATCAACGCAACAAGTTTGCAAACGATCGGCACGGTGCGGGCCAATGCACCGCAACGGGAGGCGGATATAAGGACGCTCGAAACCGCTAGTCATTCCACCGATCCGGCTCAGCAGACCGAGCTTGCTACCCTGCAGCGCATCAACCAGGCGATGCTTTTGCAGCTTCGAACACAACAGGAAGCTAGTCAGATGTCACAAGCCCAGAGCTTGCAGCAGATGATGCAGCAGAAGCAGCAGCAGGACGCTTTGAAGATGTCAATGCAGGCCGCCGACGGATACGAGGCGAACTACAACAGCCATGTATCGACCAACACAACAGGCATCACCAAAGCACTCAGCTACTGATCCGCGGGGAGCGATTATGGGAAATCAAATACTCACCTTCATCATGCAGCAGTGCGACGGCCTAACCGCCACTATGTCGCCTTCCATAGATGCTATTGGCCTGCATATCGTCCTCTCATTGGCGACGATCATGATGGTTTGGTTCGGTGTTCAGGAAGCGCTTGCTTCAGCGCAAGGTGGCCCTGGATTCAACATGGCGAAGTTCCTAAACTTTTTCATGCTTATCAGCTTCGCTTATATGTTCGTCAAATATTACGACAGCAGCATTCCGGGCATCGGATACTCTCTCAAAGGATTCATCACACAAGGAACTACGAGTATCGCGCAGACGATTGGGCAGGACGGAATCCAGTCGATGTTTCAGTCTATTGACACTGCTTTAGCGAAGGCAGGTCCTGGAATGGCGATGTTCACCGCGCCCTACATGCTGTTCGCTTACGCGATCACACAGATTGGCCTATCGGTGCTCGCCGCCCTTGTGGCCGTAATCCTGGCTTACGGCGCGGTTGCTGGAACGATCATTGGAATCCTGGGACCCATCTTCATCCCTTTCCTTGTTATCGAGAAGTTGGAGTTCTTGTTCTGGGGATGGTTCAAGGCATATCTAAGCTTTGCGTTTTATAAGGTGGTTGCTGCCGCCACGATGAGCGTTCTCGGACACTTATTCATCTCTTACTACGCGACTCTTGCGGACTTCTCAAACCCTCTCGCCCTTATCAAGAACCTCCCGTTTCTCATCATGCTCATAGTCGTAAACGTCTTCCTGATTATCAAGATTCCAGCAATTACCGCCTCGATATTTTCCGGTAGTAGCAGCGGGCATGACGCTGGCATGGGCGCGGTTACGGGCGCCATCACCGCTGCAGTCATGGGCTAAAAGGAGACACACAAATGCCATTTCAAGAAACGAAATCGCCCGAGATCACGCGCGCTGCGCAACGCTATCTGGAGCAGTACGGCGACCCGCTCGTGATGAATACCTATTTGAAGGTGACGATTCTCGTTCTGGGTGTCGTCTGCCTGATGCTGGGTGCGCTGGCCTTCAAGAGTCAAAAGGCACTCGCCGGCATGAAACCGCTCGTCATTCGCATCGATGATGTGGGACACGCAGACGCCATCGACTACCGGAACTATGAATACAAACCGCAGGAGGCGGAGAACAAGTATTACCTTTCGCGGTGGGCCACGCTCTACTTCCAGCGCAACCGTTACACCATTGAACGTGACCAGACTCAGGCGCTTTACTTCCTCAATTCGGACGTGCAGCAAGCGGTTATCCGGAAAGAGCAAGAGACCAAGATGATTACCACCTTCCAGCAAGACAGCACGCTCCCGTACGTCGATATCAACATCAAGAGCGTCATCCTCGACGATCTACGGCAGTCACCCTATTCCGCGCGGATTGAGTTCGAGAAGGTCTACACCAACGCCAACGATCATACGCAGCTGAAGACCGAGCGCTGGACAGCCAGTGTGACGTATGTCTTCGCCGATCACGTCGAAAATAACGCGCTCGCGTTCAATCCGCTTGGCCTCACTGTCGTTCGCTACCGCGCTGACCAGGCATTCGATTAGGAGACAGCATGAACCGCGACCTCGACCTTCTCATCTCGTTTCTCCAGCCAATCAAGGAGCTCTTGCTCGACGACACTGTTAGCGAAATCATGGGCAATCCTAATGGGCAATGGTGGTTTGAGCGGAAGGGGAGATTGGAACACGCGGAGATCATCTTCGATGCAAAGGCGCTACGCACCGGCCTTGAGGTAATTGCGAACAAGCTTAGTAGGAAGCTGGACGAGGCACACCCTCTATTGAATGCGCAGTTGCCGGACGGTAGTCGCCTCGCGGCAGTCCTGCCGCCCGTCGTGCGACCCAATCCCGCCGTCACGATTCGCAAGTTCTCCAAGGTTCGGTTCACCGTTACCGACCTCATCCAGACCGGCGCAATGAGCACCGAGATAGGCGACGTGTTGAGCGGCTATATCGAGGCGGGGAAGACGATGCTGATAAGCGGTGGAACCGGTAGCGGCAAGACAACACTGCTCAATGCGCTGGCCGACTTCATTCCCGAAGAAGAGCGCATTGTCGTGATCGAGGACACGTCTGAGCTGCGGATTGGTAAGCCGAATCTGTTGGCGTCGGAATGCCAGACCGAATCGCACAGCGGCACGGTGAGCTTCAACGATCTGTTGAAAGCCGCATTAAGATGGAGGCCGGACCGAATCATCCTCGGCGAGGTGCGAGGCGAAGAAGCACGCACATTGCTCGATTCTTTCAATACCGGACACGCAGGTTCGATGGCAACGATTCACGCAAGCTCTGCGGTGAAAGCGCTGCGCAGGTTCGGCGAATTAGCAATGCGTTCGCATCAACAGTCGAATCGCGAAGACATATCGGCAGAAATAGCCGAGACCGTTCAGATCGTCGCCCAGGTAGGTCGGTTCGCCAGCGGGCGGAAGGTGAGCGAGATTATCGCGGTGCGTGGATATGACCGCGCTGCGAAAGACTTTATGTATGACACCATCTTTGATCTCGCAAGGGAACGCGAAGTTGCACCAGTCCACCCAATCATTTCAACCACCAAGAAGAGGGAGAATGTCCATGCCATTGCTTGAGATCACAACCAGCCGCAAAGTCACAGCCACCGTTTCACTTGAAGAGCCCACCGCAAACCTCGTCAATCAATACGCGGCATTCACTCGTGTTGCCGCTGACGATGTAGTGAATAAAGCGCTCGAATACGTCTTCGCCAAAGACAAGGACTTCCAGAAGTTTATCGGCTCACCGAACGATTCAAAGCCGATACATCCGTTGCGTATTAAGCGTAATGGCGAGGACAGGCCAAAGGGTAAGCCGGGACGCAAACCAGCAACGTCCGTACCAGCTCCGACAGCAATTGCCATGACGAATGCAGCGGTGAGGTAATGAGCATTGCCCCCTCAATAATTGGTGCAGGGATCAGAACGGTGCTGCGCACCGGATGAATTATGACACTCCACCCCTCCGAGGGGCGTGCTGGAGCGGCATAAGGCGCTCTGATCCAGCAGCGGAAATCAAAGGGCTTACAGACCACAAGGCGCTTTAGGGCACTCCGAAGCACCCTAAAGCGCCTCGGCTTTGTCGGAGAAAAATATGCCGTTACTCAGTGATGAAGTCGTGACCCAGAGAGCCAACTACCGGGTGAAAACTGCCGGCACAAAGCTTAATCGGGACGAACTGGCCGCGCTCGCAAAGCACTGCGCAGACCGTGGAACCACACCAGGCGAACTCATCCGAAAGCTCATCCTTAGCGAGCTGCAGCCCCACTTTGCCGAGCCGACAGCCAGCCCGGAGTTGAGCGAGATTGTGGGGATTCGACTCATGTTGACGAACGTCCTGAAACCTCTCGCGACCGGCCAGAAGATCACTCCCGAAGTCTTCGACGGGATCATGATCGAGGTCAAGAAGCGCAAGCGAGCGGTTGCAGTTGAAGCACAACAAGACCTGGAGCGTGCGTAATGGCAACTCAACAGTGGGGCCGCAAAGAGACGATCATCTTCCCGAAACATTCCCCGATCTACTCCTATGGTGCTGTGTTCCTCGCGTGCGTGCTGACCGGCTGCTTTATCTATTTCCGTTTCAGCTACGGTCAGACACCCTTACAGCAGTTCTACACACCGATCTATGCGCGGACGGCAGCAGGCGCAGCCCTCAACAAGAAGGACAAGTATCAACTGCTTTTCGTGGGCGACGGCACCAAGCCTGGCCGACTCGTCGTCGAGAGCGATGTGCAAGCGGGTACGACACCCGCGCCCGGTGGAAAGCACATTCCACTGGCGCTTTCGACAGCGGCGGTAGCGGGTGGACTCCATGCGCTCTATCGCGGGCCGGAGCGACCGTACCTCGATAAGCCCCTGCATGAGTACCTGAAGATCGCCGTTTTCGAGGACGAAAATCTCTGGGATATATACGAACTCCCGCTCTTGTTTGGCTTCCTTTCGCTGCTAGCGCAGCTCCCGTTTTCCATCGCAAAAGATATCAAGCGGCGCAAGCAGATGAAGTATGGCCGGCTGCTTAAAGGGCCAGTGATGCTCACGCCGAAGGAGTTCAACAAGACGGTGCAGGGCGACGGTATCGGCTTCAAAACGACCGAAGCCAAAGAGATGATGCGGATACCGCTGCAGGCCGAGGCACAGCACATAGAACTCATGGGCGACACAGGCGCGGGCAAGACGAGCCTCATCATGCAGATACTCCGGCAAATTCAGGGCAGGGGTCATTCGGCCATCGTCTATGACCCAGCTTGCGAGTTTATTCAGAGATTCTACGACGCCAAGCGTGGGGACATTGTGTTGAACCCTTTGGACGCCCGCTGCCCCTATTGGGGACCGTCCGAGGAGCTTCGCCGCAAGGCCGAAGCCAAGGCCATTGCGGCCTCGCTTTACCAACCGACCAGCGACAAAAAGGGTGAGTTTTTTACCGAGACGCCCCAGAAAATCTTTGCCCATCTGCTCACCTTTGGACCGACGCCGGGGCAGTTGGTCGCATGGCTCTCCAACCCTGCGGAGATCGACCAGCGAGTGCGCGGGACCGAGATGGAGGCCATGATTGCGAAGGGCGCACAGCAACAGCGCAACGGCGTTCTCGCATCGCTCGGATTGGTAGCGGACAGCTTGAGGATGCTGCCCACCAAAGCCCAGGCAAAGTCGACCTGGAGCGCGACCGAATGGTCTGAGAAACGCGAGGGTTGGATCTTCATTACGTCGAGCGCGACCGAACGGGAAGCTCTCCGTCCGCTTCACAGCCTTTGGATTGACCTATTGGTTCTGCGGCTCTTGACCGCGCCGCAGGACAACCAGACCCCGGTCTGGTTTGTCCTTGACGAGCTGGCGAGCTTGCAGCGTCTCCCGCAACTCCATACGGCCATTACGGAGAACCGGAAGAGCCGGAACCCCCTGGTCATGGGCTTCCAAGGCAAGGCCCAGCTTGAGGTCATCTACGGCCACTTGGCCGAGGTCATGCTGTCCCAGCCAGCCACCAAAATCTTCCTCAAGACGACCGAGCCAAAGGCCGCCGAGTGGGTGTCGAATGCCATCGGCAAGGTTGAGATCGAGCGTATGAAAGAGACGCAGTTCGACGGCTCCCGCTCCGGCAAGAACTTCAGTTTAGATCGTCAAGTGGAGCCGCTCGTGATGGACTCTGAAATCTCTGGATTGGAGAACCGGCACGCCTTTCTAAAGTTGGGAAACAACGTCGCTCGCTTCCACTTCGAGTACATGGACGTACCGCTTTCGACTCCCGGCTTCATCCCACGCAACGTCGAAGACGACGAGCTGCCCTTCGATCCGAAGACACTTGCCCCAAAGAAGGTCGTTGCGATACCACCGGTTATTGACCTTGAGGCCGAGGTGCCGGAGCGGGCGATTGCCTCTCCGAAAATCGAAGAGATCGTCGAATCCGAGCCCGATGAACCGACCGAAGAGGAACTGGCGGAAGCCGGCTCCGACCCGGATAGCCCCGTAGATTCCGGCGAAGTCGACAGCGATGATGAACTCCAGCCGGCCTTCAACTTTGAGGAATAGGGAGGTTATATGCTCACCATCTCGAAGCCCATCAGTTCCGGCCAGGCGCAGAGCTACCACGCCAAGGAGTTCACCTCCGCCGAGCAGAACTATTGGAAGCAGGGCGACACGATTCTCGGAGAATGGCAGGGCCAATTGGCCGAGAAATACGGCCTTGTTGGAGCCATCGACGCTCAGCATTTCGCCCGCTTGAGCGAGGGACAAAACCCACATACCGCCGAGCAATTGGTGAAGCATCGGAAGGCCCAGGAGTACACCACGGCAGACGGGTCTATCGTGAAACCGGTAGAGCATCGAGCGGGATGGGACGCGACATTTTCGGCCCCAAAATCTGTCTCGCTGACCGCGCTTGTTGGCGGCGATGACCGTGTCCGCGAAGCTCACCGGCAGGCCGTGACCATCGCTTTGGCTGAGTTGGAGCGGTACACGCAAGCTCGCATCGGCGGTAACCATCCAGCCGAAACCACCGGCAAGTTCATCGTTGCTAAGTTCGAGCATGACACCGCTCGCCCGGTGGACGGCTACGCCGCCCCCCAACTCCATACCCACGCCGTGATCTTCAATATGACGGAGCGACCAGACGGCTCGACTCGCGCGATTCAGCCACAGAGCTACTTCGACAGCCAGCAGTTTGCAACCGCCGTCTACCAGTCGGAGTTGACGTTCCGGCTCCGCAATCTCGGCTACGAGATCGAGGCTGGAAAGAGCGGGGCTCCCGACGTGAAGGGCTACACCCCCGAGTATCTTGAAGCATCCAGCCCACGCCGCCAACAGATCGAGGAAGCGATTGCGCGTAGCGGCTTTAGCGGGCCGGAGGCAGCCGAGATTGCCGCTCACAATACCCGCGACCGGAAGGAAATTCATACGCCATCGGAGGTGCTTGCAGCCCACCGCCAGATTGCGGCCGAGTTCGGCAACCAGGCGGATCATGTAGTCACAGCAGCCAGGGAAAGAGCCGAGGGATTGGCACAGAATCGTGTGCCGGATGCGTCCCAAAGGGCACAGGAAGCTGTCTCCTTTGCCAAGGATCGTAGCTTCGAGAGGGAGGCCGTCACCGACGAGCGGGACATCGTGCGTGATGCTCTGCGGCGCGGTATGGGCGACCTTACCTATGAGCAGGTTCGCGGCAACTTCGAGCAAAGGCACGGCAGCGGCGAGTTCCAAATCGTCGAAGGCCAGAAGCACGAAACCGGGCGGCAGTTCACCACCCGCGAGACTATCGCCGCGGAGTTGGCGACGGTCGGGCATATGCAACGCGGGCAGAATACCGTCGAGTCGGTTCTGCCCAAAGAACAGGCTGCCACCCATGCGAACAGCCGCGAACTTCTCAATCCGGCGCAGCGAAAAGCCATTGAAGAGGTGCTGTCTTCCCATGACCGCGTCCACGGTTTGCAGGGACTCGCCGGGACCGGGAAGACGAGCACCCTATCCGCCATCCGAGAAGGAGCGGAGCGGAACGGCTACGCGGTCGAAGGCTTTGCCCCGACCAGCCGTGCGACCGCCCAGCTACGTGAGGCTGGGATTTCGGCGGACACGCTGCAAGGCTTTCTTGCACGCGGAGGCCAGGAGCAGATCGAAGGCGATCCCGACAGGCGACACCTTTATATGGTCGATGAATCCAGTCTCGCCAGCACTCGGCAGATGCAGAGTTTCATGGAAAAGATTGGGCCGCAAGACAGGGTTCTGCTCGTGGGAGACACCCGCCAGCATCAAGGCGTCGATGCCGGAAAGCCCTTCGAGCAGATGCAGCAGGCCGGGATGCAGACCTCGCAGCTTGACCAGATCATGCGCCAGAAAGACCCTGAATTGCTCCAGGTCGTCGAGCATTTCGCCAAGAACGAAACGGCTGTCGGTGTCGGCCTGTTACAGCGGCAGGGCCGAGTGACCGAGATTCCGGACAACGCCCAGCGCATTGAAGCGATCGCCAAGGACTATGCCGCCAAGCCCGAAAACGCGCTCGTCGTCTCGCCTGATAACGCCAGCCGCAGAGACATCAACGATGCCATTCGCACAGAGCTTAAATCCTCCGGTGTCGTCGCGAAAGACGACCACCGGATGGATGTCTTAACACAGAGATCGGAGCTTACCAACGTCGATAGGGAGTGGGCGGCCAACTATCAGCAGGGCGACATTTTGTTCTACACGCGCGGAAGCAAGGAGCATGGGATTGAGCCACGCACCTATACGATAGTGGCATCCGTGCACACCGCAGCCAACCGGATCACAGCCGTCAAGGACGACGGGAAGCAGGTCACCTACGACCCGGCACGCTTGAGCGGGATCACCGCATACCGCGAGATCAGCCGAGACTTTGCCCAGGGCGACCGCATCCAGTTCACGTCCACAAATCGGGAATTGGGCGTCTCCAATCGTGATCTTGGAACCATTGACCGAATCGACGGCAAGCAGATTGACGTGAAGATGGACGGCGAGAAAGAACGCACAGTCAGCTTCGATTCCGCCAAGATGCGGCACTTCGACCACGGCTACACAGTGACCTCGCATAGTTCACAGGGACTCACCACAGACCGGGTGTTGGTCAACATGGACACCACTGTTCACCCGGAACTAATCAACACTCGTTTCGCCTATGTCTCCGTCTCCCGCGCTTCACAGGACGCGCGGATTTATACCAACGACGCCGGGACTCTTGGCGAACGCCTGAGTACCGACGTGACCAAGACCTCAGCCATAGACCTTCAAAAAGCGCCGGTCGAACCGACCGCCCACCAGCAGACCCAGGAGCCTCCGATGACCAACAGCAGGGAACACCCGCAGGATGACTTACGCCGCGAACCCGCAAGCGAGACGATGGCTTCGCTACCCGAAATTATCCGCCATGAAGCTGAGGTTGATACAAGGCACTATGCTCCCATCGAGTCGGCTCTACCCAAGGAGAATGAGGGGTACGAGTGGAAGCGCGAGACAGGCGACATTGAGAGCTATAAGCATGACCAAACCGGAGGTTGGCTGCACATCGACCCGGAAAGCAATTTCTACGACCGTGAAGCCCAGCCCATCACGAGGGATTCCGCCTTGGAGCACGCGGGCCACAACTTACCTCACCTAACGATAGAGCAGCCACAGATAGACCTGCCCAGCTCGGAGACGAACGAAAATAGTCTGAGCGTTTGAAATACATCGGTGTGAGGCAGACCTCACATATAGAAACGGTATGACGGATTTGGTATCTGGCCTTCCGGGAGTTCTGTCATTAGCAATCCCACCTTTCTTGCGAATGACAAAGTGATGGGGTAGCGCCCGATGCCTTCGCTTGAGTTCCAATTCATTTTCGTCAAAGCGAGAATTTCGCTGGCTCGTTGCCTGATGTCTGATGGGCCACACGACCCGATATGGATCGGAGCAGGAATGTGTGGCCCCGGATACTCGTTCCACCACGAAACATAACCCATCGTGAAGAGATAAGACTCATCCGCAATTGTGCAAAGGGTCCCTCGCCAAGGCTCTTGCATCCCCTTTCGCACGAGCCGTAAAGCGGTACTTCGTATCCACACGAGATCGCAAGCAGGAATGCGGGCATCTGCCGCCTTACGAAATCCTGCTTCCTCCTCCGGCTGATAGAGACTCGTCTTGTGAATCACTATCCTCGTAGGGGTGATGCCTGCTAGAGCTTCGTATTTATCAATCACCTCGTTTATTAGCGCCGCCGACTGCTCTTCGTTCAGATAGGGCTGTTTGTCCCTTCGTTGGCTTCTCGGTATCGTCGAACCCTTCAAAGCGAACGGCTCAATTTCGTTTGAGAATGCCTGTGCGACGCTGGCGTATACGACATCTCCTTCACGCCTCTTCAAATGGTGAAAAGAAACGCCGATGAAACAAGTGTTCCTTGGCAAGCCGGACGGTCGCCAAGGTTCGCGTCCCGCTTTATAAAAGAGCGAGGTCGCGAGGTTCCAGCATCGAGTCGCATTGCTATGCCCCTCAGAGTCCGGTCGCAAGAACGTGTCTCGACGTATGACTTGGATCGGCACGGCATTTGGATAAGTGATAACCCGTGCCTTCAAAGCTCTGTAAAAGGTTCGAAATAGAAGATCCTCAGCTTGCGTCCGCAACTCCTCTGCGGCGACCAACTCTTCAGGACTTGGTTGGAATAACGAATACTGTTGATCTTCCTCCTCCTCTTGAAGTTTTTCGAGAACTGTCCGCTCGACATCGGAGAGCCGTGGATTCGTTATCCGTAGATCTGCGAGTTCATCGGGAAGACATACGACGATACAGTCCGGTCGCACGTCGCCGAACAGACTTTGAATCTTGTTATCGAAAAGGTCGAGTAGCGTATCAAAACGTTCTGCCTGTGCGGCGATATGCAACGCAAGGTCAAGACGTTCCTGTTCAACTGTCCGCACAAACCGGTCGTCGACTACAAAATTAACACCAAAGGCGTGTTTCGCTCCGGTCCAATCCCTATACCTCTTCCCGTTACGCTCGTGAGCAGCACCCATCATGTTCAAACGCGGTAGCCATTGTCGCGCCAGTTGAATCTCGGAGGGAGCCCCGACAAGAGCGATTTGTATATCTCTCCCTGGAGACTTGTCGGCTGCACCGAAGCGAGACATCATGCTCCTTGGATCTACTCCAGTATTTCCCGAGCTGAAGACAAGATGAGGTTCTGGCAAGCATTCAATTCTTATGTCTAAACTCACCTGGCCTCCGAAGCATCTGGAGCTTCCACGGTTAGAAACTTGGTATCAATGAGGAGATCGGTCACATGAAGGTCGCCTATGTTCATCGTCTCGTTTCCTTCTCCCAAGAACTTTGACCAGAACGCTAGGTCTGTCTCAACATTTTTGTTTCGATCAAACTTTATCCGACGGGTCGCTTTCGCGGTTCTTGTATAAGACGGCAAGGGCGTAACGCTATCTGGACCGGTGAACATATAGAAGGGCTTAATTCGGGCACACCAGATGCCTCCCATGTAGACAATTTCGTAACCGAAACCCTCATTCTCGAACCAAACACGGGGTTCGGTTCCACGCTGTTTGACAACATCTCGCCGATTCCCTCGTTTCACGTCACTATCCCACACGACAGTCCGGTCGGTGGCGTTGACCCCCTTGAAGTAGGCTCGATGCCGCTTGCCCGCTTCGAGCATTAGGCCATCGTCTTCAAATCCCGATAGGTGATATTCGAGGTGCTTTCGCAGCAGCCAAGACAGAACCCGCCGATCATCTTCATTGGCTTCAACAACACTCCGTCGCTTGGTGGTAGAACCACACCTGTCGACGATTGGAGCTAGAAGATCCAGCAGGATGTCCAAAGGCACGAAGCTCCATAGCTCCGCTCCATCATCGTTTGCCCTTTCGACGAAGGTCCCGCAGTCCTCAAGTCGAACATCTTTTGGTCGATCACGTAAGCGCATCGTCAATTTCACAATAGAAACAGAATCAGGCATCGCCCCGAATGGAAGTGCATTCAGGACGTAGAGTCCGGTTGGCAAATCCGAGTACGCGATGATGAGAGAACCACCAGAGGCGGTTGGTTGTCGCACGACGGCGGTAAAGGTATGGTCAAGCTCACCATGAAAAAAAGCAGATTCACCACTTGAGTCCAGCATCAATTGCCGCACATCTACTAGGCCGGTTCCGGCTCTTTCCATCGCACTGATACCGAAGAAAATGTCGCAAAGTGATGGATTGCGTTGATCCGTTGCTCCGTTTGCAAGGATGATTAGCCCATCCTCTTGAATCACACACTGCTGAGCCATTGATTGAGTAAGGCCACCAGAGTTGCTTAACGTGATGCTTTGACCTGGTTGAATGTCGATAGTGGACGAGGTTTGAGCCTCGTAGTCGCGATGAACTAAGAGATTGACTAATAGTTCAGTGAGGACGCGAGGGGGATACGCCGTTTGGTCATTGTGGGATCTGCGCTTCTTGAGTTTCAAGATCGGATTAACATCCGGAGATTCCATCTTTTCGAGCAACTTCCTATGCTGTGAGATCAGATTTCCGTCGTACACCTCTCTCTTCTTGCCTGCTTCAGTCACTGCAACAACGGCTTGAGGAATGAACTTCTGGGGCTCTCTGCCAAACAGAAGCATTGCTCCGTTTGTGATGTGTTCGTTACCCTCAGAATCGCGAGACAACAGCCCCTGTTCTTTCATCAACAGCGGCAGGGTGTCCCGAGAAATCGGCGATCTCCCAAGCTTTTCGCAGTAAACGCGAAGAGTCGTTAGAGCTAAATCCATATCAAGATCAGCAATCGAAGCATTGGGTATTACCCGCTCGTCAAATGCCTGCGGGAGCGACGCGGCTTGTGTGATGCTGCTTTGAGCATAGCGATCTTTGCCAACGAGACCCTTAGCGACGGCTTCCAAGGCTTCATCGAATCCGTCGATGTAGAGCAACTGAAAGTTAGACCCTAGTCTCTGCGCGAGCGCACTGACGTTTGGATGAAGCGGTTCGTTGCCCCGAACACACCAGAAAACACCATTCGGAAAATCCAGCCGCCCCGTATCATTCTGACCAAACAATCCCTCCATGATGGATGGCTCAGAGCCCCTGTACCCGATGACAATTACTGGCGACGCTCTTAGAAGTGGGCGCAGACGTTGTGTAAGACCGTCGTTCAACGAACGAATTTCACCAACTGAGTTCTTGTCTGAGTACTGTTCTGCTTTTCCGTGTAGCCAAACGATTTGGCATCTACTGAAGACATCAAACTCTTCAAAATCGTTTGGGCCTCGGTTCACTTCGTTAACGTGACGTATATGAGGCTGCCGTTGCCGCAGGGCTTCTGGAAGGCAAGGGTCAAAGTTGGTGGTGAGCATTGTCCGGATCAGCCCTCGCATCACCAGGTCCGCGAGAACATGGTATCCAGACGAGATCCCGTTAACCGGGCGCATCAATTCAAGCAGAACTTTCTTTCGATATTCGGCTGGGACCAGAAGATGTTCGACCACCAGCGGGAAATTCTCAGCTAGTCGGTCAGAGTCGGGAATAAACCACGTAAACCTGCGAAGCCACGCTTCCCACTCGCTGGGTTTAACCCGTTCGGGAGGTCGGCTGCCGCCCAACTCACGCTCCGAATAAACGATGCGGGCTATTTGCTTTACGGCTTCCGCCGCAGTTGGAACACCAGAACGGAATGATGCCCCTGCTCCTAACAGCATCATCGGCCATCTATCGTCATCTCCTCTTAGCAGCGAGATCAGCGTTGCAACAGAATCTTTACCGTTCAAGGACGCTCCTCTCGCTAAAACTGCTTATCCAGTTGGCGAAAACATAAAAGAAAATGACGCTACACGCGTTTCCGTTTATAGCGTACCCTATTCGCCTTTACTTCGCCCGTGGATAGCCGAGACAAGTCAAAAGTTTCCTATCAATGAGCCCGATGCTCCTCCAATTTCGGATAAACGAGATGATAATCATTCGCGCATATCCGCGAATGGTCTTAACTCCTAAGGCGCAGCTCTAGGACGGGGTTCACGAACACAGGCAGTCACGGCGAGCCGCACAGCAACGATCGCATCCCGCACCTCCGCCTCAGGAACGGGAGTCAGTGGATCGTGAGAAAGAGGGTTGAGTACATACCTTCTGTGCCGCTCTAGGCCGACCAAACTTGCGTGTCGATCGGGAGTCGCAACTGCATGTCGTTTCGCTCTGTCTAATAATGTATTGAGATCAGGTCTTTTTGCATCCTCGAAATAGGGGAATTCAACAGCATGCCTGATGCAATAACGTTTCAGTGTTAGCTCACAGGCGGAGCGTGCATAATTGGCTGCTGCCGCAGGATGGTGCTCCGCCAGAAAAGCTTCCGCTTGGTCTAGCATGTCCTTTACTGGATCGTTCGTCATTGGCCGGATTAGAGGAACGAGCAAATCGTCGCCATCTTTTGCTTCGTAGATAGCGACAGCCTTCCATGCGTCTGTTGGCTCGAGTTTTTCGCGAGCCGCTTCGAACCAGTCGCGATCATGAGTAAGTAGAATGATCTGCCATCCGACGAATAGCTCAGTGATGGCAGCCAGAATTGGGTAGCGATGCGATGCGTCAAGACTGATTAGCAAATCATCGAGCACAAGAAGTTTCAATTCGGGAGCCGTACTCGGCACACATGCGAGACGGCCTGCCAAGTAAATAGCGATGCCTAGCGCCGACTGGCGGGCCTCGTTAAGAAAGTTTTGCGGCGCTACTGGTTGATGAGTGCGAAATCGAACTGTGGCAGTTAACTTTCCTTCCGGAGGGTTTTCACGATCAGTCCCGTCAAATTGAGGGCCGAAATACGTGAGCCCAATGAGTTCAGTGCCATCAGTCACTATTGTGTCGAGCAATCTGGTCAAGAGGGGCTTCGCTTGCTCCTCAAGTGCAGTAATTGCTTGGTTCATTCCTTCGTCCAAAAGGTCACAGGCCGCCTGGACCTTAGCGTTATACCCTTTCAGCACTCTTGGTCCGCCTGCCGTTATCTTTCGTTCCTTGACGGCGACACCCACCGCCGTCCACAGTTCAGCAATGGTCTTGCGAACCCCGCCTGTTACAGTTGCTTCAAAATCTGCAAGCAGATGTTCCACCGCTACTCTAAAAAGATTTGGCGCAAGATTCGGGGTGATCCCTGTGTTCATCTCACGCAGACGGGTGTAAGTAAGAAACGCGGATCTCCGGGCGGTGTCTCGGACGAGAGCGGTAGGGTGGCCAGCCGCGTCCCACGTCAGATCGGGAACGTTGCCGGTCAAACAAACCCTAACGCTGGGCTGTGGAACCTGCGTAAACACATTCCGGGAGTCGATAATTGATTCGGGGCTCGTTGAGAACAAGCCTCGAAGAGCGCGGTAGAGCGAAGACTTACCCGAGCCGTTTTCCCCAAAAATCAAGAGGTTCTTGCCCGTCTCCCCAAGATCAAACTTGCCCGGGCAAGTAGCGGGAAAAGCGCGGAAGTCGGAAACTTCAATCTTGTGGATGCGAGGTGCAGCCGCGGTGGCCACGACAGCAGGAGCGGTTCCCATTAACGTCCCTCAATGATGCGGATGACCTCGATAGATTGCAGTGCAAACAAAGTGGCATACATAGGATGTCTAGTATCGGTGAGAACACGCGACCATTCCTCGACAGCCATTGCCAGGGCTTTGCCCGAGTCCTCGGCAAGTGAGGCAAGACCGGCTCCTCGGGCTTCGCCAAACGGAGAGAGATTACGTTCGGCAAGTTCTGCAGGGAAGAACAACTCGTACACGAAAGCGTTGAGGAGAGACTCAAACAACGGAAGGGGTTGGGCTCCTTCGATAACCGCCTTAACGATCGTATTGATTAACACTTCTTGATCTCTTTGTGCAAAAGGAATCGGAAATTCGTTAAGGGCATCTGGTTGAACCTCATAAAAGCCTCCTTCCTTATCCGCAAAGATTCTCTTAGAGATATAAGCGGACGTAGAAGAATTTAGCACCGCCAAAAGATACAGGGGCTTGTCAGCGGTAAAACAGTATGCCGTGTTTCCTATATATGCATGTTGGAAATCGATTGAAAATGTAGGCTTGTCTGTGACCTTGTTAGATATAAGCTTATTTTGCTCGAATATGGGCCAATAGCTGACGTTATCTTGGATCTCCCACCATTTGTAGCTGCCAGGCTTGCGTCCTTCCCACTCGCCTTCGAAATCCTTCGGCTTGGGCTCTAGTTTTGATCGGTACCTGGCCAGGTGCCGTTCGGCACTTGGATAAAGACTCAGATCGATGCCGCGCCGCATGAATAAAATCCAGTTGGTCGGCGTTTCGTTCAACCACCTTTGAAGGTCCCTACCTTTTAGCAGGGGTTTCACAATTTGTTCAGACGATGGATCTTCTAAGACTATCGAACGCTCCATCTGGCTGAGCTCAAATGCTGGATTGTAACCTGTAGTGATACCTCTATTGATGGGGCTGGTGAGAAAGGACTTTAGATGCTGACCGGTATTTCTAATTCTCGCTAGCAACGATCCAGTGATGGGTGAAACAATCTGCCAATCGGGTGCCGACGAGAGTTCTCGTTGAGATAAGTCGAATGCCTCTCTGTAAAAGCGTTTTGCGAACTCTGCAGCATCCTGCCCATTCTGCCAATTTAGGGCACGGAACGGTTCGGTAGTTTCATAGGGTCTTTCGGACTTATCCCTTCTAATCGCAACCAAAATCGTTGGATACGCAATCGCTTCAAACACATCCGCGTTCCCGAAATCGATAATTAGAGAAAGACGCATTTCTTTTGAAAGCCATGTCCTCAGCTTCTTGCCGTAGGCCAGTCGATACCACTTATTTGACGTGATGAGGGCAAGTGAGCCTTTTGGAGCAAGTAAACGAATACAGCGTTCATAGAAATATACATACAGGTCAGCAGTTCCAATGAACGTATCCGGATAGTCGATCTTCAGCCTTTCTTTGAGCTGTTTGTCGATTCTCTCTTGCCGAATGTAAGGAGGATTTGCAAACACTACATCGAAGCAACCTTCACTGCCGTCGGCCTCCAATCCAAACATCAATTGAGGATCGAAGAAGCCCGCAGCCTCATTGGCATTGAAAGGATTCCAACTTGCAAGCGCAGTAGCCTGATCGGATGAAAATCCTAAGGATGTAAGGCTTTCACTTAGCTCGCGGCGCAATCGGTTGATGTCATTCCGTGCAGACTTTTTCGTAGACCGGCTCCGCGCCGAGAAGAACGCTGCATTTGCTTTACGTAGCCGTCGCTCTATTTGAATCGCGGAATCCATCATTATGTGGCCTTGCCGTGAAATCGCAAGCGCATTTGCGGCAACAAACTTCATCTCCAAATTGGGCAACGGAGTAATCCCGCGATTGGGCAGCGCATTGTCCACATTCTGTTCGACAGCAAGCGCAATAAAGCACCTTAGTTTGGCTATTTGGATTGCGATAGGTTGGATGTCTACTCCATAAAGACATCCTTCAATGAGATACAACTTACGAGCGTAATCTGCCGTGCCAGCCTGGAAGCTTGCATCAAACTCCGCGAGCTTCCTATCTGCATCAGCAATCTGTTCTTCCCGATTACGAAATGAGGGCAACTCTTCCGCTTCCAAGCGGTAGCGCTCAAGTGCCGCACGATTGCGAGCCTTCCACTTGGCGTTATCCGGGTCTAGACGATGAAGAACATGGACAAGTTTCTGAAGCAAACCCAACGGGAACGCCCCTGAACCAACGGCCGGATCAATCGCCTTGCATTGCTCAATGGCTTTGATGAGAGCGTCGCGTTCATCATTCGTGAACTCCGGTTCTGTCTCGGTGAAACTCAGCAACTTGCGAAGTCTAGCCTCAATCTCAGTTGCGTCCGTCGCGCCGAGGTGCGGGGCAAGATACGGAACTAGCGCCTCGTCCACCATAAAGTCGACAACCTCGCGGGGGGTGTAGAAGCTGCCCGACTTGTTCCGCGCCGTCGTCTTGGTGTCATCGTTGTAGGAAGCAAGCAGATTCTCGAAGACTTTGCCGAGCAACTCCGGGTCGAGAGCGGCTTCTTCTTCCAGAGGGGTGTTCTCTTCGATCGTGAATTTGTAGCTGTCGAAAAGATCAATGAGACCCTTGACTGACCGGCGAGTTGGCTTCCCGTAATAGTGCGACAGATCGGCGCCCGCTTGACCACCAAAAAAAAGCTGGTTTGGAAGGCGCGGCTGACGAGTCGACTCCTCTGAAAAGCCATCCACGCGAAGAACGGGCTTACGACCCCGCCCTTCAATCGTGGCGCGTCCTGTGCGGGTATCACTCTCATCAAGCTCTTCGTCGAGACAATCAAATAGCCCACCATTCAGAAAGGGAACCTCTTTGAACAGTTGAGCCGCTAGATCAGGATTGACGAAGCATTGCTTCTGGCGAAGTTTATTGTGGACTAGGTAACCAGAACTGCCACCAGAAGCATTTCGTGGCAGCCACTCACGTTCAGCACCTTCCGTATTTAGACACGCGAAGAAAAGGTTTTGAAGAATGGAAAGATAGTATCCATGGGCCTCGGGATGAGTGTACGGATCTTCTGTTAAGAGCCCTTCTAGGCTTGCTCTCTCGAAGAACTCATTCGGAATTAGCCCCTTCTGCTTGACGAACCACACGAACATGAGGCGGGTTAGCAGACGAATGAGCCCGGTCTGGCGCTCGCCTTCTTCATTACCTTGTCCCGCCGGAAAGTGAACAACGCCCTTGGCACTTGCCCACGCGAACCAGTCTGCTAATTCCTTATAAAACCGCTTGTTGAGTTCGGATGCAGAAAGGACAGAAAGCCAGGCGTCATAAAGACCTCTGAAATCAGCGGGCGTTGCTTTGAGTCCGGTGAAGCTGAGGTCACTCAGGATTTCGACATGAGCTCGGTGCGGATGATTCAAATCGATATCCTTAACCAAACTGACGCGACCACCGATAACATCCCGATTGCTATCTCGCAGGTTTTGCCGACGATCAATGACTGCTAAGGTCGCAAGGTGTCCATAGCGAAAAAGAATGATGGCAGGCATATCGAAACCGCGATTAAGATCACGAGTGATCTTTACAAGCTCCCGGCGCGACCACTCCGCGCCTTGAAGGTCGAGGGAAAGAAAAACGAAACTATCGATCGTGCGCTGTTGGTAGGTGACACCTGTGGGTGTAACGGCGTTACGGGAAAGCGCGGGCAGCTCGTCACCCGTTAGTTGAAACAGGAGATCAAACGACTTCCAGCGGGAAAGATCGAGGCGGTTCTGTTCGATACCCACTGCATCAAGCAAAAAGCGTGGATCGCCACCCGCATCGAGTGTCCTGTGGCTCGAATACCCAAGGGTAGCCAAGAATGCACGACCACTTTCGCGAAAATCACTCGCACGAAGCCCTTTCAAAGCCTCGCTCACCTGAGCTAACTTATCGACGGAGTAACTCAAGCAGATTCCCCATTTTCGGATCGAACAATCAACCAAGTGATGAGCTCATAGGAGGACGACGGACGCGCTTGCAGGGATGCGTCAGGAAGCCGGGAACCTCGACCCATTGCCAAGCTGGTCGCAGCCTTGCTGGCGTACGACCGACCAATATCCGCTAGAGCGCTCTCCATGAGAGCGTCATAAGGACCGAGGTCAGCTCCGTGCTTCGTCTCATCATCGAAGGCATTGCAAAGACTTGTAAATGGCTCGCTCCTTCCCGTGCAAAGCGCTTCCATAGCGGACAGGATAGACTTCGGTTGGCCGAATCCGTGACGGATGCTTCCATCGTCCCTCACATACACCAAGTAGAAGGGGTCGAGCGGATTGATGGCTGATTCCTGTATGCCTTTGCGGCGCAAGCAGACGATTACGCCAGGATCAAAGGCACTGTCATCGACGATTGCCGGCGCGATGGCACTGAGGCCGAGGGGGGAATTACGAAGCGCGTCCTCATTCGTCCTCGCGAAAGAAAGCAGGTCTGCACGAAATTCATCGAGAGTGAACTCGGCTAAAGTCACGCCCTCCTTTGCATCATCGAGATCGAATATTTCGAGCTGGAGTCGTCTAAGTTGCTCGTCTCGCCAATGGAGTTCACCCTCGGCGGTATCACGTGCTTCTGCCAGCAGGTTGTTGTCTCCAGTAGCGGAAAGATCAACTAGAGCCATCCGTGATTCAACCCGTTCTCTCAGGTTTAGATATTGATTGAGGTCATCGGTTGGCCAGAAGTTGATCATCTGGATGGTTGGTGCTTGCGCACCGATTCGGTCAATGCGCCCAAATCGCTGGATCAGCCGCACTGGATTCCAGTGGATGTCCACGTTGACTAGCCAGTCAGCGTCTTGAAGGTTTTGACCTTCAGAGATGCAGTCTGTTGCAATGAGAATGTCGATCTCCTCAGCAGGCATGTTTCGCATCCCGCTTCGCTTTTTCGAACGAGGAGCGAAATTTGCTAATACGTCCTGAAACCTGGCTTTTCCTAGGGTAGCTGAACTGCTGTCCCCCGTGACGAGGCCGATATGCGCATTGAGCGATCGAGCGAGGGGTTCAAGCTGCAGATAGAGATAGCGAGCTGTATCCGCAAATGCGGTGAAAAAAATTAGCTTGCGATTCGAGCTTCCATCACGGTTACTCGTGGGCTTGGTCAACTTGCTCACGATCAAGCTTCGGATCTCAGAGAGTTTGGCATCTCGCGCGGCATCGACGGCTCTTGCTGCCATTGCCAATTTGTTGATTCGCTCTCGATCCTGACGAAGAGCCGCTTCCCAACCTTCGACATTCAAATGACGCAAGTCGTACTTTAGGCGACCACCGACCTCAAATGCAGCTACCAGATCTTCGTCTCCATCCATCTCTTCCCCTGGAGCTGGCACATCTGCGGTTTCTGAATGGGGTTTAGCGTCCCGAAACTCCTGAAGTTGTGCCAGACGACGGTCAATCCGATCTAACATCCGTGTCATGGTGCTACCAAAAGAGCTGACCGAACTCTCCAGGCGCTTCAAGAAACCGACTTTCATCATTGCTACTAGGTAAGTTTCACGATTGGCTTGATCGAAACCGGCTGGTCGTAGATCGCGTTCGTTGTATCGAGATTTGTGTTGCGGCTCTACGAATGCGAAAGGATTGTAGAGCGCGAGATTCAGTGATCCGATCTCCAGATCAATCTCATCGAAGGCAGGAAACCGACCTTCAAGGTCAACACCCGGAAACTTTGAAATCGGTCTTGCCCTAACGGGAAAGTGTCCGATCTTTTCGAGCGTTTCGGCATAGTGCCTCTCGATATGTTTTCGTGATCGGGCAATAGACACACCATCTAGAAGAGTGGTGAGGGATGGAGGAAGGCTAGCCATCAAAGCTGCTGAGTCTCCGCCCCCTTCCCGCGTCCATTCTGAAAATCGCCGCCTAGCCTCGCCAATGAGAGTTGAGAGATTGGGAACGCCAAGTGCTCGGAAGGCGTTTGATCGGCCCGATGCGATGAGATCGAGTTGAGCCTGGAGGTCCGCCAGATCGTTGTTCACGGGTGTCGCGGAGAGCATCAACACGCGGGTTGGCATGCCGCTCAAGATGACTTGGGCCATCAGGCGTTGATATCTAGATCCGGATGCATTCCTGAACGCATGTGATTCGTCAATAACGACCAAATCGAAGCCAGCCCAATTAATACGCGAAAGATCGATGTCACCGACCTTGCCTGACTCGCGGTTCAGATCTGTGTGCGATAGAACTGTGTAGCTGAGGCGATCATCGCGCAGGGGGTTGAGGTCGGAGTTGTTTGCCGCGAGGAATTCTGTCCAATTTTCGCGCAGCTTCTTTGGACAGAGCACGAGTACACGCTGGTTTCTGAGTTCATGCCACTTGATCACGGCAAGGGCGGTCAAGGTTTTTCCTAAACCGACCGAATCAGCAAGGATGCATCCACCGTGATGGTCGAGTTTGGAGAGAATTGCACGGACGCCATCCTGCTGGAAAGAGTAAAGCATCTTCCAAACAGCGGTTTCGACGAAAGCCGTTGAAGCAAATCGCTCATCGGCCACAGCCTGTTCCGCCAAGAAATCACCGAAAAGGTGGAAAAGCGTCTTTTGATACAAGAACTCCGGCGAGATGTGACGGTAAACGTGTTCGAGTGCCCGAACAACCTCGTCCTTCACGTCCACAGTCAGCGTTTCATCAGACCAGATTTCATCAAACCAAGAAAGAAGGTCTCTCCGGTCTCGGTCACCGTCAACGATCAGGTTGAGTTCGATATTAGGTTGCTTGGTAAACCCCAGGCCTCGAAGAGTAAAGTTTGAACTTCCTACCATCGCGTGCTCTCGGGCACCATCGTGGACATGAATCAATTTCCCGTGCAGAAGTCCAGCGCGCCGGATTGATCTGACAGACACCTTGCTCTTGATCCAAGCCGCACATTTTAGTGCGACTGCGCGTTGTCTCATCTGACTGGATAGCGAAAGGCCATCCTCTGCTAGCGAGAACGCGGGTGGCACGAGTTGAACACCGTCAACCTCCACCAAAAAGCGCGGCTCCCCAAAGAGAAATCGCATAGATTCGATCTTGTCTAACGTTTCAGCCAGGCTTCCGTAGGCCGAACTTGTGAAGTAAGCCGACACAACACTCAGACTAGTCGTATCGCCAACGCGAGACTCGATAAAGCTATGTGCGGTGCCACGGGCGCGATTGTCGCGAATACCGGAGTGGATTTCTGTCACGCCTCTAAACATCCTCTCTATCGTGCATTCAGACTTCAGTCCAACCATCCTGACGCCAGCCATCAAAAACGCTTGCCAAGGGCAGTCCTTGGTGTCCATGAAGATCGGATACATCATCTTTAGTGCAAACACCACCAATCCGGGCGGTAAAAAACGGGTTTAGCCGCTTCCGTTTTGCTTCGTGCGCTTCTAGCCGCATCAGCCGCATGCATTCCGAAAGTTGAGACGTTAACCATTCTGGCATAAGGTCTTCTAGCAATTCTAGAAATGGCTTTTTCTTGTGTTCAGGGGAGGTTTCGTCCCTATCTCCGGTCCTTCGGTCCTCCGCCACCCACCTCAGCGGGGAGGTCCACCCTCCCCGCAACGCCCCACCGCGAAGAACAAAGCGCTAGGGGCTCTGCCCCACGCGCGGCGCAAGGGGTGTCCCGCATAATTTTCTCGGAAAATCACTCGCTTCTCTCGCCCTGCGGGTGGGAGATACCCCTCCCCATTGCGCCTTGCTACCCCCGCTCTTCGCCAGGAGGCGTTCGGCATGTATGTACCTGCCACTTGCCCATTCACGGCAACAGCAAGGGCAACAGCCCAACAGGAGGAAGCACCCATGAATACCGCAACCGTCACTACCGCAGCCACCGTCAGCCCCTTTATCCAGAACCTCCAACAGCAGCAGCCACAGAAACCGCAAACCTCGAAAGAGGCCATCGCAGCCAACGTGAAAGCCCTTATCGAGCAGTTGGAAGAGGGACACAGCGGAGGTCTAACCGCCTACCTCATGGCTATGGGCAGGTTCCACAATTACAGCTTCGCGAACATCTTGGAGATCGCGCGGCAGAAGCCGAGCGCTACCCGCGTCGCCGGAATGTATGC
>Ga0302309_10000906_pt1 | contig 30303 bp, 25 predicted proteins | sample III_Palsa_N1_1_FD_200453 | JGI IMG/M metagenome (GOLD analysis project Ga0302309, IMG submission 200453) | Peat permafrost microbial communities from Stordalen Mire near Abisko, Sweden - III_Palsa_N1_1 | ecosystem: Environmental > Terrestrial > Soil > Palsa > Peat permafrost | place: Sweden... | reverse complement strand
CTATCAGCCAGGTTGAGCATACATTGATAGAAGCCTTTATATTGGTGTTTATAGTAGTATTCATATTTCTGCAGGATTTCAGGTCGACGCTGATCCCGGCCATTGCGGTCCCTGTTGCTATTATCGGTACGTTTTTCTTTATGCAAGTATTTGGATTTTCTATCAACCTGCTTACACTGTTCGCGCTGGTGCTCGCCATAGGTATTGTGGTGGATGACGCTATTGTTGTTGTAGAAGCGGTACATGCCAAAATGGAACACAAGCATTTAGCGCCCAAACCCGCTACCGCCGAAGCAATGCACGAAATTACCGGTGCCATCATATCTATCACTCTGGTAATGGCTGCGGTATTTTTACCTGTAGGCTTTATGAGCGGCTCTACGGGCGTATTCTACCGCCAGTTTGCCTTTACTATGGCCATTGCCATTTTAATATCCGCCGTTAACGCGTTAACATTAAGCCCCGCACTGGCAGCCTTGTTTTTAAAGGATGTGTATGCTGATAAAGTTGAAGGCGCTAAGCCTGCAGGTTTTAAACAAAAGTTTTTTGCCGGGTTTAACAGCAGCTTTAACAGCGTTACCAATCGTTACGTTGGTGGCATTAAGTTCCTCATCAACCACAAATGGATAAGCATGACCGGGCTGGCAATTGTAATACTGGCAACCGTTTACCTTGTAAGAACAACACCTACAGGCTTTATACCGACCGAAGACCAGGGATTTATTGCCGTATCAGTATCTACCCCGTCCGGAACTTCATTAGATGGTACTTCTAAAGTTTTAAAACAAGCAGAAGAAACCGCGAGGGCCTTGCCCGCAGCACGGTTTGTTGCCGCCATATCCGGGTTTAATTTATTAACCAATTCTACCAGTCCGTCTTCGTCCGTATTTTTCATGTTATTAAAACCCAATAAAGACCGCGGACAGGTAAAGGATATAAATGCTATACAGGATATTTTGAGAGGCAAATTAGCCGGTATTACCGGTGGCAGCTTTTTTGTATTCAGTTTCCCAACGGTGCCCGGCTTTAGTAATGTGGAAGCGCTGGACGTGGTATTGCAGGACAAGACCGGCGGAGAACTGAACAAGTTTAGCGATGTAGCCAACAACTTTATTGGCAAGCTAATGCAAAAACCGGCTATTGCTTATGCATTCACCTCTTTTAAAGCCGATTACCCACAACTGCAATTAGAGGTAAACGACGAAAAAGCGAACCAGTTGGGTGTAAGCGTTAAGGATATTTTACAAACCATGCAGGCCTATTTCGGCAGCGCACAGGCATCAGACTTTAACCGCTTTGGTAAATACTACCGCGTAGTGGTACAGGCCGATATAGCCGACCGTACAGATCCATCAGCAATTGACCGCGTATTTGTAAAAAATAAAACAGGCCAAATGGTGCCTATCAATACATTGGTAAAATTAACCCGCGTTTACGGCTCAGAAACCGCATCGCGTTATAACCTGTTCAACTCTATCGAGGTAAATGCAATTCCAAAACCAGGCTACAGTTCGGGCGATGCCATCAAAGCTATACAGGAAGTTGCCAATGAGCAGCTACCATCCGGTTTTGCGTATGAGTTTTCCGGTCAAACACGCGAAGAGATCGGATCAGGCGGGCAATCAACTATTGTATTCCTGTTATGTTTGGTATTCGTTTATTTCTTATTATCTGCTCAATATGAAAGCTATATACTTCCATTAGCCGTAATATTATCCATCCCCACTGGTATTTTAGGCGTATTCATTGTGTTAGGTTTTACCGGCATCGAGAACAACATTTATGTACAGGTAGCCTTAATAATGCTCATCGGCTTATTGGCTAAAAATGCCATCCTGATAGTAGAGTTTGCTGTGCAGCGCCGAAAAGCAGGCTTATCGCTGGTAGCATCAGCTATTGAGGCGGCTAAACTAAGGCTGCGCCCTATCATCATGACCTCCCTGGCATTTGTTGTGGGGCTGTTCCCGATGAGTATTGCTACGGGGCCATCAGCACAAGGTAACCATTCTATAAGTATAGGTGCAGCGGGCGGGATGGTATCCGGGGTATTATTAGGACTGTTCATAATCCCGGTGCTGTTTGTAATATTCCAGTCGTTGCAGGAAAGAATAACAGGCATACCATTGGCCGTATTAAATAATGACAATGGAGATCACCACCACGAAATAAAAAATGGCGTACCTATACCGGTCATAACTCACCAGGAACTGGTATAATTTTAAAACAGAACATCATGAACATTATAAATAAATATATTTTGATACTGGCCGTATTGGCGCTGAGCGCCTGCACCGTTTCTAAGGATATATCAATGCCACAGGCGCAACTGCCTGCCACTTTTAGAAACGCCGTATCTGCCGATACCAGCAGTATTGCAGACATACCCTGGAAAATTTTTTTTACCGACCCTGCCCTGCAAAAGCTGATTGACAGCGCTATCATAAAAAACAATGATATGCTGCTCGCCCTCAAAAATATAGACGCGGCACGGCTATTGGTTAAGCAGGTTAAATGGAACAATGTGCCCGAAGTTGGTTTAAATATTTCCGCCAGCAGCAGTCGCCCGTCTGATAATAGTTTGGATGGGCTTAGTTTAAGCGAATATAACCTGGGTAGCCATATTGAAGACTATTCGGCTGATGTATCCATTTCATGGGAGGCCGATATATGGGGTAAGATACATAACCAAAGCAAAAGCGCACTGGCCGCCTACCTGCAAACTGCCGAAGCGAAAAAATTGGTGCAAACCAATATAGTAGCCGGTGTTTCGCAGGGATATTATAACTTACTGATGCTGGATGCGCAATTATTAACCGCGCAAAATAATGTAAAGCTGAATGACAGTACCCTGCGCATCATAAAACTGCAATTTGATGCCGGGCAGGTAACTTTGCTGGCTGTACAACAAACACAGGCACAGTTACTGGATGCAGCCGGGTTAATACCTCAATTTGAACAAAACATCGCCCTGCAGGAAAACGCGCTGCACTTGTTAGCCGGTGAGTTGCCCGACAGGGTTATCCGCGATCAAACATTAAACGATGTGACCGTTTCGGATAGCCTTCCGGCAGGCATCCCCGCCGGGCTGGTAAACCGCAGGCCTGATGTAAAAAGCAGTGAGCTGGCCTTAACTATAGCCAATGCCAGCGTGGGCATTGACCAGGCAGAAATGTATCCTGCTTTAAGGATTACCGCCGATGGCGGCCTTAATTCGTTCCAGGCAAGCAACTGGTTCAATATTCCCGCATCACTATTTGGCATAGTTTCGGGTAGTGTTTTACAGCCGCTCATCAACCATAAAGTATTAAAAACCAATTTGGAGGTCGCAAAGATCGACCGTGAAAAAACTGTTATACAATTCAGGCAAACCGTGCTGAATGCCGTGGGTGAAGTATCGGACGCATTAGTAAAAATTGATAAACTAAAAGCCGAACAGGATTTAGCCGCTAACCGGGTAAACACCCTGCAACAAGCTACCACAAATGCCAACCAGCTATTTAAAAACGGCCTGGCCAATTACCTGGAAGTAATTACCGCGCAGGGAAACGTTTTACAAAGCGAACTGGAACTATCGGCTATAAAAACCGCCCGCTTGAACGCAGTTTCTGATCTGTACAGATCATTAGGCGGCGGGTGGAAGTAAGATTTGTCGCTCCCGGCTAATCCCACAAAAAGCCTTCAGGATTAATTTCTGAGGGCTTTTTTGTTGTGGTCATAAGCGTGGGTGCTTACAATTATCTTCATTCAAGCGTGGACGATTGAACGGGCGGGCAAGTTACAAACAGCGCATTAGTATCAGTAGATGACTAAAGAACAGGCGATTAAGATGGATTGTAGGGTTTGTAGATAGGCTACTGATTTGATCCAATCGTGATGAATACACCGTTTTTATCTCTATTAAAGCTTTGTGGTTGGAGGACACCTCCACCCGATGGAAAAATCATTGCTTGACCAACGTCTCCCACATTTGTATAAGATTTAGACTTAAGAAAGTCTTTAATTTGATTGGCAAAGTCAAATGCTTCCTTATCATTTAAAATACAAGTAATTGTAACTTTCTCATTCTTATCTGTTAAAAAAGCTAATAATTGATCTTCCGCAGTCGGATGTGCGTTCAATATACGCGCAGGTCGACCCAAATAAACTTGATTTGCTGTCACACCACCGCTTTGAAAATAGCTTGTAACATTTGCTGGTTGGTTTTGTGCTTCGGTAGTTACATTTGTTTGAATGCTGGGTTGAGAATTTGTAGGAGGTGGAACTATTTTATCATGATCTGCTATCTTTCTGAATTGGGGGTCTCTTAATAGTTTAATCGGAATTGATAATGCTGTAACAGCAATATGTTTATTGATGGCTTTATACTCATCTCTGGAGGCTCTCAGAGTAATAATGTCACCTTTCTTTATTGAGGATGGCAACGTCAGAAAGAACACCCCACTATCGTCAGTAATACCAGAAGCATTTAATCCCACTATGGATACACTGACATTCGCTAACGGATTATTTTTAAGATCTGATACTTGCCCAGTGAGCTTTAGCTGACCGAAACTTTGAAGGGAAACAAAAAACAATATGATTATAATCGGTTTATTCATTTTATTTTGCTAACTGGATAAGTAAGTTATTGTTTGGAATAACACTCGATATATCTAATGTTTTAAATCCAGGTTTTGTAATTCGTATCCTTATTGAGGATAGCGAATCATGTAGCATTAGACTGAAGTTGCCATTTTGTTCGGTAGTAGTTTGTTCTGTCCTACCAACTACAGTAACTTCAGCCTGTGAGATACTCTCATTATTCTTAGCGTTGACAACTGTTCCATTCACAAAATAAGTGATCAGCGTTGATTTACCCAAAGGGGGTTTTTTAGCCGACCATGGATGCAAAGCAATTATAGCGCCTAATACAGCAGCCACAATAATGCATGCGCCTCCTATCCAAGCAGCTTTGATTTGGCTATTAGACTTTAGTGTCATATGTGTAAAAAGAAAAGATAAATATACAAAATATTCCAACAGGTTATTGCTATCTTGAAAAAGCTAACAAGGAGTAAAGAGTTGGCTGCTACCCGCCCTGGCGCAAAAAAAAGTGTCTGCAAGCGGACTATGTTCGCGTGCGTTTTAACATTTTTACAAGCAAATATTGAGCTATTATATAATCATATCTTTGCAGATTTAACATTTCATGTTAAATCTGCAAAGGTGCTGAGTACAAACTCCATCTTAATCAAAATTTTCCCGATATTGCCATTCAGATAACCTCCTCTCAGCCATGCGCCCCATCAAAATAATTCTATGTTTCGTCCTGCTCAACTGCTGTATCATCGCCCGTGCACAACAGATCACCGTCAATGGCCAGCCGGGCCGCCTGGATATCCGTGTTGCGGGGAGCAATAGTATCCGCGTTACTTTAAAGCCTTTATCCTACAAAGATGATTTTCCGCTAACGCCTGCTGTTGTGACGCGTGATTACGCCGCGTCGGTAATAAGTATCAGCAATATTAACAAACCGGTCAAAAAAAAGGTTGGCAGTTTGATGGTTGAGGTACGGCCATCGCCGTTAACTGTTATTGTGACCAATAAACAGGGGCAGGCTGTTCAAAATATTGTTTTTGGCGACGATGGCAAAATGTCGTTCAAACTGAATGATGCGCCGGTATTGGGTATGGGCGAGGGCGGCTCGCAACCGGCAGCAAGGGCAAACTGGCGGGCGTTGCCTCTTGAATACGACCGCAGGGGCATTTATGATAAAATGCTGCCGCGCTGGCAGGGCGATGCCTATGGGTCGCGCAACCCGGTGGCTATGCTGATCAGTCCCGGAACTTGGGGCATTTTTGTTGCTGCGCCCTGGGTGGAAGTCGACCTGACTGACAAAGAGCGCGGCTTTTTTATTCCGTGGACACCTACCGGCAAAGAAGTAGTTCAAAACGAACGGAACCAGGGACAAAGCCTGGGCAAGGGTATTCCGCCTTTTGATAAAGTAATACCGGGATTGTATGATTTTTTTGTGTTTGACGCACATAGCCCGGCACAATTGATGAAAGATTTTTCGACAATTACCGGGCCTGCGGCCATGCCGCCAAAATGGGCGTTGGGCTATATGCAATCGCACCGCACATTGGAAGACGAAACGCAAATGATTGGCATTGTAGATACTTTCCGCGCTAAAAAAATACCGGTTGACGCGGTAATTTATTTAGGCACCGGCTTTACCCCGCAGGGATGGAACAAAAATCAACCTTCGTTTGAATTTAACCCGGCGGTATTTAAGCACGACCCGGCAGCATTTATGACTGATATGCATAACCGTCATGTTAAGGTGGTTTTACACATGGTGCCGTGGGACCGCGATAAGCTGCCGCCCCTGCATGGCACTATACCCGCAAAGCCGGGCGAAGTAGTTGATGCCGGGCATATCCAAACCTACTGGCAAGCACATTTGAACCTTGTTAATACGGGCGTTGACGCATTTTGGCCCGATGAGGGCGACTGGTTTAACCTGTATGAACGCATTATGCGGCACCAGCTTTATTACCAGGGCGGCCTTTTTTCGCACCCCAACATACGCCCCTGGAGTTTGCAGCGAAACGGCTATCCCGGCATCGCGCAATGGGGTGGCTGGGTATGGTCGGGCGATACTGAATCTTCGTGGAAAACGCTGGAAGCGCAAATAGCCGTAGGGCTTAACTATTCAATGAGTATAGGGCCTTACTGGGGATCGGATATTGGCGGGTTTACGCCAAACCAGGAATTAACAGGCGAACTTTATACCCGGTGGTTCCAGTTTGGCTCGTTCTGCCCGTCGTTCCGCTCACATGGGCGCACCTGGTGGATGCGGTTGCCCTGGGGTTGGGGGCTTAGCAAAATGGGGCCGCTGGAAGGCCGCAGCTACCCGCTTGAATCGGAACTGAACAACCCCGCGATAGAACCGATTGTTAAAAAATACGATGAACTGCGTTACCAGCTCATGCCGTATACCTACACACTTGCCTGGGAAGCCCGCAACACAGGGATGCCATTAATGCGGGCTATGTGGCTGCATTATCCCAATGATGACATTGCCCGTAAAACCGGCGACCAGTACCTTTGGGGGCGCGATATACTGATAGCGCCCGTATATCAGAAAGGCGCGGTTTCGCGGGATGTTTATCTACCCAAAGGCGACTGGTACGACTGGTGGACCGGCACCAAAAAAACAGGCGGCAAAACAACCACGAAAAAGGTCGACCTGTCTATCATGACTATATATGTACGTGCCGGGGCGATAATTCCGTTTGACCCCATCAGGCAATATACCGCCGAGGTGGTGCACGAACCTACAACGCTTAAAGTTTTTCGTGGTGCTAACGGACAGTTTACATTATATGATGACGATGGTATCAGCCAGGATTATTTAAAAGGAAAAGGCAGTTGGACCAACATATCATGGAACGAACAGTTAAAGCAATTAACTTTAAAGCCGGGCGCACCGGCCGGGGCTGATAATATAGTGCATGCAAAAACCTTTAAAGTTCAGTTAATTCCGGGGAGTGAGATAAAAACGGTAGTTTATAACGGGCAGTCGGTTAGTGTTAAGTTTTAGTGGATTTAAGACTTACGAAGTTTTAAAAACTTCGTAAGTCTGACAGTGGATATAGACATGTTATGTGCAGCCCCGTCGAAGCATGTGCGCAGGCCTTTGCCCGCGACACTCGACGAAGCACAGTGTGACATCACTCTTTAATCTCTTGGTTTATTTAACCTTACCTGCGGCATTTACAAAAACAACATTGGATAATACTGCTGTATCGGTTTTATCGGGCATGTGCGAGCAAAAGCCGATACCCACATAATACGGGCCGTCAATATGCAGCGTAATGGGTGCGCCAAACTGGTGCAACGGTTCGCCAAACATGCTTACAAACAGCGTAAATTCATCGCCGTGTTTTTCAATTCCGATGCGTTTTGCATGTGCGATAACCCCATCGTCTGGCGATTTACCGCCGGGAAGGCCACCGCGGCTGGTGATACGGAATTCCATATCCTTAACACGCAACCCTTTTTCAGGTCGCCATGCTAAGTGTATCATACCCGCGCCATGCAGGGCAACAAGGGCCTCTTTTGAATCGTCATCAAGGCTTTGACGGATAACCAGTAAAGCTTTCCGGTCGCCAAAGCCTAATGAATCAGGGTAACTAATATCAGCAGCAAGTGAAACATCGCCTGATGCTTTTTTCCATAAAAAACGGAACTCGTCGCGCACATACCAAACGTTATAACCGGCAGAAACGATGGTATATTGTTTAGTGGCAGGATCATAGCTTGAACTGCCGGGCACAAGCGCCGCGCCAACGTCAGACTGCCCCTCGAATATGCCGATTGGCTTGTTTATGGTTACAGCGGCCCGGTGAAAATCAGAGGGCGGGGCTACCTGTTTGTGGGTAGCGGATGCAGGCAGCGCCCAATCGGGCACTACGGGTGTTTGTGCGCAGGCCAAATAGGATGATCCACACAGCAGGAGTGTTGATAACACGTAAAATTTTTTTGTTTTCATAATTGATTGTAATCGATTGCAATCAAAAGTACTAAAAACACTTTGTCAATTGCAAAATGAATTGATAGAAATTTTGTGAGGGGAAAAAGCTGTATTTTTGATTTGAATCATTTCCAATTATTACTTTCTCCAAACAAAACTTTAACGTCCATTAATCAATTTTGTAAAAAACATTAACACATGACATTAGTAAAAGCATACGCTGCCCAGGCAGCAGACAAACCTCTTGCCCCATACACTTTCGACCGCCGCGAACCTGGCGCGGATGATGTTGAAATAAAAATTTTATACTGCGGCGTTTGCCATTCGGATATTCATACCGCCCGTAACGAATGGGGCGGAACGGTTTACCCCGCTGTACCGGGCCACGAAATTGTTGGCAAAGTTACCCGTGTAGGCAGCGGTGTTACCAAATTTAAAGCAGGTGATACCGTTGGCGTTGGCTGTTTTGTAGACTCGTGCATGCATTGTTCCAACTGTAAAGACGATTTGGAGCAATATTGCGAAAACGGCAATACCCAAACTTATAATGCGGAAAGCCAGGATAAAAAATCCATCACGCTTGGCGGTTACTCCAGCCATATTGTGGTAACGCAACATTTTGTGTTATCTGTATCAGATAAATTACCGCTTGAAAACGTAGCGCCATTGTTATGCGCCGGTATTACCACCTGGTCGCCAATGCGGCACTGGGGTGTAAAGGCTGGTGATAAAGTAGCTGTTGTAGGTTTGGGCGGATTAGGGCACATGGCTGTGAAGCTGGCCTCGTCATTTGGTGCTGAAGTCACCATGCTTAGCCGTTCGCCGGGTAAAGAAAAGGATGCCGCTTCATTAGGTGCCAAACATTTTAAGCTAACCACCAACGCAGATACGATGAAAGAGTTGGCCAACAGCTTTAACTTTATTATTGATACCGTATCGGCCCCGCATGATTATAACGAATATTTGGGCTTGTTAAAAACCGATGGCGTAATGATTATAGTTGGCGCACCGCCGCAGCCTACGCCTGTTTCGGCGTTCCCGTTTATTATGGGCAGGCGCAGTTTAGTAGGCTCGTTAGTTGGTGGCCTGAAAGAAACCCAGGAAATGTTGGACTATTGTGCCGAACATAACATCACATCAGATGTGGAAGTGATCAGCATCGATCAGATAAACGAAGCTTATGAACGTACTTTATCAGGAGATGTACATTATCGTTTTGTGATTGATATGGCCACTTTGTAAAGTTTTTTTGATGACCACTATATCGCCGGAAAACAACTATTTAACCCTGATTAACATATTTAAAGTTGATCAGGCAAATCAAGATAAGCTTGTTGAATTACTGACGCTGGCAACTGAAAAAAATGTAAGAAAGATACAGGGGTTTATTTCGGCAAGCCTCCACCGCAGTATCGATGGCACTAAAGTAACCATGTATGCTCAATGGAAAAGCATGGAGGATTACCAAAATATGCGCAACAACCCGGTTGCTTCACCTTACCTGGAACAGGCGCTTGAATTTGCCACTTTTGAACCTGGAATGTATGAAGTTGTGGCTACTTTTTTACCGGAAAAATAAGCTTTATACGCTTTTTTGCAGAAGTTAAAAAAATCCCTTTCATGAAATTTTCTTGTGACAGTCTCCAATTAAATTTGGAGACTGTTTTTGTTTTTGCTAAATTTCAAGTATAATTCAGCATATTATGAAAACAAGATTGTTAGCAAGTTTAATTATACTGCTGCCGGCATTAGGTTTAGCCCAGCAAACTACCCGTCTGCGGCTTACAGACAGCGCCCGCGCGGCGCAAAAGGCCGCAGCTTATAAAAAATACCAGGAGAAAGTTTTTACCCACGCGGATAGCCTGCGCGGAGGACTTAATGCCGAGCGTACCTGGTGGGATGTGCAGCGGTATGATATCACCATTAAACCCGATTTTGTTAAAAAGTACACATCGGGCAAAAACCTGATAACCTATAAAGTTGTAAAAGACAATGCCCCGTTGGTTATGCAAATTGACCTTAGGGAACCCTTACATATTGACAGCATTATTTATAACGGCAAGCGCAAACTCAATTTTAAACGTGAGGGCAATGCCTGGCATGTGCAAACGGTAAAGCAGGCAAAGGGCGAGGTTAATACTGTAGAAGTATATTTTGCGGGAAACCCAACCATAGCTGCCCGGCCACCATGGAATGGCGGCTGGAGCTTTATTACCGATTCATTGCACAGGCCGTGGATGACCGTTACCTGCCAGGGTGAGGCCGGGGCCAGTATATGGTACCCGTGCAAGGACCATCAAAGCGACGAGCCCGACAATGGCGCCTCGTTAACCATGATCACCCCTGATACGCTTACAGCCGTATCAAACGGCCGCTTAGTGTTTAAAAAGAACAACGGCGATGGTACAACAAGTACTAAATGGGCAGTCGTGAACCCCATCAGCAATTACTGCATCATTCCGTATGTAGGCAAGTATGTAAATTTTAGCGAGGTATATAAAGGAGAAAAAGGAAACCTTGACGTAAATTACTGGGTGCTTGATTATAACCTGGCTAAGGCCAAAGCTTATTTGCCAACGCAGGTACACAATATGCTGAAAAGCCATGAATATTGGTTTGGCCCCTACCCTTTTTATGAAGACGGCTTTAAATTAGTGGATACCCAGCACCCGGGCATGGAACACCAAAGCGCGGTAGCTTATGGCAATCACTACAAATTTGGTTACGGCGGCAATGATGGTTCGGGAACGGGATGGGGCATGAAATGGGATTTTATTGTAGTACATGAAGCGGGCCATGAGTGGTTCGGCAATAACATTACTACCAAGGATCTGGCCGATATGTGGGTGCATGAAGGGTTTGGCAATTACAGCGAAAGCCTGTTTGTTGAAAGCATGTTTGGCAAACAAGCCGGTAATGAATACAACGCGGGTACCCGGCGGAGCATCCGTAATGATGTGCCTATTATACCCCGCTATAACGTTAATGAAGAGGGCAGCGGCGATATGTACCCTAAAGGCGGCAATATGCTGCATGCCATAAGGCACAGCATGGATAATGACGAACAATTCAGGCAGATATTAAGAGGGTTAAATAAGGAGTTTTACCATCAAACGGTAACTACACAGCAGATAGAGGGCTATATCTCAAAAAACGCTGGCTTTGATTACAGCAAAGTGTTTGACCAATATTTACGCACCGTACAGGTGCCCAAACTGGAATACTATTTCAGCGCCGATCATAAAACTGTAAATTACCGTTGGACCAGTTGCGTTAAAGGCTTTAACCTGCCATTGGCATTAACCAGCGAGACCGCTAAGGTACGCGTATTGCCAACAGAAGATTGGAAAAGTACGCCCGTTAAGGATGCAGAAGCCGGTTTATTTACCGTTGATGGCGTGAAGAAAATGTATTATGTGGATGTAGCGGAGGTTGGGGGCAAATGATACGACAAACTGCGCATTGAAAACTAACCCAAAAAAATAACAAAAAGGGCCTGTATAGCTATTTTAGGACGGCTCATAACCTATTAGATTAAGATGATTTCGTCCTCGCAAGATGATTTCGTCCTCGCAGGGTCTCTTGCAAAGGACCCTGCGAACCGAAATGCCGGTACTACAGCGCAGGGTCCTCTATCGAGAGACCCTGCGGAAACGAAAGGTTAATATTGGATTAAACAATTGACTATCAATTATTTATAAGCTAAATCCAATAATCTTGGGTTAACATTGGTAAACCAGTATTTTGTCATCGCCGGATCCTCTATCGAGAGACCCTGCGGAGACGAAACCAATCCCATATGCGAAACTAAAGATGGAAAGTTCCCTCAAACTTTCTCTAACAATTCACTTATAGCTATAAGCCATTTGGTCGAAACAGGTTTTACCAAAAAGTCTTTAACTATCGGGTAATTGTTTGCCCTTTGCCTGTCATTTTTTATTACCGAAACGGTAACAATGTAAACCTGTATTGCTTTACACAAGCTCACCGATATAGTTTGCAGCGTATCCAAAAACTGCCAACCGTCAAACTCCGGCAGGTTGAGATCTACCAGTATAATATCGGGCAGGTTTGAACTATCGCAGCGGTTCTCCCATACATAACTGATTAATGCCTGGGCGCTATAATAATGGTAAACCCCTTTAAAGGGCTTATGCTTGTTCGTAGAGAATTCAATCAAACGGTGAAATACCGCGTCATCATCTAATACAAATAGGTTACCCATCAGCAGTTGGTTTGTTCAATAGTTTGCTCAAATATAACTTCAATATTAATTAATTGTTACCTATTGGGTAAATTATTTTTACCTAAATATCTCAAGGCTCCCGCAAGCGTCCCGCTTATCGAGGCCCTGAGCGGCATAGCAATCATGCAAGACGGTAAGGGGCTATCGGGATAAATGATTTGGGTTAAGCTGATTGTTTGACTTGCATATTTGCCGCCATCCCACAGGCCTCCACAAGCGGGACGCATGCGGGAGCTTTGAAGCCGAAATCCGCTATCACTTCCTCATCAACGGCACCTGCAAATTTGTTGGCCTGCTTTCGGGTTTGTCAAATGCGCGTCCGTCTACATGTTTGGCACCCATAAATAGCAGGTCGTTTTTAATATACACCAGGTCGTAGTCCACATAAATTTCATCGGTCAAACCAAACACCGCGAACGCTTTGCCTTTAATATCCTGCATCACGTTTACTTCCCATTTGTTTAAATTATTGCCGGGCGTGTGGTTTATGGCATCGGCAAAACCGGGATGCCTGGGAGTTACCTCGTAGGCTTCATCCGCAATATAATCTACATTGAAAGCGCCGACTGCAACGGGGTTTTCGTCTTGCATTACGATATGTCCTTTGATCACAATTTTAACCAATGGCACTTTGCCGCTTGCGTCGGCAGTATTGATAACGGTGCATTCAAATTTATCGCCATCAAATTTAAAAGTGCGGTAAACATAAAAAGGCTGTACCTTTCCGGTAGCCGCGCTGGGCCTTAATTCAGGCGCTATGCTTGTCCATTCGCCCTGGATAACCTGTTTGGTTTGCTCTGCTGTCATAGTTTGATTTTTATTAAGCAAAGTTGTTATATTTGTCTTATAAATACAAGTAGTCAATATTATACATCATAGTACATTTTTTTAGACTAATGGATAATTCGCGAAAAAACAAAGATTTTAACCCGCATAATTGCCCGGTTACACATTGCATGAACAAAATTGGAGGTCTGTGGAAGATCATTATCCTATACGCTGTCCATAAAAAACACAACCGGTTTAGCACGATGCAACGGGCGATACCTGCAATAAGCAAGCAAATGCTGGTAAACCAATTGCGTGAGCTGGAAGCCGATAGAATAATCAAACGGATAATCTATGCAGAGATACCGCCGAGGGTAGAATACGAGATTACAGACTATGGACAATCACTAATACCGGTTATAAATATTTTGCAGGAATGGGGGATTAAGGATATAGAAACTTCGCCTCGGCCCGAAAGCCCTGGTGCTGTTGATAGCACCCCGCATCATGGCTGGGGTAGTTTTTAAATTTTATTCCTTCACATTAGCAAACCTGTCTATCAGCATCGCCGCCACAGTATCTCCTGTAGCGTTTAGCAAGGTGGCCACCGGGTCTGTCAATGTGCCAACAATAATCGCCGGCGGCAGGGCTTCTGGCGGAAAACCATACGCCGATATAAAAAGCAGTTCGCCTATATAGCCGCCGTTGGGTATGCCGCCTTCAACAATGCTTATTAGTACCGTCACACCCAAAGCCAGCAATATCGCCCCGGGACTGTTAAAGCCGCCGCCAAACAGGGCAAATACAACGGCCATTTTTAAGATAGAGGATACGCTTGAGCCATCCTTATGCAAGATTGCGCCAAGCGGCATAGTTAAGCGGTTAATGAGATCAGATACTCCCATTTTTTTTGCCGCTTCCAGGTTGGCAGGTATAGTGGCTATGCTGCTACAGGTGCCTACCGCCGTTACAGATGGGATGATGTTATTGCGCCAGTATTTTTTTATTCCGTTAACCCCTCCGGCTATAAAAGCGTAAAAGCTGTAAAATATAGCGTAATAAAACAGGTGTACCCCATAACCAAGAACTACAATATGCGTGTACGTGCCCAATAGCGCCGGGCCAAATTCAGCCACCTGGTAAGCAAAATAAGCGCCTAAACCCACTGGGCCTAACTTCATGATCAGGATAAATACTTGTTTAAAAACCTCGCTGCCGCTGTCTAAAAACCGGGTAAAGGCTTCGCCTCTTTCGCCTGCCCGTAAAGCGCCAAAGCCTGTCAACAGGGCAATGATGATCATGGCCAGCATATTTTTTCGGGAAAGCAACTGGTAAAACTCGCCGGTAGTAAACAGCTGTGTTATTTGGTCGCCCGACAGGCTTTTACCTGCCCCCTGGTTTGATACGCCAGCTATTAATCCCGGTTGCTGATGAACAGGGAACAGCCAGACCGCCACCATAGTTACCAGCGCGGCAATAAGTACCGTGCTCAAAAACACTGCCGACATAATACCCAATATGCGGCCCAGCTTTTGCCCGTTTTTTATATTGGCAATGGATGACGCGACATAAAAGAAAACCAGCGGGATGACACCGACAAACAGCAGGTTCAAAAATATGTCGCCTATGGGTTTAACCACTTCTACGCTTTTGCCAAATACCAGCCCCGCAATACTGCCGGTGATGATACCGGTTAGCAGCCAGATTATTCCGCTGTAATTTTTTATCCAGTTAGACATTTGCGCAGTTCACCCTTAAATTGATGGTAAGATAATGATATTATTGAAAAGAGTCATTACGGATTTCGCCCCTCCCCATCAATTCAGATCAGAACGCCTCGCCCAGGTTGACAAAAAAACCATGCGAACCGTCGATACCACATCCATAATCGATACAAACATTGGTATTGGAATGTTTATTGACCTTTATACGCAACCCCGTGCCTGCCGCAGGGGCTATTTTTTTGAAGTTATTAGTTTGATATTCTGTCAAACTTTCGGCATTAGCAAATACTACCCCGCCCAGCAAACCATTTTTTGTAATACCAAAGCGGTATTCGCTTTCCACGTAAAGCATGTTCCTGCCCGTAAATCTCCCCTGTATATAGCCGCGTCCGGTATTATTAAAAGTATCTCCGCTTGTATAAGGCATATCAAGATAAGGCGGATTACCGCAGGTTAGCCACGCATAGCTCCACAAAGCCAGTACATTATTTGAGTTTTGCGATAACTTTAAGTATTTCCGGAAATCAAATTGCAGGGCCTCCCAATTTGAATTACTCCCTAAAATTGCCAGGTTTTGTGTATAAGTAATATTAGCGTAGATACCTGTAAGCGGGTTAATGGTGTTAGTGCGGCTGTCGTATAAAAAATTAAGGTTTAATCCGGATGAAGTGGACTGGGCCGCGCCGCCATATCTTATGAAATCGGTAATAGTGTGATTTGGATTATCTGTTTCTGTAATATGATAATGGTAATCCAAATTATACCCCAAACCCAGGTAATAATCAGAACCCGGGATTATTTTTTTATACACAGTAGTATAAACCTTTACATAATCAAATAACAATGGATCGGCCTGGGCCGGTGTTGTGGTTGTACCGATGCCGTACGTATTTTCCGGAAATTCCATCCAGCGGATATCAGATGTAAATTTATAATCGTTGTGCTCCGACCAAATTTCTGACCGGGAAACAAATATCTTTTGCTTTTTTACATCATAAGAAACGTCGCCATCAACAACAGAAAGATTTTCATTATGGTTACTTGTCGTAAAAAAAGCTCCGTTCCCGGTTAAATCTGCAGCAAAGCCCGTTGTTAATGTATACCCTGCAGATGGTATTACCGAAATATTTAATTTTTTGTTTTCTTGCTTTTTATTGGATAAAAAATTCTTATGAAGCAATTGTTGAAGTAAATCTCCTACATCCTTTTGCTTCGATGAGTCGATAACCGTTTGCCGGACATCATTATTCCCGGCTTTCTTATTAATAAGTTGCGCAGAGTCGGTTTGTGAAAATCCCTTTAACGAATAAAGGACCGCAATTATAATATATTTTACAGCTTTCAATTATCTTTAGCATTAGCATCTACATTTGCATTACCCAGTACCCGGGTGTATAAGTCAATAATTTTGGCCCTGATTACATCTTTATCAAATTGCCCTGTCAATTTTTCCGACAGGCTGATGGCATCTTTATAAAAAGCGCTATCATTAATTAGTCTGTTAGTAAGCGCTGAAAAATCCGCTACACTTTCTGCCTTTAAATAAGGATGGTGGTATAATAAAGAATATTCTTTTAAATCACGATAAATTACCGGTATTCCTGATGCTGCGGCCTCTAACGGTGCAAGAGGGCAATTTTCCTGGTATGAAGGGAATAAAAAAATATCTGCTGCCGCGTAAATTGCGGGCATATCATTTAAATCATACATTCCGGCAAACTGAATATGTGCCGATGCTTTTTCAATCCGGTTGTTTATCCGGTTTATGCCCTCGGTAAAAATCCCGAAAGGCCTGCCGCCTACCCAAACAAACCTGGCATTTGGTACGGCCTCACCAACATCAATAAAGTCCTCAACCCCTTTTCGTTCCTGTAATTGGCCAACACCTAAAACAACAATATCATCATCGTTTAACCCAAGTAATTCGCGTCCTTTTTTTCTGTCCCCGGGCTCTCGCCTCCACTTTTCAAGCAAAATGGGATTGTTAATAATTACAACCGGCGTTTTTACACCTATACTTTTGATGGCTTCTTCAACCATAGGCGACAATGCCACAAGCACGTCTGCATACGAGTATACCATTTTAAAATAGGCTTTTGCAAGGGGGGATAAATATTTCCACATTGGGAGCGACCCTTTAATAGAATCAGGAATTACATGAACCGTAAGTATGCGTCGGCCTTTGTATTTTCGTCCCATCCAAAAATAATAGGGGCCATAGGTGTGTGAGTGAAATATATCGCCGGTCCCTTCATCATTAACCACCACCTCTACATCGTTCTTTTCTCTTAACAACTCAACCAATTCAATAAACGCCGTATGCACACCCTGCCCTTTTGTTACATATTCGGTTTCTGATATCATGTGTATTTTGAGCCGGTGGTTATTAGTTTGTTGATCTGCAAATTCTTCTCCTTCATTTGCATTGGTTAATTTGCGGTTTTTAACCTGGCGTATTGTTATCCACAATACAGTTAATACAACTATCGCTAATATGCCATATTTTGCTTTCGCAAAATTGCCGGGTACCAGGCTCCAGTATGGGCCCAGTGACCTGCCGGCTATTATGTAAGTACCGCATACCAGTATAGCTGTAATTAAAATGACCGGCAGATATGACTTGGGTTTAATTTGTAACAACCCGGCAATAACCGAAATATAACCCCTGATAAAAGGTGTTAGCCGGCCCAAAAATATTGGCCGCATTCCTCCGTCAGAGATTTTTAATGATATACGGTTAATTTTTGCTGTTGATATGGGTAGCCACCTGGGCTTATGATCTAAAATATAAACGCCAAAAAAATAAAAGATACCATATATAAATGCCGCCCCTGCCAAATCTGCAATGATAGCTGACAATAAAACAAAGGGTAAAAATAAAGCACCTGTAAAAGTAAGGTAACCGGAAAAAAGTAATACCAATTCGTTTGGAACGGGATTGGGGAAACCTATTTCCTGTAGAAATACGAGAATGAAAATGGCTGTATAACCATAGTGCGTAATATATTGAATAGCTTCATCAGACATATACCGAACGGTTCAAAATATAATTTTGAAATAACCTTTAAATCAATGCGGAGCAGGTTTTAGTCAAGAATAAAACATTATTCTGTAGGAAATTTGTACATGGGAAGCTATGTGGGTAAATGGGAGAAGAGTAGTGAAGAAGCAGGCTACAGGCAGACAGAAAGTTCAAAAAGTATTTGAAAAGAGCAGTTCTATAAAAACGATGGCAAAATAATATTGCGATGATAAATGGCTTCAAATGAAAAACCCGGTCAATAAAACTTTACATTTAACTTATGAACCCGAAACTCTTTCTGATCACCGCCCTGTTTATGGCCTCATTCTTCGCCAAAGTAAATACCGGCGAAGACGTAGTAAAATTAATGTATAAAAAATACGCCGGTAAATGGGCGCGCACACTGGTGTTTGACCAAACTACGGATATTTACCGCGATACGGCAAAAACAACCCAGGTATGGCATGAATCTATGTATTTCCCGGATAAGCTAAGGATAGACAGGGAACCCGTTGCCAGCAGCAGTTCTTCCATATTCAGGGGCGACTCGACCTATACCATCCGCAACGGAAAGGTAACCGCTTCGGCAAGCGGCAACGACCTGATATTTTTGCTGGGCGGTATGTATTTTTATCCATTGGATAAAACTATCCAAAAATTGAAAAGCCAGGGTTATGACTTGTCGAAAGCCTGCGAGGACAGCTATAACGGCAAGCCAGTTTACATTATTGGGGCTGCAAATAAAAATGAGAAAGTGAACCAGTTATGGATAAATAAGGACGACCTTTACTTAGTGCGGATGATAAAATATGGTAAAAGCAGCCAGGGCGTTGTAAATAAACAGGATGCCATATTTGGCGGCTACATAAAAATAGGTGGCGGCGGTGCCGAAACCAAAGTTGCGTTTTATTTAAACGACAAACTAAGGCAGGTAGAAAGCTATTATAACTGTAAAGAAACCCCGGATATGGACCAGAAAATATTTGACCCCCAGCATTTTGAAAAGATAGTTTATAAAAATTGATACTATAAAAAAACGCAGGGCCCCTTTCGGATACCCTGCGCATACTAAACTTAAACCTCAAATCTTTAATTTTCTAAGTGGATCTCAACCCGGCGGTTTAATACCTTTCCTGTTTCGGTATCGTTATCGGCAATCGGGTCTTTGGTACCGTAGCCATTAGCTAATATATTATTTACATTAACACCCGAATTAACCAGGTAACTTTTAACCGAGTTGGCCCTGTCTACAGACAGTTCCATATTATGTTTTTCTGTTCCTTCTATACTCGCATAGCCTTTAAGGATAAATTTAACCGAAGGGTTTATTTTCATTTCAGTGGCGGCTTTATCCAGCACGGGGTATGAATCAGTTTTTAATATACCCGAGTTAAATTCAAACTGAATATTGCTGAAATTATAATCAGGTTTGGCAACGGGCGGAGGTGTCATAACTGTGGGCTTATCCACCGGTTTAGGCTGAACTGCTGCAACAACCGGTGCGGGCTTTGCCACTTCGGCCACAGGCGCTGGTTTTTGAACCAATTTTTTTGTATGGCACGCTTGCAATGAAGCTACCGCGAATAAAATAAATAAGCTATTGACGAATTTGGATTTTATAGATTTCATGATTGAAAATGGTTTTAAAAAACTTAAACTTTGTTTATATCAATTGAAAGCATGAAATGGCGAAAACCGCCGGCTTTTATTGATCAAAAATAATAAATGAAGATAGCGTGGCCCTTAAAAAAAACCAGGCATAGGTGAGTAACCCCATAGGGTTACATCAAATCCGGAATGTACAAAAGGAAAGATACGAATACCGGTGACTATAAAACCGGGTGGATCGACGTGAAACCGATATTGACCACAGGCTGATAAAACCTAATCCAATAAAAATAAGCAGGATGCATTTTGGAAAAATATGAAGCGCATCATTCAAATCATTATCAAGTGTTGATTTATCAATTATTTGCAGGAAATTTGTTTTATGATAGTTAACATGATTTACAAATTTGTTAAAAGCGCTTTCCGAAACGGAATATGCTTTAGCGCCTGTAAATGAATAGCGAGGGATAAAAAACAGGTTTGAAAACGAAGCAAACAAATAAGCAGATAAAAAACCTAACACCAGGTATTTGAAAAAAGCATGTGATCTTAACTTTGTCATTAAGCTGAAACGGGCAGTTATAAAAATAATAGCTTGCTAAGCAAAAATACAAATTCATATGAATAAGTCAATAGATAACCGTACAATATACAAAAAAATACTGCCGCCAATTAAAACGACAGCGAGGGTTTTCATTATCAACTTGCTATTAAGGTTTGACTATGCTGATGTTATATTGCATATTTGCATTACCAACCGCAAATGAACAAACAACTGCCTTTTTTTAACTTTTCGCTAAAAAAGGTTTTGGCAGCAGAGCCCGATCCTTTTAAAAGGGCAAAAATTAAAATTGTTCTTACCATCCTCCTATTTTCGATTATTAAAGCGCTCATTGTTGTCCCTGTTGCTATTGAATATGCGCAATACCGGCAGTTATTTCGCGCCTTATTAGTGTCGTTAATACTTTTAGCGATGATCAAAGCATTGTTATACCGCCCGTCACGCATGCCGTTCATTTCGCATACCATCCTGGTTACAGGAACAGTCGTAATTTGGTCAAACCTGTTTTTATATTCGCAGGACCTCAATATTCTAACGGTTCAGTTAGTTTTTATGGTATCACTGTCCGCCTATTACTTGCTTGGAGGAAAGCCTGCAGCTATTTATACCCTCTGGGCTATATTACCTGTCATACTTTTAATGCTGATGAAAGATATGGGTGTAGCGCAATGGGGTATTACTGCTGAAAAATTAGCACCGCAAGGTTTTGATATTATCGTTGTATTGAATTTTGTGACTTTTGTAATGAGCAACTACCTGTTTTACCAGGCGTTTTACCAAAATTTAAAAGAAAAGGAGATGCTAAATCAACAGCTACAGGTAAACATATTGGAGGCTAAGGCGCTGGCCGAGTCAAGGTCTGTTTTTTTATCAACCATGTCGCACGAATTACGTACACCCCTAAACGGGGTTATAGGCATGACCAACCTGTTAAAAGATAATGCGGCTGACGAACAAAAGGATTACCTGAACATCCTGGAATTTTCCGCCACTAATTTACTGTCGATGATCAATGATGTGCTGGATTACAACAAAAGCGAACTGGACAAAATTGAGCTGGAAGATATACCGGTAAACCTATCGGCATTGCTGCAAAAAATAGGATATGGCTTAGAAATGAAGGCCCTTGAAAAGGGATTAAGCTGGAGGCTGGAATTAGATGGCGTGTTGAAACACAACCTGATCGTAACCGATCCTACAAGGCTAACGCAAATTATTTACAACCTTGCCGGCAATGCCATCAAATTTACCGACGATGGCATAGTAATAGTTAACGCGACTGTGGTAAATCAAAATAATAGCCGGTTAAAAATTCAATTTTCAATTACTGATACTGGTATAGGTATTAACAGCGACAGGCAGCAAGCCATATTTGATCCTTTTGTACAGGCATCAACAGATACGACAAGAAAATATGGTGGAAGCGGGCTTGGCTTAGCTATTGTTAAACGGCTGCTTAAGCTTTTTGACAGCGATATAGAATTAGAAAGCCAGGCGGGTAAAGGTTCGGTATTTTCATTCATTATTGAATTCCCCTTGTACCGGGGCGCATTAGACACGATCGACGAGCTTAAAACGGAAAAAACAAGCATGAACGGATTGAAGCTGTTAATAGCGGAAGACAACCGCATTAATGTGTTGGTATTGGAGAAGCTATTGTCAAAATGGGATATACAAACAGTTGTAGCGGCAAACGGACAGGAAGCGATAAACAAATTACACGATGAAAGCTTTCATGGGGTATTGATGGATATTCACATGCCTGTGATGGATGGCTATGCCGCTACCCTCGCTATTCGCGCTCTTGGCGATGTCGCCAAAGCAAATATTCCTATTATTGCGCTAACCGCTTCCGTCTCACACAACGTACATACTAAAATAAAAGAAGCCGGAATGCAGGATTACCTGGCCAAACCTTTTCAAACAGATCTGCTATATGAAAAATTACAGCAAATTTATAAAGGCGTTCATTAGCATTTAGTTATTACCTCATTCGCCACTTGCAATTTACAATTTTTATTGCAAATCGGCGTTTTGCAAATTTAACTATAACTATGCAAACAATCTTTGCGTATGTTAGTTACTTACAAAACCGTCCTGTTCAATTATCCCGCCTATTGATCATTTAACATTTAACTCATGAAGAAGCTAATCATTCTTTTATCAATTGCAGCCACGCTTGCGGCATGTAATGCAAAGCCAGGAACCGACACAACTGTAGCCGCGAAAGATACACTTGCCTATCCCTATAAAGCTATTTACTCGTCAGATATAACCGTGCCCGGCAACAAAGCGTATGCCCAAAAGGTACTACAGGTATGGAAATTGTTTGAAACCATGAATATACCTGCCATGAAACCGTATTTTGCTGACTCGATAAGATACGATGATGCCAGTGGCATGCACTTTTATGGGCCTACTGAAGAGTTGCTTAACTATGCAAAAAAAGATGTTGACGGCCTCGACTCCATGCGTTTTGATATTGTGGCATGGCAAAGCGCCCATGTAAATGACAAAAATGAAGATTGGGTAAATATCTGGGCCCGTGAAAGAAGATACCCTAAAAAAGGCAGTCCAGATACCGTATTAACGCAAGAAAACTGGCAGGTAAAAGCCGGTAAGATCATTGAGTTTAATCAATATACATCTAAAAACTAAGCCGCCAATATGTATAAGGCGCTGCATTTAAGCCCAATGGTTCCCTCATATAATATTGAGGGGACCAAATGGTTTTTTACTGAGTTATTTGGTTTTTCCGTTGCCCGTGATGAGGGTAACTATGTAATATTGTATAAAAACAATACTACGATTCATATTTTAAATGCCGGAACCGATATTGGCGAGATGGAATTTTACCTGGAGGTTGACGATGTTGATAGTATATGGGAATCCATCAAAGACCAGCTTACCGGCATAAAAGTAAAACCACCCTTCGACCGCGAATATGGCATGCGCGAAATGCACATTATTATACCGCATACCAAAACGCTTTTATTTGTGGGACAAATGATAAAGCAGTGATCGCTGCCAGACTATTTCCCTATCAGCTTCGCCAATGCTTTCTTTACCTTTTCATCAGACGGGTTTAATTCAAGCGCTTTTTGATAAACCATTATGGCCGCGTCGCGGTTCTTTAAACGGCCATTCAACAGCAAGTCGGCATACAAAACGTAAATATGTTCGTCAGCGGGATATAGCAGGGTGATCAGCTTATAAGTTTCCAGGGCCAGGTTTTGGGAATGAAAGTAATCCCGGCTAAATTCAAGCGCTATCCGCTCCAGGTCCGCTTCTTTTAAAATATAATGTGCAGTATCGATTTTCAACGCATTCAAATGCGCCAGGGCGTAGTCTACACCGTGTTTATAAGCATCCTGGCCGTAAATGTATCCTAATTGCTGTTTGTAGTTGATATTTTTATTGGTGATAATATCCAGCATATCAAAATAAACGGGGTTGGATATGGGTACATTGAATAAGCCGATATAAGTTTGATGTTTAGTGACATTGCGGGCGAACAAGGTCACCACGCCGGGTGCCGAGCCTGAATGCCAAACGATCTTCGCACCCGAGTTATCATTGTATATGAACCATCCTAAACCATAACAGGAAGAGGTATGTTTGTCGGCATAGTCAGGCTGGCCATTGTTCAGCTTAACAGGCGTAAAAGCTTCATCCAGCGTAGCGGGTTTAAGCAGTTTGCCGTTATAAAGCGCATCATCATATTTCAGCATATCGCCTGTAGTGCTGTTTATGCCGCCTGCTCCATAAGTCCCCATTAAATTATAGGTCCACTCTCTTTTTTCTGCCAGCGTATCTACCCATTGCAATTTCATTTCATAGTGGTTATTGTAAATGTAGTTGAGCACATGGTTGGCTACTTTGGTTGCTGCGAGGGAACCGGGCAGGAAAGTAACCGTCATTCCCGCCGGCAGAAAGATGTGCTTTTTTAAATAACCCCCAAAACTTTCGCCGCTCAGTTTCTCGACCAGCAGGGCCAGTAATTCGTATCCTACAGAGGAATAGGCCCAGTGATCGCCCGGCGTAAATACCGGGGGATGGTTTTTTTCGTTGATCTGCAAAGCTACCAGGTCGTCAGCATTGGTGAATATTTTTTGAGGGGCACGGGCCACCAGCGAATCGATAATGTTGCTAACATCAGGCAGATCGGACGTATGGGAAAGTAATTGCCTGATAGTGATAGCTGGATAAAGAAAGTCCGGGAAATACTTCGCGTAGGTATCGTCCAACCTCAACTTACCTTTTTCCATTAACTGCAGAACGGCCACTGCCGTGAACGTTTTAGAGATAGATCCCAACTCCGAAAGCGTACCATCATTTAACGGGATTTGCCGGGCTATGTCCTGGTATCCATACGAATTTTTATAAAGCACTTTACCATCTTCGGCTATTAAAACATTGCCGTTAATTTCATCATGTTTTGATGCTTCGGTTATGTAGGCGTTTAAGTTTTGGGGGATGGACTGGGCATGTGTTTTTGCATTAATAAAACAAATGATCAATGCAATAAATAGGATCCTATTTTTCATTCTTTCTTTTTATTTAGTTTTTAATTCCCAACCCGGCTTGCTTCACTATCCGCGCTGCCGGTGGCGCGTTTTTTAGGTATGTTTTTGCTCGATCCAAAATTGTAGGTAAACCCAAGCGTTACACTCCGGTTGGCATTATCATTATGGTAAGTGGCCAATATACCCGGAATATTAGTGATGGTACCTGCACCAAAATTGTCCCTGAATATATCGCGTGCGCTTAGTTTGATGGATGCTTTATTCTTCAATATCTTTTTTTGCAAACCGAGATTGGTTTGTTCGCGAAAGCGATGGGTAAACTGCGCATCGCGGGTGGGGCTAATGTAAAAGGTAGTTAATTCCCCGCTCCAGCCGTTTGAAAAATTAAACTGGTTAACATCATTAAAATAAAAATACGTACTGTTTACATCGACATACGAACTGATAAGCTGCCCTTTATAAGTATTGTTGACTACCTCGGTATAAAAATTAAAGCCCCACCATTTAAGCGGACTTAAATTCAAACTGGCATTAAGGCCGAACTGCGGCCGCGAGCCAACATTGGTGGTAGTTGCCAAAAATATGTTTCCTTTCTGGTAATCATCCTCTACCTGGTAATCGGTAATATGATGGTATTCAAACTGTACCGAGAAAATGCTTTTGTAGCTATAGGTCACTTCATAATTAGAGGCGTATTGCGGTTTCAGAAACGGGTTGCCGGTCCAACCGCTGTATTTATCTAAAATAGTTGTAAACGGGTTAAGGTCCTGGTAGTTTGGGCGGTCGATACGCCTGCCGTAGTTTAAATTAAGCGTATGATGTCCAGCCGTATCCAGCTTATATAATAAATAAGCCGTTGGGAACAAGCTGGTATAATGCTGTGTAAATGCAGAGTCTGGGCTTTGCGCGTTGCCTAATTGATGGCCCTGCACATTGGTATTCTCTGCCCGTAAGCCGGTTTGTACCGAAAACCGTTTAAAATCCTGGTTAAAGTTGGCATAAGCCGCGTTGATATTTTCTTTATATAAAAAGCGGTTGGTATTGTTGTTATCAACAGTGCTAATGCCGTTAATGATGTCAAAATAATTAGCCGCGTTATCTGTATTTACATAACTGGTTTTTAGGCCAAACGCTAGTTTTGCTTTGCCCCGCAATGGTTGTGTGTAATCTGTTTTAGCGGCATAAATATTAATATTTGCGGGTAAATTATCCATAATGTCCTGTACGCTTCCTAATACCCCGGTTGCATCATAGGTGTTGTTAAAAAAAGTTTGGCTGTGGCTATTATCATATTTCAAATAGTCTACGTCAATAGTTAACGCTTTACCCAAACTGTCATACTGGTGACTGTAATTCAAATTGATGCCGCCGTATTTATTGTTGGTTTGGTTGTTATTGTTTGATACGATGGTCGAATCCAACTTGCCGGTATTGTCTTTTAGCGTACTGCTTACGGGGTTGTAATTATGGCCTAATGACATGCTCCCGGTAAACACGAAACCTATTGTTGTTTTTGGCGACAGGCAATAATCCATCCCTAATTTTAAGTTAGGATTATAGTTAGTTGGATGAAAAAAAGCCTGTTCGGTGTAGAATGACGTTGGATTGTTGTTAGCATCCAGGTAAGTGCGTGTTACATCCAGTCTGCGGTAGTTATTTTGAATACCGTAACCTATGTTGGCAAACAGGTTTACCTTGTCTACATGGTAATTCAAATTCATACTTTCCAGCGTACGCCAGTATTTGGCATCGCCCACACTTGCAGATACCGACCCATTAAACCCTTTAACCTTAGATTTTTTTGTTTTTATATTAATTACCCCGGCTGTACCGGCTGCGTCATATTTAGCCGGAGGGTTTGACATCAGTTCGATCTGGTCTAACTGTGAAGCAGGCATGGCCCGCAGGTAATTAGCCAGGTCATCGCCCGACAAATAAGTTGGCCTGTCATCTATCAATACCATTACGCCGGTTTTTCCTTTAAAGTTGATAACACCGTTTTCGTCAACCGTTACACCCGGCACTTTTTCTAATAGCTCCAGCACATTTGCGCCTGTTGTGGAGATAGAATTACCCACATTAACCACCATACGATCTATTTTTTGCTCAATAAAGGCTTTGTCAGCCGTTACCTCTACTTGCTGCAAGGCTTTGCTGGTTGAGGTGATAATAATGGCCGGTAAATTATACGCCTGTTGCCTTGTTAAATTAAACGGCGCGCTTTTATAATTTTGATAGCCAACACAGGTTATCTTAACCCGGTAGCTTCCGTTTTTCAGATTAACGAATGCAAAACTGCCATGGGTATTTGCCAGTATAGTTTTTACAACTGCAGAGTCTACAGCAGTTATCAAAATAACCGTAGCGCCATCAACCGGGCTTTTAGCGTTGTTTAAAACTATGCCCGATATTTTGCCGCCAGATGTTTGACTGTAAGCGAAATTGAGGCAAAGGCATAGCCAGGTGGTCAAAAAAACCATTACTACTATCTTCATAAAATGAACTGTGAATCAAAGATTTGACAACTTTTTAAAAGTTGTCAAATCTGGATTAGATTATGGAGGGTATTATTTTGCCTTGCGGATAAAAATATTACCGTTAAAGGTCTTCATCATCATTTCGGGACCACCACCGCCTATTTTGCCGGTTACCCAGTCTTCAATGCTGAGGCTGTACATGCCGTCTTTTGCAGTTTTTGTTGTTTTAGGCTTACTTGGGTCGGCTGCCATGTCAAAATCAGTATAAACCTCTCCGCGGTCTGCTCGTACTTTTACATTTGCCCTTAATGTTGCAGGGAATGTTACATCTACGTTTCCGTTGAGCGAAGTAAATGCCATTGGCGCTTTTGGGTCAATGCTTTTAAGTGTCACTTTTACCTCGCCGTTAGTGGTATTGGCAACAACGGATCCCGAAATACCTGTCAGGTTTATCGAACCATTTGTATTGCTCGCCTCCAGTTGCCCGCTTATATTATTGGCTGTAATATCACCGCCATTAACAGTTCTGAGTTTTATACTGGTTGCGCCTTGCGGTATCTTGATAGTCAGCATAATTTGTTCACTTGGCCTATCCGAGCTTATATCAACCTCGTTGTTTTTTTCATGACCTGTCACATCCATACTCAATCCACCTGTTATTCGGTGCATACCCGACCTGGTTTCTCTGTCCTCTCTTCTTCTTTGCTCGGTCGGGGTAACTAAAACTACCACGTCCCTACCTTCATAAGCCACTATTTTTATAGAGCCTGTAGTAAGGTCAACATTCAGTTTATATGGTTTGCCCGGTTCACTCAATGGAATGGTTAAAGCCTGGTCAACATTCGTCACCGTTGCATTTTGTACGGTGGTTTGGGCTTTTAGCCCGGTTGATATCAGCATAGCTGTTAATGCGATGCCTGTAAATTTTATTGCTTTCATTTTTTAATTTTTAAGATTGTTTTTTAATATAAATGTTACCGTTAAGCGTTTCGAATTTAAATAGTTTGCCGCCTGCCCCAACTTTAATCTGGGTGTCTTTGTTCAGTTTGTATTGTGTGCCCCCTTTGTTTTTATTTTGTGTCACCACTACCTGTGTTGGCAGGGTTTCGGTATCCTCAAAATCGGTATAAAACTGCCCGTTCATACTTTTAAACTGCAGGTTGGCCGCGAAGTTTTTTGGATAGGTTATTTCAAGTTTACCATTAACGGTGCTATAATTTGATGCATCGGGCGGGATAGCCAGGTAATTTACGGTAATACCGCCGTTTACTGTACGGGCATCTGTAGTGCCTTTGGCATTGACGATAGTTATCGGGCCGTTGACATTATTTACCTTTAATGCGCCAGCAACATCCTTAACCTCAATATCCCCGTCATTTACCGTTGACACCCGCAAGTTTACATTGTAAGGCACCTTTAAAGTGTACTCCAATTTTACATTGTAATAACGTCGCGGCTGATGATCGTCATCTATCCACCGGTTATTGTGCGGGCGGCTGTCATAAGGTTCGGCTGTATAAGCAATGACGCTGTCGGCCTTCTGGTCAAACCCCAGTTTGAACTCTTTTTTGCCCCTTTCCAATTCTGCCGCATCCCTGGCTTTGATGGTTTCATCTATTTCGATAACCACTTTATCGCCTGCATAGCCTTCTACTTTTATAAAGCCGTCTACATTATAAATAGCCACTACGCTGCCCGGCTTTACTGAATATTCTTTGCTGATATGTTCTTTATGCTCTTGGGCATTTGCTGCCGTTTGGGCAAAACACAGGCCCCATCCCGCTAAAAGCGCGATCCATTTTACTGTTTTCATATTTTTACTGATTTAAATTAAACTGTTGATAGTTTGACTGATCTTATTCCTGACACCCTGGTCAATATTTTTTTGTTTTAATAACTCCCTGAATGACTTTACCGACCGCTTTTCCTGCAATTTCAGCATCACATCTGCAATGGCCGATTGCATCAGCGGCGAATCCTGCGTGGTGATGGATTGTATCAACCCCTGGCGTACCTCCGGGTGGCCGGCCAGTTGGGTCAATGCATCCAGCGTGCTTAACCGCACATTTACATTAGGGTCGTTGTTCAAGGTGGCAAACAGGGCATCTATTACCTGCTTGTCTACATGCTTGATATCGCTGGTATAGCTTACGCCCCTTATCCGCTCGGATGCCGACGGGTTATCCAGCAGGGCCAGCATCATAGTTTGCTTTAACTCATGCACCTGCGATGTAAGCGCATCTAACTGCTGTTCCTGCCTGCTGCTATGGGCAAACCAAAAAGCGCCGCCCAAACAAACAAAGGCCATTACCAGGCTATAAACCAGCGGCCACCTGGGCTGTAGTTCCCACAAACTGCCGAATCGTTCTTTTAAATTACCCCAACCGCTTTTTTGCACCTGCACCGATTCTTTGTACTCATTCAACATCGCCTGGAAATTTACTTTCATAGCCACCGATGGTTCGGGCGCTTTAAATTCGCCCATCATATCCCAGGCATGTTGTATTACGGCCAGTTCTTCCCTGCATGTTGGGCATCCGGTTAAATGCTGTTCTATTTTCGCGCATTCGGCTGCCGGCAGTTGGTTGTCCAGCCAATCTGTAAACAGCCCCTGGTATTCCTCGCACTTCATATCTTCCTGTTTAACGTTCAATTTTTGTATAAATATTTTTCAACTCCTGCATGGCCCGGTACACCCTCACTTTTACGGTGCCTTCGGCAATGCCTAATATTTGCCCTATTTCATTATATTTCAGTTCCTGGAATTTGCTTAGCGTCAATACCTCACGGTTATCATCACTTAGTTTCCGTATGGCCTCGTAAAGTTCGGCCTTTGCCTGTTTTTTCTCCAG
>Ga0302309_10000903_pt1 | contig 30386 bp, 30 predicted proteins | sample III_Palsa_N1_1_FD_200453 | JGI IMG/M metagenome (GOLD analysis project Ga0302309, IMG submission 200453) | Peat permafrost microbial communities from Stordalen Mire near Abisko, Sweden - III_Palsa_N1_1 | ecosystem: Environmental > Terrestrial > Soil > Palsa > Peat permafrost | place: Sweden... | reverse complement strand
AGGATGGAATAAGCAATACAACGTCGGTTAGATTAGACCAGATCCAGGATGAAGCAATAAAAGCATCATTGATCGGTTTGAAAAAAGGAGACGAAATTGTATTTGATATTCAGAAAGCTTTTAATAACGATGCGGCAAAAGTTGCTGGTTTATTAAAGATTGAAGAAGATGAAGCAGCTGATTTAAAATCAAACTTCCGCCTGGCAGTTAAAAATATTAACCGTTTAGAAGAAGGTGATTTAAACCAGGAGTTCTTTGACAAATTATTTGGTGAAGGTATAGTAACTACTGAAGAAGAGTTCAGAGCTAAAATAACTGCAGAATTGGAAACAATGATGCAGCAGGATGCTGAACGCAAGTTGCAGGATGATATTTATCACTACAGTTTAGATAAAGTTGAGTTTAGCTTGCCAGACGAGTTTTTGAAACGCTGGTTAAAAGCAACCAATGAAAAACTGAGCGAAGAGGAATTGCAAGGTGGCTACGGCGACTTTGCTAAAAACCTTAAATGGACGCTGATTGAAAACAAGCTGATGAAGGAAAACAACATCGACATAAAATATGACGAAGTGTTTGCCCTTGCAAAACAACGTTTGGCACAGCAGTTCCAGATGTACAGCCCGCAGCCAATTGCCGAGGAGCAGTTAGCGCAATACACCGTACAATACTTACAATCAAAAGAAAATGCTAACAAAATATTTGAAGAGCTAAAAGCACTAAAAGTATTCGATTACATAAAAAGCGTTGTTACTTTAGATAAAAAGGAAATACTGTTTACTGACTTTAATAAGTTGGTAGCAGAGCATAAGCACTAATTTCTTTTAGTAGCAAGTATTTAGTAGCTAGTATCAAGACAGAAGATTTGATATTGGTTATGCTGTAAACACCAAAAGCAACTCTATAAGTTGCTTTTGGTGTTTATACAGCTTTGGCTTGATACTAGCTACTCGATACTAGTTACTATTGACTTCCAATTAATTTTACTTTTCGCAAACTTTCTGTTGTATAATTTATTCAAGTAAAAACTATATTTATCGCAATTAAAAAGCACTTTCATTTATAAAATAAAATACCATGGATACTATTGATAAAAACGAATTCAGAAAATATGCTGTTAAGCATCACCGTATTAACAGTTTACAAGTAGATAAATATCTTGCAAATTTCGACCGTAACCGTATGGCAAGCGGCATTGCTACCAATTTGCCAATGGGTTATACGCCTTATATTATTGAGGAACGCCAATTGAACATTTCACAATTGGATGTATTCTCCCGTTTAATGATGGATCGTATTATCTTCCTGGGAGATCCTATTTATGATCAGAATGCAAACGTCATCCAGGCACAGTTATTATTCCTTCAATCGGCAGATGCAAAACGCGATATTCAGCTTTATATCAACTCGCCGGGTGGTTCGGTTTACGCCGGGCTGGGTATTTATGATACCATGCAACTGATATCAAATGATGTGGCTACCATTTGTACCGGTATGGCTGCTTCAATGGGCGCTGTATTGTTATGTGCCGGTGCCGAAGGTAAAAGAGCTGCTTTACCACATTCAAGGGTGATGATACACCAGCCAAGCGGCGGTGCACAGGGCCAGCAATCGGATATCGAGATATCTTATCACGAAATAACCAAATTAAAAAAAGAATTATACCAAATCATTGCCGATCATAGTGGCGCATCATTTGAAAAAGTTGAAAAGTCATCAGACCGTGACTACTGGATGATTGCTGAAGAAGCAAAAGAATTTGGTATGGTTGATGAAATTTTACGCGGTAACGGTAAAGCCAGCAAAGCAGGTAAATAATTAATGGATTGATAACAGAAGTAGTTGAATGACTAACTGTCAACTACTTCTGTTATCAATCTTGAGTTAATAATAAATACAATTAATTGATAATGAAACAATTTGCCATGCACTTTGTAAATCTGTTATTAATTAATTATTTTTGATAAACTAAGCAGATACAGATGAACAAGAACAGCAAGGAGATCAGGTGCTCATTTTGCGGCGCCGGTAAACAGGACTCCCTGATGCTGATAGCCGGTTTGGATGCACATATTTGTGATAAATGTGTGAACCAGGCGAACGAGATATTGGCTGAAGAGCTGAAAGTACGTAAGGTGAAAGCATCTCCTTCAACACCAGGAATACTAAAACCTGCCGAAATAAAAAGTCACCTTGATCAGTATGTTATTGGCCAGGATGATGCTAAAAAAATATTAGCGGTATCGGTATACAATCACTACAAACGCTTAAATCAGCGTATTGACAAGGATGAGGTTGAGATAGAAAAATCAAACATTATAATGGTTGGTGAAACAGGCACAGGTAAAACCCTGCTTGCTAAAACGCTTGCCAAAATATTAAATGTACCGTTTTGCATTTGTGATGCTACCGTATTAACCGAAGCCGGTTACGTAGGCGAAGATGTGGAAAGCATACTTACCCGTTTACTGCAATCAGCAGATTACGATGTAGCCACTGCCGAAAGAGGTATTGTTTATATTGATGAGGTTGATAAGATAGCCCGTAAAAGCGATAACGCCTCTATAACACGCGATGTATCAGGCGAAGGCGTACAACAGGCCTTATTGAAGATATTAGAAGGTACAATGGTTAACGTACCGCCTCAGGGAGGTCGTAAGCACCCTGATCAAAAAATGATCACGGTTAATACCAGCAACATATTATTTATATGTGGAGGTGCTTTTGATGGTATTGAAAGAAAGATAGCCAATCGTTTACGTACACAAACTGTAGGTTACAAAATGAAACGTGATGACGGTGAGGTTGATATGAAAAATCTTTATAAATATATCACGCCTCAGGATCTAAAATCATTCGGTTTAATTCCCGAACTGATCGGCCGTTTACCAGTGTTAACATACCTGAATCCCTTGGACAGGGAAGCACTGCACAATATATTAACCGAACCTAAAAATTCGTTGCTTAAACAGTATAAAAAACTGTTTGAATATGAAGGCGTAAAGCTGGAATTTGATACCGAAGTGCTTGATTTTATTGTTGACAAGGCAATGGAATTTAAATTAGGCGCTCGTGGACTACGTTCAATATGCGAAGCTATAATGATAGATGCAATGTTTGAGTTTCCATCTAAAAAGGATGTGAAGCAACTTACAGTAACAGTTAATTATGCACTTGAGAAATTCGAGAAATCAGATCTTAAGAAATTAAAAGTTGCTTAATCAGAGCATCAGTTATTAAAACAACAAAACCCCGTCATAAACGGGGTTTTGTTGTTTTAATAACTTTTGAGGCGCGCCAATTCCTTTTGACAGAAAAAGGGGTATTATATTAATTTTTCTCGCTTAGCAAAGTCCTGAATAGTGTCAGGCGCGGTCATCAGGAAAGTTTGTAACCCCAATCTTTTTGCAGTTTCCAAATGCTGCGGACTATCGTCAATAAACAATGTTTCCGCAGGGTTTAGGTTGTTTTCATTTAATACCTGTTCAAAAATCTCAGGTTCAGGCTTACGTTTGCCTGTGAGGTGCGAGTAATATACTTTTTCAAAAAGTTCATCATTGCTATTTAAATTGTATACTTTTTTAAGGTAATTATGAACAAAATCATAATGAATAGCATTAATGTTGCTCAATAAAAAAGTACGGTATTTGCCTTTCAGCTTCAACAATAATTCATGATTCCCGTCAGGTATCCCCACGAAGATGGCATTCCATGCATTGTCTATTTGCTCATCAGTAAGCTCAGGCTTTTTGGTTAACTCTCTTATGCGTTCTCTAAAGTCGGCATTGCTTATTTCGCCGCGCTCCAATAAGTTAAAAACAGGGTCTTGGTGTTTGTGCCCATAAAATTCCGACGCGTTGTCAATGCCCAGCTTTTCCCATGCCTGCTGTACGTTGTTGAAGTCGATGTTAAATATTACGTTGCCGTAATCAAATATGATGTTTTTAATATTTTGCATTGCATGCTGTGTTATATAATGGCAATTCTACAAAAATTAGCTTACAGATGATAGGTAAATAGATAAATTCAACGATTTAGCATTGAGAATGTTAAGCTTAATAAGTATGTTTAATGAAAGTCGTGGGTTACGCCATTGAAGAAATAAATAGGCAATAAGATTAAAAAATGTAAAATTTCATTTCTGTATAAATTAAAAATTTCTACATTTGCAGCCTGAACGCGGTTGGCTTGTTTTAATACAAATACCGCAGTTTAGTAATTTTCTTAAGCAAATTAATTTTGCGCCTATAGCTCAGTTGGTTAGAGTAGAAGACTCATAATCTTTTGGTCCCTGGTTCGAGCCCAGGTGGGCGCACTTATCTTAAAAGGGCATTTTCTGGCGAAAATAGCCCTTTTTTGCTATATTTGGGCGGTTTTCACCGAGGCGGTACTGACACCGCGAAACTTCAAAACGTCAGGACTTACATAATTTTTTGTTGAACTTCACGTAAAAAGTGTCGGGATTTCGTCGGGTTAATTTTAGGGCCTGCGTCTCATGCTCTTTTTACGTGCCCAATTTTTAAAATTATGGCACTCGTAAAAGCTGTTGTTTATGAAGAATTCAAAAGAACCGATGGTACCTACAATGTAAAGATCAAGGTCTACCATCAAAAGAAAAAAAGGTTTATCGACACTATGCATTTCCTCTCCAACCGACAATTGGACAGCGATCTCAAAATCAAGGATAAGTTTATTCTGAATGAACTATCCATAATGCTGACCGATTACCGCAAAACAATCACGGAACTCGGCCCGAAACTTAATTTCATGACCTGCGATAATCTCAAAGATTTTTTGGAGGGGAAAGATGAGGAAGTTGATTTTGTGAAATTTTGCAACCATCATATTGCGACCCTTAAGGAGGATAGTCGTGACGGAACCGCAAAGAACCACTCAAAAATCAAAAACAGCCTGATCGATTATTTCGGGAAAGACCGCATATCGATGCTGGAAATTAATGCAGCCATGCTTTACCAGTACGAGAAATGGCTGCGTCGTGAACGCGTGATGACCCGTATCAACCAGTTAGGTAAAGAAGTAACGACCAAAAAGAAAGGCATGAAAGACGGCGGCATTTATCCGCATATGCGTGACCTGCGCACCTTATTTAATGAAGCATGCAAGCTTTATAATAATGAAGATTTAGGCTTGGTCAAGATCAAACATTACCCATTTAAAATTTACAAAATCGGCGCGCCGCCAAAAACGAAAAAGCGCAATATCCAACCCGAACAAATCATCAAACTGCGTGACTGCGTACTTCCACCTGACAGCCGGGCAGAGTTGGCTCGTGACCTTTTTATACTTAGCTTTTATCTCTGCGGCATGAACGCGGTCGATTTGTATAAATTGGATCGTTATGACCCATTTTGGGTACGTCTGGAATACAACCGCTCTAAAACGGAAGGTATGCGCGACGACGACGCATTCATCAGTATTAAAATCATTCCGGAAGCTCGCCCGTTATTGGAGAAATATATGGGCAAGCTACAGGCACGTTATTCAACCGCTAATGGATTGGATACGGCATTGAGCAAAGGAATGGAACTTGTTCGTGATCGCACGGAATTGCCGGAACTCACTTTTTATTGGGCACGGCACTCGTTCGCGACCATTGCCAGGAACAAATGCCGCATGAGCAAAGATGATATTGCCGAGGCGCTGAATCATGTTGACGGCGAACACGGAACAACCGATATCTACATCGAAAAGGATTGGGGTATTGTTGATGACGTACAGTCAGCGGTGATAAACTTTATCAGAAATCTGGAAAACCTGCCTCCTGCGCAGACAGAAGCTACCCGTTGTGAAGAATTAAAGAATCGCGACGAAAAACGTAAAGCAATGAGGCTTGTAAGCGCATGAAAAGACAATCTTAAAAAACGGATACTACCATATAGAGACTGAATTACAAAATTTCCATATAAAACAAAAAGTTTAACTTAATTTACTTCCATGAAACTTTATGACAGATTGCAGCATGCCACTAGCGAGGAAGACGTCAAGGATATTTATATCAAGGCATTAGGGCTGAAAGAATATCAAAAAAACCTTATCGACATCCAAACCAAGGAAATTTGGTTTGAAGCTAAGCAAAATTCCAAGCTTTCAAGCTATGAAATGTTCACGCAGTTAATGCATTACGTTCAGGATGCGTTGAATAAAGGACATTATATTCCGCCATTTTTAGTCGTAATGGATACGAAAAAAGCTGCAATAATGAAAAGTGTAGATGTTTTGCCCTTCCTTGCAAAAAAAACTATAAAATGGGGAAAGTCAGCAAGTGGCTACACTCAGGAAGCTTTAGACGCAATTTCAGCACACATAGGCACCCATTTTGTTTCTTTCAGGATTGAAACGCATGAAGACGAATTTATCAGTACCGTCAAGAACGCCATAAAAAATGGCGACATAATTCGTACGCAGATCACTCCCGACAATCTGAAACAGGTATTTGATAAATGGGTAGCCATGATCGGGCGGGAAATTAAAGGAGTTTCGGAAGATGATTATGCCCTTTTGTTTTTTGCTGATATTATGCACGATGGAACCTTGGCAACGCACCAGGATTTGCCCGCGGAATTGATGCATAAAAATGGCGCACCGGTATTTAGTTTAGGCGGAAGGATATACGAATTAGGGAATAAGGAGGGTTATCGTCAATTTTGGGCGATCTTTCACAAACCACCGAAGATCGAATACCGCAATTATCTATTAGAAAGACGTGATAGTTTAATTCCAATAGACGAACGGGGTTTTAAAGGAGCATTTTATACCCCTTTGGCGGTGGTTGATAAAGCCTATGATAAACTTGAGGAGGTTTTAGGGAAAAATTGGCAAAAAGAATACATTGTTTGGGATATGTGTTGTGGAGTGGGCAATCTGGAAGTCAAACACAGTAACCCCCGTAATATATATATGTCAACCTTAGACCTTGCCGACATCGATGTGATGAAAGCAACCCGGACTTGCGTGGCGGCACAACGCATTCAGTACGACTACCTAAACGACGACATTACAGACGACGGAGCCATAGACTACACTTTGAGCAATAAAATCCCAGCAAGCTTACGCCAGGCGATCTCCGATGGAAAAAAAATTCTAGTGTTGATCAATCCACCCTACGCGGAATCTGGCGATACCTTGGGGAGTGATGCGAAGTCAGATGTAGCCAGCACCCGGATATCAAAATCGATGAAAGAATATGGATATGCTACCCGCGAATTATTTACCCAATTTCTTGCAAGAGTTGCAAGAGAAATTCCTACCGCGACAGTGGCAATGTTCAGCACGCTGAAATACGTGATCGCACCTAATTTTGAAAAATTTCGGCAGAAATGGAACGCCAATTATTTGGGAGGATTCATAGTTCACAGTAAAGCATTTGATGGTTTAAATGGCGACTTTCCCATAGGTTTCCTGATTTGGAAAACAAATCAGACCGCTAAAGTTCGAACAGCAATCAGCGAAATATCGGTGGAAGTCTTAGATAAAAGGGTGAGGCCTGTAGGAGAGAAACGTTTTTATAATTTGCCAACCGCCTCTTCCCTTAATCTTTGGGTATCCCGACCAAAACCAAACGATCTCCCCGTTATCCCAATTAAGAACGCCGTTCATCCCGCTATTAAAGTGATCGATGTCCGCGGCACGTTTTGGTCTAACGGAGCAATTGGACAAATGTTATGCGATAGTAATGACCTGCAGCATGCTAGCCAGCGAACCGCGTTGTTGTCTTCTGGCTATTGCAGTCCTGGAGCATTCTTTGTCAACCCGGACAATCTTTGGCAGTGTGCAGTAATATTCGCGGTTCGTCGTTTAATCAAGCCTACTTGGATTAATGACCGCGACCAATTTAGCATCCCTACTTGCCCGTTGACAGACGAGTTTAAAAACGATTGTTTGATTTGGATGTTGTTTAATGGTAGTAACCTTTCCGCAAGTGCAGATAATCTGGAATGGAACAATAAAAAATGGTCAATTGTAAACCATTTTATCCCATACACTGAAGCCGAAGTGAATGCACCGGAGCGCTTTGAATCGGATTTCATGGTACAATATCTGGCAGATAAACAACTTTCTTCAGAATCGGCCGAGGTACTCGTCATTGGTAAAGCTTTATGGCAAGCTTTTTTCGCTCATGTAGATGTAAGATCAGTGCGTGATGAGTTAATGTTAAATCGGTCCGACGTGGGCTGGTACCAAGTTAGGAAAGCCCTGCAATCACGCAATGCCAGTGGAGATTTCCCGCTGGTAAGTTTTCAACCTTTCGAGGTCGCATATAAAGCATTAACTGAAAAATTACAACCACTAGTCTATGAGTATGGATTTTTAAAAGCTTAGCGTTGCCCTGTCCAACCATTCCTCAATCGCTTTAATCGTATCCCTGTAAAATACCCGGTAAGTTTCTTCCGTGACATAACCGATATGCGGCGTGGCCAGTATGTTATCCAGTGAGCGGAGTGGGTGGTTTTGCGGCAAAGGCTCGGTATCATACACATCCAATGCGGCACCGGCGATGCGTTTGGTTTGCAGTACGGTAAGCAACGCGGCTTCATCGATGAGCGGGCCTCTTGAAGTATTGATGAGATAAGCGGAAGGCTTCATTACTTCTAGTTCGTGTTTACCGATAATACCGCGAGATCGTTCGCTTAACACCAAATGCACGGTCACAAAATCCGACCAGCGGAACAGGCTTTCCTTACTCACCAACACAGCGCCCGCTTCCGCCGCTTTTTCAGTTGTCAAATTTTCGCTCCAGGCGATGACTTTCATATCAAAAGCTTTGGCATAAGAGGCGATCTTGCTGCCGATCCGGCCCAGGCCGACGATGCCGATGGTTTTGCCTTTCAGGTCGACCCCGACAGTGGTTTGCCAGTCACCTACTTTTACATTTTGGGCTTCTGTGGTGATGTTGCGCGCCATTGCCATGAGCAATGCCCAGGTCAGTTCCGGGGCGCCGCTCTCGACATAATCCGTCATTTCCACTTTTATGCCCAGTTCTTCACAGGCTTTTATATCCAGCGAGGCATTGCGCTTTCCGGTCGAGACGATCAATTCCAGGTTAGGCAATTGCGCCAGCCTGTCCCGATTCAGCGGCGTCCGCTCACGCATGATGCAAAGTACATTGAAAGGCTTGAGCCTTTCGATGAGCGGCTGCTCATCAGCGATATGATCGGTAAAAACGCGGACTTCGGCTCGGTTTTCGATTTGCGACCAGTCAGAAAAGTGTTTGGCGACGCTTTGGTAATCATCAAGTATGGCGATCTTTTTCATCGGCCAAAATTGTTGAAAATTAATAATTCCGAAAGATAGGATTTGATTTTTTTTGTAATTATTTTCATAACTTTACTGTTTATGAGCAAAATAGAGGGGGATAATGGGATCATAGCGGCACCTGTGCTGGAAGCGTTGTTTAAACGCTATTATGACCGTCTGCTTTATTTTGCCTGGCAGTATGTGCATGATAAGGAAACTGCCCGCGACTTGGTGCAGGATGCTTTTATTACTTACTGGAACAATGCGCGTACCGTATCACCGGAAGAAACGCAGATCAGGAACTACCTTTACGTAAACGTCAAAAATGCCTGCCTGAGGCATCTGCGCCACAGCAGTGTTGTAGACAAATTTAATACAACCCTGGAGGCCGATCCGGCAGAAGAAGCGCAGGGAGCAAACCGCATTATCCGCGCTGAAGTTATTGGTGAGATCCACCGTGTCATCGTAAGCCTCCCTGAGCCTTATAGAAAAATATCGCAACTCGGTTATATTGAAGGCCTAAAGAACCAGGAGATTGCCGACCAATTGCAAATTCCACTCAATACCGTTAAAAGCCAAAAGCAAAAGGCATTACAGCTAATTCGTGTTCACCTACACCCGGAAACCTATGCTGTGCTACTGATCGCAATAAAATTATTACGCTGATAATCAGTCTATTTAAAAATTCTTAACAAAAAAGACATCCTAAGTTAATCCGAAGGGCTCATTATAGTATGGAATATCAAGACCCATACGATAAAGCACAGCTGCTCCTACGTTATCTTCGTCATGAAACCACACCCACCGAACAACAAGCGGTAGAAGAGTGGCTGAACGAAAATGAAGAGAACCGGGCCTTTTTCAACCAGTTACAAAGTGAAGAAGGCCTAATTGCAGAAACGAAATTTTTCAGTCAAACCGAAAAGGAACAAGCCTGGCATCAACTACAAAAAGCCATCAGACCAAAAACAAGAACACTTTGGTGGCCGCGTATAGCTGCCGCAGCATCTATAGTACTGGCGCTATCCGCAGGTGGCTATTTCCTCCTGCGCAAGCAGCAGCCGGCACAGCAAACCGCCCGGCTTTTCAAAAATGATATTGCCCCTGGCCATAACCAGGCTACCCTGACCCTTGCAAACGGCAAAAAGATCGTCTTGACCACAGGATTGACTGGCATACTCGCAAAACAAGGGCAAACGCAGATCAATGTCAGCCAAAATAATATTATTTACAATGCAAAAAATCAAACAGGAGATCAGATTAGTTATAATACGTTGAGTACGGCGCGGGGCGAGCAATCGCCCTACCCGCTGGTTTTAGCGGACGGCACCAAAGTTTGGCTCAATGCTGAATCTTCCATTACGTTCCCAACTGCCTTTAACCAAAAAGAGCGTATCGTAAAAATTACCGGTGAAGCACTCTTTGAAGTTGCCCACAATCCAAAGCAACCTTTCAAAGTGCAGGCTGCAAACCAGACCATTGAGGACATCGGTACGCAATTCGATGTCAACGCCTATATCAACGAACCCAATACCAGGACCACCCTCATTGAAGGTAGTGTTAAAATTAATGAAATCCTACTGAAACCTGGTGAACAATATGATGGTAAGAAAATCACTGCGGTAAATACTGCGCAGGTTGTTGCCTGGAAAGACGGTAAATTCCGTTTCATAGATGATAACATTCAAACGGTCATGCGCCAGCTTTCCCGCTGGTATAACATTGATGTTTACTATACAGGGACTGCTAACAGTGAAGGCTTCAATGCTAAAATATCCCGCAACCAAAATATCAGCGTGATATTAAGCGCGCTTGAGCGAACCAATGGCGTGCACTTCAAAATAGAGGGAAGGAGGGTAACCGTTATTCAATAAATCTTACCCAATAAAAAAGTCACTCCCGCATTGCCGGAATGACTTAAAGCATGGATCACATAATTAAAAACTATTGTAAACGCGCCGCCCTCTCGGTCTTGGAAAACTCAAGGAAAGCGCCTAACCCAAACTCAATCAAATGTACAATTTTTATTCAAAGAAATTGATACAGCCACCGGGCTGTATCCGTAAAATCGTCTTGGTCATGAAAATCACTACTTTCATATTGTTCCTCGCAATCATGCAGGTAAGTGCGAATAGCCTGGCGCAAAAGGTAAGCATTAAAGCGAATGGCCAAACATTAAGCACTGTATTAGACCAACTCAGCAATCAAACTGGGTATGATTTTGCATATACATCTAAAACCATTAAAAGCGCCAAACCCGTCACCATTAATGTAAAAAACGAAGAACTTGGTAGTGTGTTAACGAAGATATTCGATGACCAGCCGCTTGAATTTACTATCAAAGATAAATTTGTTACGGTTACATCGAAAAAACCGGCCTTTTTGGATAAACTTAAAGCTGCGTTGGATATTCCGATCACTGTTACCGGAAAAGTTACAGATACCACTGGTGCAGGATTACCGTCTGCTACGATTAAAAACAATAGAACTAACCAGGTTATCATAACAGCAAACGACGGAACATTTTCACTGTCGGCTCAATCAGGTGACGAGATTACCGTATCCTTTATCGGTTACAAAGCTTATACATTTCAGGTGACAGGTGAAATGCCATTTCAAAATATTGTTTTGCATACAGGTACCGGGCAATTAAGCGAAGTAATTGTAAGTACTGGTTATCAGGACATTCCAAAAGAACGAGCAACAGGTTCCTTTTCACAACCGATTAAGGCTATGTATGACGATAGGGTTGCTCCGGATGTCATAAGCAAACTTAATGGTATAACCAGTGGTTTGGTATTTAATGCAAATACCACTCTAACTCAAAACGGACAAACTGATATTAATATCCGTGGCCGAAGCACCATTTTTGCTAACGATCAGCCTTTAATTGTGGTAGATAATTTTCCTTATAGCGGTGACATAAATAATATTGATCCTAACGATGTAGAAAGCGTAACCGTTTTAAAAGATGCGGCGGCTGCCAGTATTTGGGGAGTAAGGGCTGGTAATGGGGTTATCGTAATTACGACTAAACGGGGGAAATTAAACCAGCCTTTAAAAGTTAGTTTCAACGCTAATTTAACTGTATTCAACAAGCCAAACCTCAACTATTCCCCCAATCAAATTAGTTCTTCTTCTTATATAGGCCTGGAAAAGTATTTATTTGGTAAGGGTTATTATGACAGCAGTTTAGCAGATACGGTTGAATATCCCGTTATCTCGCCGGTTGTACAATTACTTGCCGCTAATCGCGCGGGTACGTTATCTAACAGTAGCCTTAATTCTCAACTAAATGCCTTGAGCGGTTTGAATGTGAATGATCAGTTAAGCAAATATTTTTATCAGAAGGCAACCAATCAACAATATGCGCTAACGCTTTCCGGGGGGTCTGACAAAGCTTCTTATTATTTATCAACCGGATACGATAATGATTTGGCAAGTCTCAAGGATAACTCGAATCAGCGGATTACTATTAATAGTCAAAACACTTTCCACCCGGTTAAAAACTTTGAAATAGACGCTGGTTTAAACGTCGTGCAAACGAATGCTCAATTTGACAATAATTTAGGGAATTTTCAAAACGATATTTTTCCCTATACTCAGGTAGCCAGTGCAAATGGCACGCCATTATCCATTCCATATGGGTATGGTCAAAGTTTCGTGCAAAGCGCTCCATCAAGAGGTTTTTTGGATTGGTCATATGTTCCCTTAAACGAATTAACGGCAGTTAGTAATAAGACTAAGGTAATGGATATAAGGCTATCTACCACGCTAAAATACACCATTATGAAAGGTTTAAACGCCGAAGTATTGTATCAATATGAAAACAGCAATGGGCAAAACCGTGATTATCAAAGTCAGCAATCTTATGCCGCACGGAATTTAATTAATCAATACTCTATTGTTGATCCAAGTTCCGGAATGGTTACCGGTTATAACGTGCCATTGGGCGGTATCATGTATTTATCTGATGCTAATACTACTGCAAATAATGTACGAGGGCAATTGAATTATAATTACAGTTGGAAAGACAATATTATTACAGCACTGGCAGGATATGAGTTATCTCAAACCACGGTCAATACAAATCAATCCGCTTTGTATGGTTATGATGATAATTTGGCAACTTATACGGATATCGATCCACTCGATTATTTTGAGCGAAATCCTGACGGCAGCTATGGTACAGTTCCCAGCGGATCAGGTATCGGTTCCACGGTTACCCGCGTTCGCTCGTCCTTTGTAAATGCAGCCTATACTTATAAGGATCGTTATACCTTATCTGGAAGTGCCAGAATTGATGGAACGAATTACTTTGGCGTTGCCACTAACCAAAAAAATGTGCCTTTATGGTCGGCTGGGGCTAAATGGGATATTGACAAGGAAGATTTCTACAAACTCAGCTGGCTTCCTGTATTAGCACTTCGGGCAAGTTATGGGTACAACGGAAATCTGATCCAATCAATTACAGGAGTAACAACATTCCAATACAATAGTAATGCAGCCTTTACAAATTTGAATTATGCATCAATTTCAAATATAGGTAATCCCGACCTGCGTTGGGAAAAAACCGGCATTACTAATTTAGCAGTTGATTTTGGCAGTATAAATAATATTGTTACAGGAAGTTTTGAATACTACCTAAAAAAAGAATCTGACCTGCTTGGATTTAAAAATCTCCCCGAAAATACTGGTGTTGCAACCTTAGAAGGTAATTATGCAAATATGGCTGGGCATGGGTTTGATTTAACTGTTACAACCCGGAATTTGAACGGCCGTTTAAAATGGTTTACCACTTTATTAGTAAGTCATGCCACCGATAAAGTTACCCATTATGATGTTCCAAGTTACGGATATCAATTAGTAGGCGCTGGTAGTGGAATACCTAATGTAGGCAAACCGGTGTTTGGTGTATACGGGTATAAATGGGGCGGTTTGGATCAAACAAATGGAAACCCTATTGGATACGTAAATGGACAGCAGAGCGAGAATTATGCGACAATAACTACGAGCACACCGGTTAACGATCTTGTGTATGTCGGACCAGCCAGACCTACTTACTTTGGCGGTCTTAATAACCGTTTTACTTATAAAGGATTTAGCCTGGCTGTACAACTTAATTATAAACTGGGCTATTATTTTATGGCGCCGGCACTCAGCTATTCCAATATTATTGCTCAAGGCGCATACTTAAGCGTAAACCGTCAATTTAATCAACGCTGGCAAAATCCCGGCGACAAAACTAATGTGCCATCGATGGTTTATCCATTTGACCCTTCAAGAGACCAGTTTTACCAATATTCAACAGTTAATATACAAAACGCCGGAAATATCAGGCTTCAGGATATTAGTTTAAGCTATGACTTTAATAAATCAGTCTATCGTAAACTGCCTTTTTCTAATTTACAAATTTTTGCATATGCAAATAACGTGGCTATCCTTTGGAGAGCAAATCATGTTGGCCTTGATCCAGACGCAGTTCCAGCGCCGGGGGGAGATATTACAACCATGCCAACGCCTCGTTCTATTTCCATCGGATTAAAGGGCAGTTTTTAATAATTAAAACGCTTATAAAGGATTAATTAACCTGTTATCCTGTTTGTACAGCGATAGCGACATAAAATATAAAAATGAAAACAATAAAATTTAAAGCCATAGTTATACTATTCGCAAGTATAATATTGTGCGGCGCATGTAAAAAAGAATGGTTGGATGCCAAGCCTAATAAAGCTTTGGTAGTGCCAACTACCGTTGCGGATTATCAAGCCTTGCTGGACAATGGTTTTAATCCTCCAATTCCAATGAATACTAATATGCCCAGTCTGAGCATGGTTGGTGATGGTGATTATTATGTAACTGATGCGACCTATAACAGCCTTAACTATCCGCCAGAGCGAGGAGCTTACCTATGGGCAACTACCGCAAATTTTTATGATGGACAAAAAAATTTAGAGTGGATAGAGGCTTATCAAAGGATATTGCAGGACAACGTGGTATTGGATGGTATTTCATCAATTAAAATTGATGGTACAACGCAGAAAGCTTACAATAATGTAAAGGGCACTGCATTGTTCTTCCGAAGTTATGACTTTTATAATCTTTCTCAAGAATATTGTAGGGTATATGATGCTTCGACGGCTAATACCGATCTTGGTTTACCACTAAGGTTGTCTTCAAACATAAACTTAACAGTGACCCGGTCATCTGTCCAGCAAACCTATGATCAGATGATCAATGACTTGCTGCAAGCAGCGCCATTGCTTCCAACATCTCCATTGTCTACCATCAGACCTAGTAAACCTGCCGTGTTCGCCTTACTGGCCCGTGTTTATCTTTCACAGGAAAATTATCCAAAAGCTTTGCTATATGCAGATTCTTGTCTGCAAATTCAAAATGGGTTGATGGATTTCAATCAGCTATCATCTAATAATTATAGTCCGGGAATACCACGATTTAATGTTGAAACGATTTTTTATGCTAAACTAAATTCATATACCACATTTAATAAATCCGTTCTAATTGTTGATCCGGCTTTGTTACAGTTATTCGCCTCCAATGATTTAAGAACCAGCACGTGGTTTACTACATATGCGGGAAATCAAACTTTTTGGGGCACCTATTATGGTGATGGTTCCACTCCATTTGGCGGGATTGCTACAGACGAAATGTACTTGGATCGTGCAGAGTGCTATGCCAGGACAGGTAACGTCGATTTAGCAATGAATGATTTGAATACCTTGTTGAAAAATAGGTATAAAACGGGGACTTTTACCAATTTAACCGCTGCAAATGCCGACGATGCATTAGCCTTAATAGTAAAAGAACGCCGCAAAGAACTTTGCTTTCGGAATCTTCGCTGGTCGGACTTACGCAGGTTAAACAAAGACTCCCGCTTTCAGGTAACGCTTACTCGAAACGTCAATGGACAAAGTTATACACTGGCACCAAACTCCAGCAGGTATGTATTGCCATTGGATCCAATTGAAACAACTTCAGGCGGTTTACAGCAGAATCCTCGGGATTGAAATTACGAATATAAACTCCAAAACATTTCAAATTCTTTTATGAAAGCACTTAAATTAATATGTCTGGTATCATTGACATTGATCAATATTAATATCTTGTCAGCGCAGGAAAAAATTACTATAGCTACAGATCCCCGGATAACTTATATCACAGGGGAAATAGGGCCTACTATAAAGCCGGATACCCTTACTTTGTTTTTAAATGGCCCATTTTTTTATGACAGGGGCCCCTGGAAAGGCGCGAGCCAGACATTAACTGCTATTCCGACTAAGACTGGTAAATTTTGTTTTAAAATACGAAACGAAAACGCTGCTTTTCATATTTCTCTTTTTCTGTCAAGTAAAAAGAACATCATCACCGGAAACTTAACAGGTGGCGCTAATATTGATGATTACCTAATTGAACCCGGAGATAGTATCGATGTATCCTTTGACCGGCAAGAACAGCGCTATTCGGGCAGAGGCGCTGAGCTTTTCAAGGCGCAATATGCCGTAGCCCAAACGGATCCAGGTAACAACAAGCTTTATAGTGATACTGCAGGCTTATTCAATAATCAAAAAGAAAAATGGTTGCAACGGGAAGATTCTCTGTTAGCTGTACAACTTGACATGCTGGCGAATTTTCAGGCAAAGATATCTCCCGCAGCTTACAGCATTATCCGTGCAGACATTATCGGATACAACAGGGACTGGGTTTACCGAGATATCAATTTTACAGGCCCCTTCTTTGTGGAAGGAACGCCACTTACACCGGAATTGTCAAAGTTATGTGTTGCACTTCAAGACAGGCCAGCCTATATCAACCAAGAAGACAGGGCTATTTTATCTCCCAAATACGTTGCTTATCTATACGACAAAATGCGTATAGAAATCAAATTTAACAGGGTAATTCATAACCAACTACCTTCTTCGGATGTAAATTACTTTCCTGTTATTCGGACAACATATACTGGTTTGATAAGGGACAAGTTGCTCACCTATTGGCTGATATATACAGGCGGATTCAACAATCTTAAACCTGATTATCTCGACAGCGCATTAGCCGTTATGCAAAATCCTTTTTACATCAAAAAAGTTGAAGATCTTAAGGAAACGATTTCAAAAGGCCAGCCGGTCTTAGATTTTGCTTTTCAGGATGTAAAAGGAAAAACGGTACATCTGGCTGACTTTAAGGGAAAAGTATTGTTACTTGATTTTTGGTTCACTGGTTGTGGTGGCTGTATTGCAGTTGCAGAGGGTTTACCAAATGTCGAAGCGGCCCTGAAAGATCAAAATGTGCTTTTCATCAGTCTTTCTATTGATAAAGATAAAAAGTTGTGGTTAAAGAGTATTGATCAGCATCAGCCTGCTGGTCACTACAGGCATTATACTACCGCAACAACCGAATACCTGTATACCGGGGGAACAGGGCAAAATAATCCGTTTATACAAAAATATGTACCCGGTGGTATGTATCCTTACCTTTTAATTATTGATAAAGGAGGGAAAATATATTCTTCGACACCTGCTCGACCTATTACACCTCAAGGACAACAGGACTTAATTAAAGAATTGAGTGATGCTGAAAACAAGTAACAATATAATGAATAGGAAGAAAATTTTAATTCTCTTTTGCTTTTTTGTGCTTATTAACAATTTACATGCGCAAATTTTAACTCCTGTAAAATGGAGTTATGGAGCTAAAAAAACAAACGAAAAAGAAACTGTAGTTTTTTTTAAAGCAACTATAGATGATGATTGGCATATTTATTCAACAAATCAAATGGACGGGGGTCCAGTAAAAACTTCAATTACATTTTTTCGCTCGAACGAATATGCAATAGTTGGCAAATTGGTTGAACCACAACCTGTAATTAAGTATGAACCCAATTTCAAAATGGATGTACACTATTTTGAAAAGTCGGTTGTATTTCAGCAAAAGATAAGGGTTAATAAAAAGGGATTTGTGTTAAAAGGCAAATTAAACTTTATGGTCTGTAATGACCAAAAGTGCCTGCCACCGGAGGACGTAACCTTTGCAATACCAATAAACTAATTCAAAGATTTTAGGAAATCATGATTCTTTTTTCAAGGCAGGCTATGCTTGAAATTAAGATAACAGACGTGTAATAGGGCTATGACGAAAATAAATTTGAAACAACATCGCAATTTGCTAAGACGCTGCCTCAGGTTGCCTTTTTCTACAGATTCTGGCAGTATTTATAATGCGACCTAAAGGAACTTTATAAGAAGTATAAGTACAATCGTGGATAATTACATACGGCTGGTACTGCTGCCTGAAACAGGCACTGCAAGCAAGTGAAAAATAATTTATGAACATTAGAAATGCTACATACCATGATGCACCGGCGATCAAATCATTGCTGCAACAGTTGGGATATGCGTCGAGGTTAAGCACGTTAATCGACCAGTTAGAAAGGATGTTTAATAACGAGGAGCACCAGGTGTTTGTTTACGAATTAAGAAAAGAGGTGGTTGGATTCGTATCGCTGCATTATCTGCCGCAATTGGCGCTGGGCAACAGTTTGATGATCATCTCTTACTTTTCCGTTGACGAAGCGATTAAAAACACAAATATTGGTATTGAACTTGAAAAATATATTACCGACCAGGCCACGCTGAGAAAATGCGAACAGATATTGTTACACTGCATGGACGGGCGGATACCAACACACCAGTTTTATTTGCAACAAGGTTATCAGGTGTACCCTAAGTACTTTACTAAACGGTTAGATTATAGGGAATAATTAATAAGGTTCATATTAACGCATACAATAATTTCCTCCGTTCTTTATAAGATCAGTAAAATAGTTAATTACTGTTTTTAGTTAATTAAAAAAAAGCAGTGCTCCTTGAGAAAGAGTACGCTTTTGCAGTGTTTATAGTTCATTTAATAATGGGCGCTGTCTGGCGGGAAAGCCGACAACGTCTTTTTTAAAGCCCAAATCATGTCTAAGTTATTTGCCGCTTCCTTAGTTCTTATCGCCTTTGCATTACTGGCCAGGGATAAAGGATGCGCCAAATGATTAGATAATAGAGTTTATCAACAGAGTTTATTAATCTATATTTGCATCAGAAATAAAGAATACGACACAGAAAGACATTATTTAAATATATAGAACAATATACGTTCACTTCGATTCCATGACGCAATCTAGGAAATTAACAACAACGAAATCAAGTGCAACGCCTGCTTTAACGCGGGCTTGCATTTCGTTGGTAAGGGTCCTAGCCCAGCGTCATGATTTGCATGTCCCGCGTTATTAATTAAATAGCGTCGCCCGGTCAACTCCACAATCCCACAAATTCCTGTTCGACTTGATATTAACCCTTGCTGGTGGTATGTGCTGTTGCTGTTCGACTAAACCAAACCTAATAACGTATCTATGAACACAGAAACAGACTATCTGAAACGTATAGCAGAGGAGATTGGCGCAAACACAGACCAAACTAAATATAAGACCGAACCTGACCACCATTTAGAAACCGAAGCCAGGCGCCTGGAAAAAGGCATCCGCGACAACCTGCTGGCCATAGACAATTTTACGCAGCGGGACACTTTTCATTTTGATACCCTGGCCAAACTGGTGGATATCTGCGACATGCTGTTTGATATTGATGGGACGGTTAACCCAAACGTAGGCGTGCTGTTAAAATTATTAACCGCAATTAAACAGATCATACCCGCCGAGATCAGGCCAAACTTGCGGTTGCCGAAAGCTTTTGTAAAGCAGCAGAAACAGCGGGTCGCCGACTGTTGGGCAACGAACCTGGCCATATTGCAGGCACAGGACATTGATCCGGAACTGATAGGCATTGCTGCCATACCTTTCAAAGACTTTATCGAGCCAAAACACAAATTGTATTGGGGCAACTATACCTGGCTCAAAGTCTATGAGCATAAACTGGAGATTATGGACTGGGAACATGCGGATTGTAACAGCAAGACGGAAGCGCTGGTTTCCTTACTGATCGCCAGCGGTTTGAATGACGACCGATTCTTTATCTATTGCAAGAATATCATTGTGAAACGTACCGCTGTGAAGACGGGCAGGAAAGAAAAGCTAAGAGAATTGGCGAATTGCCGCAAATTGATTCTTCAGGACGCGCGCGCCAAATCCGTTCCTTACAAAAACCGGGTGGCGCCGCTGGTCACCCAGCTATTGGTCTGGATCACCGCTGAGGAGGAATATATTTAATGTCCATGAACCCGAACAACCTTTCGCCAAGCTGCGCTTTGCGCTTAGCGTCAATAAACTGGCTTTTCTTTTTAAACTGCTTTCCGAAAAGAAAGTCTTTGGTGATACGACCTTTCATGACCTGGCGCAGCAAATGGCGAGCACTTGCCTGTCGCAAGGCGGAGAAGACGTACAGGCGGCTACGATTATTTCTAAAGCTTATCCAAAGAAGCAGCAAATACTCGAAGAAATCGAAGCACTGCTGGTTAGCCTGTTGGAATATGTCAGGAGCTTCATCCGTCGGAGATAAATGTCTTCACATTCCTGTTAGAAGCCCGTGACCTGTCGCGGGCTTTTTGCGTAAAAAACAGGTTGGTGTTATTTGCCGCTGAACCTAAGCGCATAATAACCCCGTTGGTGTTATCGCGGTGTTAACACCAAAGATTCCGGAAAAAGCCTTATTCTTTTGTGGTCAAATCAAAATTTATATAAAATGAAAAATGACTTTGACCACCACAGTTTCAGGGATTTCGAGTATATCCCTGGAATGGATGCCTGGGCGCGTGCCCGTATGTTCCAAGCTTATCTCAACGACCAAACTGCTAAAGGACAATTGAATTACCGGCTGGTGACAACTACGGGCTGCGGGCCTGTCGTTGAAATGAATGGCAAACGGCTGATCAGTTTGGTATCCAATGACTATCTCGGTTTTACGCAGCATCCGACCGTAAAGCGGGCCGCTATTGACGGTATCGCGAAATACGGTTCAGGTGCGGGCGCTTCGCCCGCCATTGGCGGGCATTATGATTATCATGCCCTCTTGGAAAAGAAGATTGCCGGGTTCTTCCGGAAGGAACACGCGATCATTTACACCACGGGTTATACTTCGAACAGTGATTCGCTTGGGGCGATCTTAACAAAGGACGACCATGTGATTTTAGATGCGGGTGTGCATACCAGCGTAATGCAGGGCTGTCAGCCTTTTAACCGCAAGACGGTAAAGCACAATGATTTGGAAGCCTACGAGCACGCCTTAAAATTGTCCAAAGGAAAACATCCCCTGGTACTTGTCATCATTGACGGCGTGTATTCACAGGATGGTGATCTGGCACCTCTGCGCGAGATAGTTGCCCTATGCAAAAAGTATGGAGCGAAGCTGATGGTCGATGATGCGCATGGCACGGGCGTTATTGGAAAAACCGGGCGTGGCTTAATCGAAGCTTGTGATGCCTGGGATGATGTTGATCTGATCACCGGTACTTTCAGCAAGACATTCGGACACATTGGCGGCTATGTGGTAGCGAGCGAAGAAATGGTCAATTATTTAAAGTACCAAAGCAAACAGCATTTATTTTCAGCCAGTTCAACACCTGCGGCTATGTCAATCATAAAAGCCATCGAACTTGTCGACGAGGAACCGCTATGGATGGGCATCCTCCATACGAACATGGAATATTTCCGCTATGGCTTGCTCAGTCTGGGGCTGGACATTGGCGATACGCGTTCAGCGATTTTTCCCGTTCGCATCGGCGACAAGATCAAAAATGCAAAGATATGCCATGCCCTACAGCAAAAAGGCGTTTATGCCAATCAAATTAATTACCCGGCAGTGTCATTGAAAGATGCGCGTATCCGCATGGGAGTTACGGCATTGCATGAACGCGCGCATCTTGACGAAGTGCTGAATGTCTGGGACGACATCAGGAAGGAGTTTCACTTATGAACTGCCTGAGCCAGGTCTACCGGCAAGCCTGCCGGGAGATCAGCCTGCCCTCTGCTGAAAAGGCGCTATTCCTGAAACTGCTGCGTGAACTCAGTGTCAATGCGGTCAAACGGCAAAAGGCCTGGCACATCAAGGAAGATTTTATCTGCCTCTGGTTTATTTCAGCCGGGCGGTTCCCGGAATTAAATCCCTATGGTCAGATAATTAGTAGCTGGGTCGCTAAAGCGTTGCCCTTTGAACTCAGCGCAGACGAACAATCGCTCCTCTGGAGCTAAAATTTAAAAAACATGAAAAAATCAAAATATGACGGGTGGCTGGTCGAGTTACAGGCCGAAATTGCCTTACTCGATGTTGAGCCTATTGCACCTATCGAACGCTTAAAGCATACGTTACCATTGATTGCTAACGTAATCAATGATATGAAAGCCGAAGTCTTAAAAAACGGGTTCACCGTTGAGGAAGAAGAAATATATTTCTTTAAACATATTAAGCCCGCCTTTTATGACTTACAAATTTATGAGCTTTCACTGCATGACCTGGCCACGCGAAAACCGGTGGGCACCGGCGAAATGCTCAGGGCTTACTTTGAAGACGAGCTCTTATATATTTTACGGTTCTTTAAGACCAATGCTTTCCATTACCATTATTATAAAACCGGGGCCACTGAACTGGATGACCGTTATTTTGTCAGGGATGCCCAGCCCGGCAGGATACCTATAATGGATATCATCGACCCTTTGCCGGGGTTCTCCACCGCACTGGATCATACTTTTGCCAAATTCATGGCCTATGAACGACTACAATTGTATTTAGTTGGTCAACTGACCGACTTGTTTGCTGAGACAAAATTGCCCGCAAAACGCGCCAGCCGGACATTAAAATGGACCGGGGAAACGGTCAACCTGGCCGAACTGGCTTATGGCATCTGGCTCACTGGCCAGGTAAATCATGGTAAAGCCTCAATGGCCGAAATTGTAAGGGGACTCGAAGATTTCTTTGGCGTGCATATCGGCGACCCCCACCGTCGCTGGCAGGAGATCGCCCAGCGCAAAAGCGTCAGCCCCACCAAATACCTCGACCTGGTGATCAGCGAAATCAACAAACGCCTTGAAAATGAGCACGATTTGAAGCTAAAAAAGCGTCGCGCCAAATAAATCGTTGGTTGGCAACCACCGTGCCTACCAAAGCCTTTCCCCGCCATACCCAACCTTTGTTTCCGGCAAACGCAACAGCGTTTGACCGGAAACGATGAAGATCAACGAGCTAACATCCATCCTGAAAATTGCCGCCAAAGCGGGCGCTGAAAAAGCGCTCGCCGGAAGAGGTGCATTGCCGGACGGCATCACCAAAGCGGAAGCCTACCGGCATTTCGGCAGAGGTAATGTCGACCGCTGGCTACAGGAAGGGCTCATTCAAGTTTCCAATAAAAATATTGACCGGACAAAACTGGAAGCGGTTGCCGCTGCCAGCAACCGGCGCACTTACCTGCCCGTGAAGGAGCGGTAAAGCTTGTTATTTGACATCAGGGGACGAAGCATTACCCGGCATCGCGCCGGGAATTGTGAGCAGTTACGTTAACCTATGCTGTACGTGTACAGCCAGGGCTTAGCGTCAATGATCCACAGGCAGCCAGTTTTGGCCAGGTTTTACCTACGCGTTAGTCCCGGAATCGCCCCGATAGGGCATCTTTCGATGCCCTATCGGGGCTTTTTTATTTTATATGGAGCCACAGATTTCAACCCGCCAACTGCAAATGTTGTTTCAGTCTGCCGCCGAATTAGGGGCCATTGCGGCACTGGTGAGCACGGGTAAACTCAAACCCTATTTAAAAAAGGCCGAAGCCTTCCGGTTGTATGGCCGCAAAAACATAGAACACTGGATCGATGCGGGCCTGATCACACCCAGAAAGGACGGCGATCAATCCGCCTGCTGGCGAATCGACCGGCTGGAAGCCGAGGCGCTGGACAAAGCGAACTACATCCTCAAATTTTTATAAAACCAACATGCTATTATCTTCACAAATCAAGGAGCAGGTTTCCTTAGTGGACCTGCTTTCCCGCCTGGGCTACCAGCCCGTAAGGACCGCTGGCCATGAAATCCTGTACCTCAGCATGATCCGGGACTCCGATACCAAACCCTCTTTCGCTGTCAATGACGGATTGGGCGTATGGTACGATCATGGCCTGGGCAAGGGCGGCAACATCATTGACTTTGGCTTGGCGTATTGGAAAATGCCATTCCAGGAAGTGCTGGAAAAAATCATGCAGGTCATCGGGCAGCAATTACCCGTAAAAAACTGCGTACCGGAAGCAAAATTCCGTAAACGAAGTGCCGTTAAAATCCCGCATTACGAGATACAGGAGATTAAAGAACTGGATAACAACCCCGCCATAACCGAATACCTCCAAAGCAGGTGCGTATGGGGAGCCGCGCAGGGCCGCTTAAAAGAAATCTATTATTATGTCGAGGACCAGAAAAGGCTCCGCAAATATTTCTTTGCGGCCGGCTGGCAAAACGAATTCAGCGCCTGGGAGGTTCGCAACCTTTATTTCAAAGGTTGCCTCGGTCACAAAGCTATCAGCTTTATTCCGGGCGATGATACAAAATTGGCCGTATTTGAGGGCTACCTCAATTACCTCAGCTGGCTGACCGAACACCCGCTGGCAACAGAAAGCGTACTCATCCTTAACAGCATCGCCTTAATACAGGGGGCCATACGAAAGGCAAAAGATTACGGGGAAGTCAACTTATTCTTTGACCGCGATAGCAGCGGTCACCTTGCCTGCCTCGACTTTAAAAAGGCAGTACCCCAGGCCACCGACTGTTCACATCATTACCTGCATTACAATGACTATAACGATAAGCTAAGGGCGGAAAATTGAATTTGTAACCCGGCACTTTATACCGGGATACCTTTTGGTTTTTCCCCTTGCAAGATGTGCCGTTGTCGGACAAAACGCCGTATCCGTTGTTTTTACCGCCCCCGGCCTCTTGCCTTAAACCATCCCTGCGTGCCTCCGTTCAGGATTAAGGGGGTATCATATCCTCGCAACTCGTATCCTCTATGAAGAAAGAGAACCGCACCAAAAAGATAGATGCCCGCTTTACCGAAGCGGAATACGAGGTCATCCAGGCGATGGAGAAGGAATTGGGTGTTCGTAAGACGGACCTGGTGCGAATGCGGTTGTTAAACAATGCACCGGCCGTAGTGATCAATGCTAAAGAGCTAATACGTTCATTGGATAGCATAGGCGCGGAATTGGGGCGTTCGGGGAACAACATCAACCAATTGGCCCGCTACGCGAATATCCTGAATAAGAAGCGCGCCTTGTCGCCGGTAGTGATGGAAAGGTTCAATATACTGTTTGAAGCGTATATCGATCATCAAAAGACTTTGGAAACGGCCCTGCGCAGCGTGATCCGGGTAACGGGTCATTAAACAAAATGAGTTACTATGGAATTTAACATTACTTTGCCTACCCTAGCCATTACGATTTTGGCCTATTATACCGGGCGCTACCTGTATTTTTCGTTTTTAAAATACCGTTCCGGCCACCAGCGGCCATTTGACCCGCGCTGTAATTACCGGACGAGTTCCTGGCTCGACTGGCAGCGGGGCTACGAGCAGGGCCAGGCCAAGATCATTCACCAATACCATTTGGAACAATGCTGTCAGGACAAGGCGGTACTCAAATGGATCAAGGGGTATAAAAATTTGGAAAACGATTTGCGTAAGCTATAATGTACCGCGATACAAAATCTCCCGCGAGAAAATACCGGGCACAATGTACCGGGAGCGCAATTACTCAACTATCCCGGTATAAAGGCTCGTGGAACAATATATCGAGAGCGCACTTACGGACCGCTCGCGATATAAAATACCGGGAGAACAAGTCCCCGGCTGCAAAATACCGCTGTACAAAGTCGCCCGATACAAAATCTCTCTGCCATGATTGTAAAGATTATCCCGGCCACCAAAAACTCTGCGTCGTTCCCGGCGGTGGGTTATAACACAGGTAAAATGGACAAGAACAAAGGGGAACTGATGAAAGTGTCGGGCTTTGGCTCGTTGGAAGCCTTGCAGCATTGGCGGCCGGAAGATTACCGGAATTATTTAAAAGCGGTTTCGGCGACTAATAAAGCCGTAAAGCTGCCCCAGTTTCATGCCGTCTTATCTGCTGAAGGGAAGAGCCATGATAAACACCAACTCACCGAAATAGCCGCGCAATGGCTGGCGGCTATGGGCTATGGCGATCAGCCTTACCTGCTGGTTTTTCATAAGGACACAAAAAATAATCATTTGCATATCGTCACCACAAGGGTGAATAAACAGGGTAAAAAGATCAACGATTCTTTTGAAAACCTCCGGGCGCAGAAGCACCTGAACCAAATTTTAGGGATTGATGAAAAGCACAGCGCCAAACAGGACATCGTAAAAGCCCTGTCTTATGCTTATTCCACAAAGGCGCAGTTCATGATGATCCTGGAGAGCCGGGGCTACACCCTGCAGGAAGAAAACGGCAAAATGGCGGTCATCAAATTCGGCCATAAGCAGGACGAAATTGATTTGCAGCAGCTCAGTTTTACTGCGGTGAAGCCGGAACGGGTGAGCCAACTAAAGGCCATTTTTAAAAAGTACGCCGCAATATATGATACGGCATTGCTGCAAAAGCCTTTGCCAAACCGGCAAAATATAAAAGCTTATACTTCGGATTTTGCAGCCTATTTAAAAGAAAAGCATGGCCTGGAATTATTATTTCACGCCTCCGGCGATAAGCCGCCTTACGGTTATTCGGTCATTGACCATTCCGGTAAAGCAGTTTTTAAGGGCAGCGAAATCATGGCTTTAAAAGAATTATTGACCGTTCGGGCCAAGGAAAAAAAGCCGGTCGAAGAAAAAGTCTGGCTGGAGAAAGATCATGACAAAGACACTAAAGCTTACTATGCGGCGCTCTTGAAAGCCGCTTTATACAACTATCCGGACCTGGCACAGGGACTGCGGCACCAGGGCCTCGACCTGCTGTTTGACGGCGATGCTTTCTTTTTAGCCGACCCGCAAGGGGATTTTTACACGAACACTGCGGAATTGTTAAACGAAAAGCAGTTCAGTTATATGGTCAGGCAATTCGCGCAGCTCAGCGAATTGCAAACTGAAGTTGAACAGCAAAATGTGACCGTAAATATTGCAAACGATGTAGACGATGAAGCCATTCACGGCCGCAAACGCAGACGCCGCAAATAATCAATTCGTTGGCAGCGGATCTGGTTCATTAGGCCATTTCCAGGCATACCATACAATTAATAACGTAAAGATGCTTTCTATAATTCCAAAGAATATAAAATATGCCCAATGGGTCGTAAAAGCTGAAATTGCATTTGCGAGGGTATAGAATGCTGCTAAAATGATGCAGAGGATGCGGCAAGCCTTCGGCTTTAATATCAATGAGAGGAAAACCATCACACAGGGGATCGAAATAAATACAGAGCCTGCTAATAAAGTAATCTGTGAGGTCCGAAAAGGGCCCATTTTTCCGGCCAGACTTTGCTGGATGTAACCTCCCGGCGGGAAAAAAGAGGTGAAGTCTCCTTCAATATAACACAGCATCACGACTACCCATAGCACCGAAAGTTTTATGCGGGTACTGATTTTGGTATCGGCTAAAATTCTTGTTGTCTTTCCGGGAGTATTCATGATTTTCTCCTGCGCTGCTATTGTCCTTATCAAATATACAAATACCTAATCTACATTTTACTATGATCATAATTATCGGCAACCAGAAAGGCGGCGCTGGAAAAAGCACGCTCACCTTATTACTGGCGAATTATTTAACACTGGCCAAAAAATGCAAGGTCACGGTCGTTGACAGCGATTACCAGCAATCCCTGTCGCAGAAATATGAAAAGGCGAAGCTGCTGGAGAACCCCGAACTGTATGAAGTAATTGCTGCCAGCCTGGAAGATTACCCGGTCATGTATGAAGTCTACGCGGTTAATAAGAAAGAGATCGTGCTGATCGATTTGCCGGGCAAACTTGATGATGACGGGCTGATTCCGATATTCAAATCGGCCGATTTGATCGTTTGCCCTTTTGCTTACGATGAGTTTAGTTTTGAATCCACCATCCTGTTTTCGGTGGTATTGCGGCAGATTAGCCCGAAAGTTCCGATAGCTTACATCCCTAACCGGATCAAGGCTAATGTCAAATATGAGACGCAAAAAGAGGTGGACGAACAGCTAACCAAATTCGGCGCAGTAACAGACCCCATTCCCGACCGTATCGACTTCCAGCGGGTTAACACCCTGCAAACGCCCTTATCGGTCTACCCGCTGGTCATCAGCCTTTTTGAAAAAATCTTCAAAGAACATATCAAACCCATCATCACATGAACGAGATCAAAACGCTGGCGGATCAATTACGCAGCCGCATGGCCAAACCTGACACACCGGAAAAAGCTAAAGTGCCGCCAAAGAAAAAAACCGGCAAACCGGCCATCACGCCGCCTATTGTCGAAGTAATACGCGGCTATGACATCAAGGACCATGACAGCATGGTGCATGTCCGCTTTGACCGCCAAACCGCCCAGATGCTCCATCATTTCAAAATGGCGACCGGCGTCGAGGTTACCCGGCTGATCTCCTATTCCGTGGCGCAATTGCTGGAGCAGCACCCCGAAATCAAAACCATTATCAAAGAACACTTAGAAAACTTCGGACTATGAGCTGGAAATTCTTTCGCGGCAAACGCGACCCGGTCTATGACGAGATCCTGGACCGGATAAAAGGCTACGACAACAGCGACCACAAAACCCTGATCCATGCGCGTTTGGACGAGCGTACCGCCGCCAACCTGAGCCAGTTGAAACTGGCGACGGGCATCGAAATACAGAAAATTGTCGCTTTCGCCATCAGTGAGCTGCTGCGGCAGCACCCTGAACTCAAAACTATCATTAAGAACTTTTTAGAAACCATTAATTAACATGAGCTGGATACACTTTTTTATATGGGTGGCCGGGATATACACACTGTATTACCTGGCCGTGATCGGGATTGATGTTGCCGGGGGCAACCGCACCCCGGCAGCGAAATCCTTAACTAACGAACTGACCTTTTCCGAGCAGGTCGAAACGCAAAGATTGGAGCATAAGCCGGAAGAAGAAGTCAAGCCAACAGGCAATGCCATGATCGCCTCCGGCGGCGTTCCGATCAAAGAACTTTTCAGCCTGGCCCGCAAGGAACTGATCGTCTACACCAAATCAGTCAGCTATTAGCCATGCGATATTTCCTGACAGGCTGCTTCTTACTGGTAGCAATCGCATCAATGGCCCAGCCCGGTCTAAACGAAATGCAGCAGGCACAAAGCGACCTTTCTTCTTCCTTTTTTTCGGCATTGGACTGCTCACTGGTAGTAGCTGCCATCTTCGGCATTCTCGGCGCGGTGCGCATTTATCATAACTGGCAGATGGGGCATCCCCGGATGGACCAGGCAGTGGCCGGATGGTTCTTTGCCGCTTTATTTATGGTACTGGCCGGTGCGTTTCTGAGGGCCATCTTCGGCATCTGATCTCTGCAATTTAATACCCCAAATAACCCCGGCGGTGCTCCGCCAAAGCGGGGGCCGCCAATTTTTTACCAAACAATTTAATACCCCTATTTTTCATGAACAAAATGAAACGGATCTGGGCCACAGCGGTGCTGTCGGTCCTGGGCATGGCATCCGCCTTTGCCCAAAATGGTGTAACCGGTATCAACACCGCGACCACTACCCTGAAAACCTATGTGGACCCGGTCACCAATATCGCCCTGGTGATCGGCGGTATTGTCGGCATCGTAGGCGCAATTCGTGTCTACTCTAAGTGGAACTCCGGTGACCAGGACATTAACAAAGAATTAATGGGCTGGGGAGGCAGTTGCGTGTTCCTCGTGGTTTCCGCGCTGATCATCAAGGCTTTCTTCGGACTGACCTAATGGCGAAGCGTTTTGCTGTATATAAGGGGCTCCAAAAGCCCCTTATATTTCGCGGTTTTCGCGGAAAATTCATTTACTGGGGCCTGGGTTCTTTACTCGCCGGGCTGGTATTGGGTGCGCTGACCATGTCACTCGTCAATATGTGGCTCGGGGCCATTGTGCTGGTGGGGAGCATCGTTGGCGGTCTTCTTTATATCGCCGGCAAGCAAAAAAAGGGTCTGCACGATAAAGCCAGGGCAA
>Ga0302309_10000902_pt1 | contig 30430 bp, 23 predicted proteins | sample III_Palsa_N1_1_FD_200453 | JGI IMG/M metagenome (GOLD analysis project Ga0302309, IMG submission 200453) | Peat permafrost microbial communities from Stordalen Mire near Abisko, Sweden - III_Palsa_N1_1 | ecosystem: Environmental > Terrestrial > Soil > Palsa > Peat permafrost | place: Sweden... | reverse complement strand
AATCCTGGTTGAAAAAAATAAACCTAATTGGGTTTTGCTTGATATTTTTTTGCAGGATGGTTCTCAGGGAACTGATCTTGCAGGATATTTGACGGGAAGGGGAATTGCTTTCATTTATATATCTGCTAATACAAATCAAGGTATACTGGAAAAAGCTAAGGCGACGCAACCCCACGGTTTCCTTGTTAAGCCATTCAGAGAAAGGGATCTTTTGATGATGTTGGATATCGCATATGAAAAGCATTTACAAAACTTGCAAGTTAAACAGCAGCAGGATTTACTTGTACAAAAACAGCTTGAGCTGATAACTCATATATCACTGAATTCGGATGAAAAATGGACTCAAATTTCGGGCGTTTTCCAGGCATTGGTTCCATTTGACCTTATGCGAATTAACATAATGAGAAAATTTAAAAATAAATCAGATGAATTTACCAGTATTCGTGTTGGATTTGATGAATATCAAATTTTAAGAAAACAGGAACTGGTTCAACAACTTGGATTTTCGGATCAAGGTTCAAATTGGTTTGAATGCCTTGATGATGCCATCATCGAGAAGATTTATAACAGGGATGATTATGAGCAATTGCTACAAATCGACGGTTGTGAAAAATTACTTGGAGATAAGTATAGGCTGGCATCAAAAATTGTTGTTTCGTTAGCGTTGAACAATGGCGATCTCGCATATCTGTCTTTTTATAATCGAAAGCCAGATACTTACACAACTCTTTATTTAAATTCATTAAGAAGCACCACAAAAGAACTGTCAAACTTATTGATGTCTTTAAACCTGGGTAATGTTAATAATCCCGATGAAAGGACTGAAAAATTATCGGCAGAGAAAATAATATCCGGTAAAAACTCCGTAAAAAAATTTGAAGGGATTATCGGTAATAGCCCGGCTTTATTAAATGTACTGGATAAAGTAACATTAGTTGCCCCAACTCAAAGTTCGGTATTGATACTGGGCGATAGCGGTACCGGAAAAGAAAGGATTGCACAATGTATACATATGCTATCAAACAGAAAATCCAAGCCTATTGTAACAGTCAATTGTGCAGCGCTTCCTAAAGATTTGATTGAGTCGGAATTATTTGGTCATGAAAAGGGTTCATTTACAGGTGCTATAGAAAAGAGAACCGGCAAATTTGAACTGGCTGATGGCGGAACTATTTTCCTCGACGAAATTGGCGAATTGCCTTTAGATGCCCAGGTAAAGCTATTGCGCGTTTTACAGGAAAGAGAAATTGAATATGTTGGTGGTAACAAAAAAATTAAAATTGATGTAAGGATAATTGCTGCAACAAACCGAAAATTAGAGAAAGAGGTTGCAGAAGGGCGATTTAGACTCGATTTGTATTACCGGCTAAACGTTTTTCCCATAGAACTTCCTGCATTAAGGGATCGAAAAGCGGATATTCCTTTGCTTGCTGACTATTTCATCGATAGATATTGCCAGCAAATGGGCAAGGTGCCACCGGTGCTGAGTAAGGTAGCATTACATCAATTAGAACTCTACGATTGGCCCGGAAATATCAGAGAATTGGAACATTTGTTGGAAAGAAGCCTGGTATTGACCACCGGATCAATAATTGATCATATCAATATTCCTATAAATACCGCAGAGATGCTTTCCGCGGTTCATTCGGATTTTAAGCTGAAAACACTCGAAGAAATGGAAGCCGATCATATTTTAAACGTTTTAAAGTCGTGTAACGGTAAAATAGGAGGAACCGGTGGCGCAGCAGAAATACTTGGGGTGCCATCCAGTACATTAAACTCAAAAATTAAAAAACTCGGGATCCACAGAGAGTCGTATTATAATTTATAATCAGAAAATTTAGGAGCTTGACGATTCCAAAAAACCGTGGTAATTGTTTAAAAACATTACAATACTATATCATTTGTGGGTGTTGTTTCTATTGAGCGATGGCGTTTTAAAAGTTATGGAAATTATTACTCCGCTTTCGCTCTTTATATCAAACGTAGCGTTAATTTCCTTACAAAGGCCTTTTATTAAAGTCATTCCCAGCGAATCAATTTTTACTTCTTTATTGAAATCGATTGGTAAACCAATTCCATTATCGGCAATGGTAAGCTTATATATCAGATCCTCTTTTAAAAATTTAATAGATATTAAGCCTTCTTTTCCATTAAAGGCGTACTTAATTGAATTGGTGATCGCTTCATTTAAGATAAGGCCCATTGGAATGGCTGTGGCTACATCGATTTCAATTGGGCTTATCTCCAGGTTGAAGATTGTTCTTTTGGTGCTGTTAAAGCTTTCGGATAAGTATTTCACCAATTCATTAATATAAATTGCCATATTAACAGTGGTCACATTTTCAGTAAGATAAAGCTTTTGATGTATCAACGACATCGCGTGAATTCGATGCTGACTATTCTTTATAGCGGCCAAGGCATCGGCATTGGTCAAAAATATTGATTGCGATTCCAGCAAGCTTACAATGGTTTGCAGGTTATTTTTTACCCGGTGATGTATTTCCTTTACGAGCCATTCCTTTTCCTGCACCAGGTTTTGCAGCATAAAATTTTGACTGCTGATTTCTAACTGCTGGGCACGAAGTTGTTTATTGCTTGATTGTTTTATCCTGTATTGGTTAAGGAGCAGGATAAAAATAATAAACAATACGGCCGCAAAACCAATTATTACATTTTGAGTTTGATGAGCCTGCTGCAGATTGATTGATTGAAGTTTTGCCTGGTTTTCATATTTTTCATCTAATTCAGCGGTTTTAAACTGAACCTGAAGCTTTGCGATTTCATACATTTTGAACCGATTAAGCAACGAGTCGTCCAGGTGTTTTCCAATCCTTTGGTGGTCAATAGCTGAAAGATAATTTTTCTCTGCAGAATCAACTTTAAAAAGCATGTAATGAACGTCTCTTATTGCCGCAATTGATAGCCGCTGTGGATTAAAATTTAACGCCTGCTTTAAATAATAATCAGCCTTCCGATATTGCTTCCGTTCCAAATAAAATCTTCCAATTTGAGGGTAAGACTCCTGTGGGCCTTCAAAATCCAATTCTGAATTTTTATATAAGTTTACCGCATTCAGAAAGTATTTTTCTGCCAGGTCAAATTGTTTCAAACCTTGATAACAAATTGCCAGATTTTGGGAAACACAGGCTTTTTGTATGGCAGTTACCGGCGGTATTTCCTTTTCGAGTTCTTTAACAGCATATAGCGCCTCATTACTTTTATTTTTGGCTACCAATTCCATAATTAAATGGCCTTGAGCCAAATACATTCCATACTCTGGTAAACCCTGTATTCTCCATTTATAAACAGCCTTTTCGTACCAAATAATAGCTTGTCGGTTTTCACCTATTTCATGATACATACGGGCCAGATCGTCATAATAATATCTTTCGCCACGTTTGTTTGGCGAATTTTCAATAGTTTCTGTAGCAAGAATGGCATATTTCAAACCGTTATTGAAGTCTCCTTTAACCCTGTACAGCTTTGATAATAAAGTATACGTATCAGGAAGCCTTGCGAACTTGGTTTCTTTGGCTTTTTGAATAATATTTAATAGCTCTGTTTCGGCCAAATTTATCTTTCCTTCCTTGAAATTAATAAACGCCAGTTCATAATATTGCCTTTCCTCATCGTTTTTTTCATTTAACTGATGATAAATTTTTGCACATTCTGCATACTCATTTTTTGCGATCTGAGGGCTTAAGCCTGCGGAACTCAAAAATATGGCATGCCGGAACATTGCGTCGGCCTTGCATTGTTGATCACCTGTGTGTTCGCAATCTTTTAATAAAACTTTATAACGAGCCTCAGCAACCGCTATATCACCTTTATTTAATAAAAAAGTTACGAGCATCGATTCAGTTTCGTGCTGGAAGTATTTAATGTTAAGGGTATCGCTCAATCTTTTGGCCCAAATCAAATACCGATATCCGCTATCCAAATCTTTTTGAGTCTTACCTTCTTTATAAGTATGGAATTTGCCTAATAGAATTAGGATTTGAATCCGGCTTGTATCGGATTGACTAATAGCCAATTTGCTCATTAATAAATTTTCCCGGCTCCTGTCAATGTATTGAGCAGATACATTCATAGCACCACCCAAAAAGATGGAAAATAAAAGGATCTGACAGATAATTTTAAGGATTAATGCTTCCCAAACTGTAAGGTTTCTCATCTTTTTATTTATGCTGAACATTTTCGTCAATCAGCGGTATTTGGCAATTTTAAAAGTGATTTAATTATATAAGTAATTAATTTTCAATTGGTTGTGATTTTGGTCTTAAACATGCATAGCCTCATATGAAAGTTTGAAATTATTTCTGATAACAATTGAAATCTTATGAAGACATTAACTGTAAACAACGAAATCGCAGGTATTGCTAAAAATGCCACCGGCTATATTAAAGGGCTTTCCCTTCAAAAATTTACACCTTCATTAATTAGGTTTAAAAATGGTATAATACCTTTTAAAGATTCGCTCGGGTGCAAAAGCTTTATAACTTTTGCCAAAACCAGGTTTTTTACCATTTTTTTACAGGCAGTTGAGATTTTTTATGTTCTGTATCGATAATTGCAATGCAGAATAAATCAAAAAATCCTTTCCTGTTTAAAGGACAAGGATTTTTAATCATTTTAAAACCTAATGCTACATTACCTGATAGGTTGATCATGCTGTTTCTTTAGTAAATTGAGCATTGACAACCAATTTAATGTCTTCCCCAACTACTATTGAACCAGCGTCTGTAACGCCATCCCAGCTTAAACCAAATTCTTTTCGGTTTATTTTGCCAATAATTTCAAAACCAGCTTTTGTGTTGCCATAAAAGTCTGAGGCCGTTCCTCCAAAATCAACATCAAATGAAACAGTTTTGGTGATTCCTTTAACCGTTAAATCACCTGTAAGTTTATAATCCTTATTGTCAACCTTTTTTAAGGATGTTGATTTGAAATTCATTTCAGGAAATTTTTCAGCATCGAAAAAATCCGGGCCGATCAAATGCTTGTCACGAGCTTCCTGATTCGTATCAATACTGCTTACATTAATTGAGAAATCTATCTCAGAATCCTGAAAATCTTCGCTTTCAGTAATTACTTGGCCTTCAAATTCTTTGAAAAAACCCGTTACTGTAGAAATCACGAGGTGTTTCACTTTAAATTCTACCTCTGAGTGCATAGGGTCAATTACCCATTTTGTAGTTGTTGCCATGTTATTTGATAATTATTTGTTTGAATGCGGGTGTTTCTTAAGGTGTTATTAATCATGCAATATTCCCGTATTGTCAGTTATTTTCCTTTCCTAAAAGAAATTTAAACAGGTGCCAAAGGGGCAATACTGATTGTTTTAGCATGGTTCGAAGCAACGTTAACGGGAAAACCATTTTAGTCGCAAAGCTTGAAAGATCGAAATGGGTTTCACTTTCCTTGTGTACTCTGCCGGCGTTTACCCAACTCATAAATAAGCCGGTTATGGTATGCAAAGTTGCAGAAGGTGTAATAACATGCCTGAGCAGCTCATTGCGTTTTGATAGTTCCTCTTCTTCCAATAATGAGATTTCCTGATCAAGGTCAGCTGTGTTGTTTATCATCTTTTGGAGTAATTAGTTACAGGATTTTTTTATAATTACATTAACGATAGGTTTTTGCAACGTTTTTTTTGACAATAGCAAAAGGATACCAAACCCTATATACAACGCGGCTACAGTGCCAAAACCCGCCATTAAAGAGCCCAGTAATTCACCAAGGTAAAATGCAAGGGTAACACTGCCAAATGAAAAGCCCAGGATTAAACTACAGGCAGCGATCACGTATATAATAACGTTAGCAGCAGTGGGTGAACAGTTTTTTACGGCTTTAAATTTTTCCAACTTTAACCTGATTTCTGCATAGGATTTTAGCTGCCCCAACAGCACTGGTTCTGCTATATTTTCGTTTTCCATGTTTTTGGCTTTATTCGATGTATACTGATATCACATTTTAAGCATGTTCCAGATCATCGGAAAGGAGAGATTTTTCCTCCTTTAAAATGATTGATTTAAGAGCATTTATAATCTCATCTTTAAGTTCAACCAGGTTATTTATCTCGCTTGCTGCTGTTTCTTTAATTGATTTCTTCAGATTTTTAAACGATCCAGACAATACATCCTGTGTATCGATGCCTTTTTCTGGTGCCATCAGTATGCCAATAGCTATCCCGGCTGCGAGCCCTGCTAACAGGGCTTTAATTAGTTTTGTGTTGTTTTCCATGTCATTTACTTTATTGGTTGTTGCTAACTATAATTAGCATCTGATACAGTCAAAATTACCCCTAATCCATACTAAGGAACTTTTGAAATCAAATCATTCCCTTAGTAAATCAAATAATGTTAGAAGTCATATTATTTTGCCCAAAATGGCTGTGATTATAATCCTGACGGGCCTGAAGAATAATCGTCAGGTTTCTTTTTATTAAAACTGTACAGCAAGTAAAATAATGATGGAAGAATAAAGAAACTACCGCATAACAAAGCAATTCCGAGGGCATTTACTGTGCCTTTTGGGATGTTTGTATCGAGCAGTGAAAGGCTCGTTCCATTTTTCATTATAACAATATCCGGAAAATGACCACAGGTAATAGCTATCCAAAAAAGAGTTATAGTAAGGCCTGTAAGCAATCGAGCTGGGAGTGGTCGTTTTTCTCTTAATCTTGTCCATATCAGGATAAAAGAAATCAATGCACCGCATATAGTTGTAAAACTTAATAAGTTTCCAAATAACCAGGTAATAAGCGGGATACCCTGATAAACTGACGCACAAAAAACAATAACTAAACAAACTGTACCTAAAATAGCCATGAGCTTAGCCTTTTTTATGTAAAGGTCTTTTCCGGATATGTCTGTAGCCTCACCTGAAAGGTATATAGCAGCAATAAACCCACAAAGAAACACAGTAAATAAACCTACTGCCACTGAAAAAACGTTAAACCAATCGTAAACATATGCTTCCAGAAAACTATGTGCATTAGGGTTGATCTGTCCCGAAACAGCACTTCCCGCTATTATTCCAAGAAAAAGAGGTGTTATGAAGCTGGAGTGAACATAAATGCGGTTATATAAATGCTGAGTATTATCCTTTACTGCATCATAATTACGAAAGGCAAATGCTGTTCCTCTCGCGATTATTCCCAGAAGCATTAAAACCAAAGGAATGTGGAGGTAAATAGCAATGGTCGAATAAATGTGAGGAAATCCCACGAACATAATAACGACCGCGATAATTAGCCACATATGATTAGCCTCCCAAACCGGGCCGACAGTACGATAGGCATTAACCCTGATCTGCTCCTTATATTGTTTTGCCGAAAACCACTCCAAAATACCAACTCCGTAATCGGCGCCGCCGGTCAATAAATATATCAGAAAGGACACCCATAAAAATCCAAGAATTACGTAACTCATCTGTTTGTAATTAAATGTTGTGATCGTAAATAACCGGTACCATCTTGATTTGCCTCTTCAATAGCAGCGCAACGGCAAGAGCCAGGGAAATATAAACGCAGGTAAACAGGTAAAAAGAATAGATCATTGCAGGCATAGGCGTTACGGCATCAGCGGTTCGCATAAATCCCTGAATTATCCAGGGCTGTCTTCCTACTTCAGTTACTGTCCATCCCGCTTCTACAGCAATAAATCCGAGCGGCGTAGCCAATGCGAAGAGTTTAAAAAACCACCGGCTGCTTAGCCATTCTTTTTGCCATTTAGAAGCGAAAAAAAATAATAATGATAATCCAAGCATGGCCATACCAAGCGCGACCATCAGCTGAAAGGCATAATGAATAACCGGTACGGGAGGTTCATCAGCTTTTGGAAAAGCATCCAATCCTCTTACTACCGTGTTAGTATTACCACTTACCATGAAACTTAATAATCCCGGTATTTCGATGTCATCCAATACCTTTTTATTTTTTATATCAGGAATTCCTCCAATTATCAGGGGCGATCTGGGTTCAGTTCGAAAATGAGCTTCCATTGCCGCAAGCTTGACAGGTTGATTTTTGGATACAAATCTGGCGCAGATATCTCCGCTGAAAGGCTGAATTATAGCTGCGAGCCCTGCAAAAACTGCCGCGATTTTAAATGCTGCAGTATGGAACGTAATATTCCGCCCACGTACAACCATCAATGCATGAATGCCAGCTACGGCAAACCCGGTTGCAGCAAATGCGGCAATTATCATGTGAAGCGATTCCGGGAACCATGCTTGGTTGAACATCGCTTTAACCGGATCAACGTTAAAATATTTTCCGTTTTTATAGGAAAACCCGGCAGGGGAATTCATCCAGCTGTTGGCAGAAACCACCAAAATCCCGGATAAAAGCCCGGTAATACCTACCATAACCCCTGTAAACCAATGAAACCATGGACTAAAACGGTTCCAGCCATAAAGGAAAAATCCAAGTGCGATGGCTTCTATAAAAAAAGCAGTTCCCTCCAGTGAAAATGGCATGCCGATAATTGGTCCAGCCTCCTTCATAAATGATGGCCATAACAAACCGAGTTCAAATGAAAGAACAGTGCCTGACACGGCCCCTGTTGCAAAAAAAATAGCTACGCCTTTACTCCAGGCTACAGTTATATTCTTGTATACGGGATTGCCGCGCCGCAAATAAATAAAATGTGCTACGGCCATAAAAAATGGCATAACCATACCGATGCACGAAAAAACAATATGAAAAATAAGGGAAAGCGCCATTTGCGAGCGTGCCGCCATTAAATTGTCCATTTAAATTTGTATTTTAAGTTTTATACTATCTCTATTGTTTAAATCTTTAGTGCAAAATTTAAAAATTGCTGCTGACAAATGTCATATTCAAGGAGGCAGTAGATTCCTACCAGGCAGTAAGATTTAATTCAATTGTAGAGAGAATATTTTTATATGCGTTTTAAAACAAATCTATCCGGAAAAACGCCCCTGGAACTTGAAAAGTCAAAGCATCTTCTTTAAAATTCAATTATTTGATTGTGATGAATGGCAGTGGCAGATAATCCTAATGTGATTTACCAGGCAGGTGAGATGGAAGTTTTTGATGGTATAATACCCTGCTTATGGTGTTTATAAACCCAAAAAATATAAATAAACCTGTTATATAAAAATTTCGTAGGGAGGAAATAAGATAGAAACACAGGTTCCGTTATCACCGACGATATTAAACTGGCCACCAATCTCCTTGGTTAATCCGCTGATCAGTGACATCCCTAATGACTTAGTTCTGTCATTAACATTGAAATTTTTTGGCAGGCCAACTCCATTATCCTCAATTTTTAGCAGGTAAGATCCACTAATTTCTATTAATTTGATTATTATTTTTCCACCAGGTTTATTAAAGGCATATTTTATCGAATTGGTAATTGCCTCATTAATAATTAAACCAAGCGGGATCGCCTGGGACACATCAAGGTCAATTTGCTCTACATCAATTTGAAAAAATACGGTATTACCCAAATTGAAGCTTTCTTTTAAATAATTTACCAGCTCCTTGATGTAATCAGCCGATTTAATACTCGTCATATTATCACCCATATACAATTTCTGATGAATCAGGGACATGGCGTGTACCCGATGCTGGCTATCTCTTACAGCAGCTAAAGCATCATCATTATGTAAGTAGGCCGACTGTGATTCCAGCAGGCTGACAATGGTATGCAGGTTATTTTTTACCCTATGGTGTATTTCTTTGACCAGCCATTCCTTTTCAGTTATTAAATTCTCCAGCACTTTCTGCTGACCTTGAAGCTTGATGTTGCTATGCTGTTTCGACCTGTATAAATAATAGAGTAGGGCGGCAATAATGGATATTAAAGCAATTGCGCCAACCGTCATTTTTCGATAATAATTATCCTGCTTTAATCTGGTATTCTGTAGTTCGTTGGCCTGTTTAAGAAGTTTGATGTCGCGGTCTTTATTTACTGTTTCAAACTGGACATTCAATTGGTTGTATTCCTGCCTGACTTGGGTGTTGTGTTGTATATCAGACAGCTGATTAAAGGTTTTATAATCCTGATAAGCTGCTCTATAATTGTGGTCAATCGAATCAAGTTTAGCGGCTAGCTGATAGGTATCTATTTTATTTACTATAGTACTTGAAGCAGAATTAAGTGAAATTAACTTTTGCACCATTAATCTGCAAAGCTGGAATTTTCTTTCTTTAAAATAAAAATCAGCGATGTATGAATATGCATCTGATAATGTCATGTGTATGAATTCAGGGGGATAAACAGCTATCAGTCGGTAAGAACTTTGATAGAGCGCTTCTGCTTTGCTATAATTTCCAAGCTTATCGTAGCATCGTGCAGTGTAAAAATCTAATTGCATTTGTTCAAAGCCATTTTTGGGTGAAAACCTTTCATCTATACTTTTGATAAGTTCGAGGGCCTCTTTAACGCGTTTGCCAGATATTAGGGCTTGTATTTCATCTAAGAAATCCATATACCAAAATACCTGATTTTGACTGGTTTTTGGCCCGGATAATGCTCTTTGATACCAAATAATGGCTTGGCTAACGTCATCAAATTTCATCAGTACGTCACCCATGCGTAGGTCATAGATTGAAACTAAGGCATTATCTCCGGTCGCTAACGCCGATTTATAAGATTCTTGCGCATAACGTAGCGCACCAAGGTTATTTGCTTGGGTTTCTGCTATGTAAGCGTAAACGCTATATCCATATTGCAGGTGACGAAAACCTATAGCTTTTTCAAACTTTAAAATTTGAGCTATTTCAGCATCGATCACTGGATTACCCATCATAAAGTGAACTGTGAAAATTTCATTTGCTGCTTGAAGCTGAAGAATATTTAACTTGAGTTTTTGACTGAGCAGCAACGATCTTTGCAGGATTTTCAGTTTGATCGGGGACGTAAAAGGAAGAAAATCTGCTTGAGTAAATAAGGCACTTGTCAACGCTGGTTCATCTTTCTCGGTGATCGCCAAGTTAACGAGCTTATCAAAGTACACCTGCCCCTTTTGCAGATCACCGGCACGTGAGTAATACTTGCCATAGAGGTCATCGCTCACCTTATTCCATTTTGTTGTGCTGAGCGTTGTTACCAATGCATCGGCTAAATCATAATAATGTTTTGCACTATCCAGATCCGACTTACCATTTTGCGGCTTAAATAAATAGTAGGTGCCCAGCTCAAAAATCCGTTTAATTTTTTCATCTCCTTTTAACAACGGCAATTGGTTCCTGGCTTTACTAATCTGCCCGGAGTTGATCAATAACATTCCGGGCGTGGTTTCATTCCCATCAAAACCTGCATTATAAGGCAGCAGGCGGTTGATATGGTAGATCTGGCAGGCTACCAATGTAGAACTGTCCAGATCCAATTGTCCCTGCGTTACCTGGTTAATAAAATTCCCAACGTAGAGGGCCAATAGCCTTTTCATAGGAACGCTATAATAATCCGGTGATGTATTGTATATGATTTGTGAACGCGCGGTATTTGCAAGGGCCACAAGAATAACAGTAATGGTTATTATCTTTTTTAGGCATGGTAGCCGAATAGATTTATACATTTTTAAATGAATTATCTTAATAACCGGATATATACATGTATCTAAAAATCCGAAATACTTTACATTCTGGGTATAGGGTTGTTTTAATATAATAAGTGAACAAAGAGAATATTATATCAGTAGTCCGAGCCGCAAGTCAGAATGAGCGAAACAAGTAAGTCAAATGCGATATATAGAATTTTAGCTGAAGATAGCAAAAAAACCAAAATCAGTCTCATTGCTTTCACTATGATATTAACAGAAAAAAAATAAGATAAGGTGCTTATAAAGGAATTTGCGGTTAGTAATCTGTGTTAAAGTATCTGATAAGCAAATAACTAATTGATAGAAGTGATTTTACGCGCACTTTTTATACTATCTTGTTTTTGCTTTTCCTTTTTTGCGAAAAATCCCCTCAATAAAAAGTTATGTTTTAAGGCTTCCATATTCTCGTCGAAATCTGCGGTTCCTTTTTTAATATTCTCCATGCTTATTTGCATGTTTGCGGCCATAACCGAATCCTTTAAAAGTACATGTAATGTTCCTTTGCCGGAACTTATTTCCGTAGCTAAACTGCTAACCATGTCATTTACATGGGCGGTTGCTTTATCTGCATTGGCAGATGCAGTTTTGGCGTGGTAAAGAGTCGTCTTTAAATTATTTGCAAATGCCGTATCTGTCAGCAACATTCCCGCTGTACCTTTCCCATCTCTGATTTTCCCGGCAACTAAATTTAGGCTATGAGTCATTTCACTTGCGTTGGCACTGGCGCTTTCAGCATTACTTAGTGTTGCTTTAATACTCTGCCCCAAATCATGATCACTTAAAACATTCAGTAAGCTGCTGCTGTCAACTTTGAGGATAGATTTTCTAAGAATTTCTGATATAACTTCTACGTTATCATTTGTCTTAGCCAATTTTAAGATCATTGCATCCAGGTTAACGGTTTTTTTTACTGCAAGTAAATCACCATTATTAACCTTACTATCGTCGCCAGGTACATTGCTTATATTGATAACCTTATTACCCATAAGGCCCTCACTGCCAATGGCAGCCAGTGCATTTTTGTGTATATGCGATTTTACCTTATTATCTATAATGAGCACCACTTCAATGGTGGTATCATTAAGCATATTTATACTTTTTACAGTACCGGCCTGTATTCCGGAGAAGAGAACGTTGTTTCCCTCTGACAAGCCATTTAATTGTGTGAAGTGAACTTTTAACTCAAAGTTGGATCCAAACACGCTTCGATTGCTTCCGATCATGTATAGCGCCAGCATTAAGGCAAAAAACCCAGCCAGGACAAATATCCCTACTTTAGTATTGTTTACAGATTGTGTTTTCATAAAAATCATTCAAAGAATTGCTTAATTTTTTCATCTTTCGATTGTTCAAGGGACTGGTAGGTTCCCTCCGTATAACATTTACCATCCAAAAGCAGCACCACCCGGTCAGATGTGTTCTTAACACAGTTCATATCATGTGATATGATGATCGAAGAAGTTTTATATTTATGCTGAAGTTCTAAAATAAGGTCGTCGATATCTCTTGCTGTAACCGGGTCAAGGCCAGTAGTTGGTTCATCATAAAGAATAATATCCGGCTTAAGAATCATTGTCCGGGCCAGTGCAATTCTTTTTTGCATGCCACCTGATAATTCTGCAGGCATCATCTCAGCAGTATCCGGAAGTTTAACATTCTCAAGTGCCTCCATCACCATCTGGTCCGTTTCTTTTTGAGTAATGTTAATCCAATGCCTTCTGAGCGGAAATTCAAGATTTTCACGGATCGTCATCGAATCGTACAAGGCGTTGCCCTGAAACAAAAATCCGATCTTAGTTCTTACTTTATCCAACTGATGTTCGCTTATACCCGTAACTTCTTCGCCATAAACTTTGATAGTTCCGCTATCTGGTTTTAATAAACCGATAATGCATTTGATCAATACTGACTTGCCTGCGCCTGATTTTCCAAGAATAACTACATTTTCCTCCACATTAACTGTTAAACTAAAATCGTTTAAGATCTTCCGCTCACCAAAGCTTTTCTCCAGGTGATCTATTTTGATCGGTGGATTTTGAGTAGAATTGGGTTCTGTATGTATTAAGTTATTCATCGTTAATTAAGACCAAGAACATTAGTAAATTGAACTGCCAGTAAATCGATAATAAAAATGAGTACTGATGAGATGACTACTGCAGAATTTGCCGCTGTTCCCACTCCGTGTGTGCCTTTTTGCGAGTTAAATCCTTTGTAACACCCGATCATACTTACAGCAAAGCCAAATAAAAAGGTCTTCACAATAGCTGGTATCACATCACTATATTTTAAACCGGTAAAAACCTCTGTAAAAAATAAGTGAAAGCTGGTTACAGTTCGGATATTAACACCTACATAGGCACCGAATAGTGAAATTGCATCTCCTAATACTGTTAAAATTGGCAACATTAATGTGGCTGCAATTACCCGGGTAGCCACCAGGTATTTGAATGGGTTTGTCCCGCTGACATCCATTGCATCAATTTGTTCTGTAACTTTCATTGAGCCTAATTCCGCGCCTATGCTGCTGCCTATTTTACCAGAAAAGATTAAGGCTGTTATTACCGGCCCTATTTCTCTTACAATGGCTACCCCTACCATAAATGGCAATTGGGATTGCACTCCATAACTAATAAGTGAAGGCTGTAATTGCATGGTTAATACCAACCCCATTATAAAGCCAGTTAAACCTACCAATGCAAATGATTTGTATCCTATAATATAACATTGAGATAAAAATTCCTTTATCTCATAACGGGATTGAATGCCCATCCCTAAAAAATGACCGGCAAACCTCGATGTTTCTCCGATCTCTTCAAAAAAAGCCTTGGTTCTCGGCGGAATGGTCATATATTTTTAATTTGATTTGTGAATGCAAATCAACTTTTAAACGGCAATTAATTTCTTTTGAAATCAAACAATCTGCTTCCTATATCAAAGAGCACTGATAATTACTACCCTGATTATTTCATTCATTTTAAAAGAAAGTTGTTCGGTTTTGAAAGACTTAAATCGCCCGGATTACAGTTCTTTGTCCGATAGGATTATTCAGCTAATCAGCCTTTGGCAATTTTCAAAAATTTTTAGCCAAGGTTGTAATTGTTTGATTCGCTTCGCTTTGTGTCTTGTTCTGAAAGCTTGAAAAATATTATTATAAATGGATTATTCTAATCTTCTGGTTGAAATTAATCATTATGTGATGGACTATCTCAATCTCCATACAGATAAAGGGATGACTTATCATAATGCCGAACATGCGAAATATGTTGCTAAGGCTGCACTCAAAATTAGTAAAGGTTACACTCTTAGCGAAGAAGATATATTTATTTTAACCGTAGCTGCCTGGTTTCATGACATTGGTTATACTGAGGGCCCGGAAAATCATGAATTGAGAGGCAGCAAGATGGCGGAGAAGTATTTATCGGGCTTGAAAATCGCGGATTCTGTAATTGATAAAATAGCGAAATTAATTTTGGCAACAGAAATCGGATATCAGCCTGTGAACAGGTTAGAGGAAACTATCCGTGATGCCGATTTGTTTCACCTCGGGACAGCCACTTTCGAGAAAAAAAGTAAGCAACTACACAAAGAAGACGAATTTTTGATGAATAAAGCCATCAGTAATAAAGACTGGTTCACTGGTTCGCTTGAATTTCTGAAGAATCATCAATATTACACTATATTTTGCCAGCTGCGGTCGGCCAGCAAGAAACAACAAAACATACAATTGCTTCAATCTAAGTTAAAAGAGATTGAAATGATGGAATCACAAAGTGACCGTTCAAACTCAAGTGAAATAGCGCCTGGGGCAGAATATGTCAGCAAAGGGATTGATACTTTTTTTCAGGTGGCTTCAAGTAACAGCCAGCAATTAAGCAATATGGCAGATAATAAAGCCAATATTCTTATCACCGTTAATTCAATCATCATTTCGGCAATCGTTAGTTTTTATTTGAGAAAATTGACTAATGATTATCTGTACATTCCAGCATTTCTGATTTTGGGAACCAGTTTGTCATCCATGATTTGTTCCATACTGGCAACGCGGCCTAAAGTTTCCAGAGGCACCTTCAATCAAAAAGACCTTAACCTTAGGCATGTTAACCTTTTGTTTTTCGGGAATTTTTACAAAATGAAATTAGAAAAGTACACAGAAGGAGTTTTAATGATGATTAATGATATAGAGTATCTTCAAAACTCCCTCATAAAAGATGTTTATTACCAGGGAGTAATTTTAGGTAGAAAGTATTTTTTATTAAGGATAGCCTACAGCATTTTTATGTTAGGATTGATACTGGCAGTGCTTGCTTTTTTTATTGTTTTTATTTTGCGGGGGCACGATCCTAAAATTAAGTCAAATCTCCATTATTAATTTTCCTTTTGGAAATTCATTAGAACCACAATCTTATTGTGTTTTCAACATTGAATACTCATCACAGGCTATTAATACTCACTCATGATAATCCTCATTATCGGCTGTTGGATAACAAATTAATTCATATCCCTTTGATTTACAAATGAGTTTGTTTGAAGGTGAAAGAAGATAACAGCGGCATAAATGGAAATTTGATATCAGCTAATCGCTCAATCGAGGGTAAAAAGGCGCGGTTAAAGAAGCATGTGGGTATAATCTCAGAAATCCATTCTAATAGAGATGAAATGATTTCCGGGTTTGATTATTATATAAACTAAAAATGAAAATAGCGGATTGCAAGGTTGATGAGATATTAGATATTATCATTGATCTATATGAAAGGGGTTTTGACCACGACTTTGTTTTGGAAGGCGAATATATACGTTGCATACAGTTTAATGAAGTAATGATTCCAAATGATTTCGAAGTATTAGAAACCTATAGTTGTGATCATAAAGTTTACAAGCAGCTTAATTGTATTCTGTGTGGAGTTCAACTTGTAAAACACGGGATAAAGGGAATATTGATGGCAAACCAAAAATCAATTGTAGCGGAAGGCTCTTTTCAGCTAATGAAAAAAATAAGTTTTAAAACAATCGCCGAATCTGTAAATAATACTAATCTGTAACGAATTGAATTAGTGAAAGCGAATATTAAAGGATTAGCGGTATATAGCGGATTAATAGCGGTTTATTTAAGTTTAATGCATTGATTATTAGTGATTTGTAAAATAGGCATATTGCTTGAAAAGGTTCTCATGAAAATATAAAAACTTACCAACAACTAAAAGTAAACACAATGAACAATGAACCCAAAAGCAGTGCCGCGCGCATGGATTATGCTGCCGACCCACACCTGTCTAATGCCGTAAAGGAATTTCTGAAACCGCTGAACGGAGGCGGCCCCGGATTGGAAACGCTCCCTAAAGATGCAGCCAGAAAAGTGCTGGTTGATGCACAAAACGCATTCAGCGTTGATTTATCTGGTATAGATGAATCAGAGCGGATTATTAGTCATGAGGGAATCGAAGTTAAAATAAATGTTGTGAGGCCATCCGGCAATAATGAATTGCTTCCTGTCTTTATTTTTATTCACGGCGGGGGCTGGATTCTTGGGGATTATCCGACACATAAACGTATGGTACGCGATTTAGTAGTACTAACGGGATTCACCGGGGTTTTTGTAAACTATACGCCCTCGCCTGAAGCGCAATATCCGACTGCATTACATGAAATTTTTGCTGTCGCAAGATGGATAAACGCCAACGGAGCTGAAATTGACGTAGATGCTACTAAAATGGGCATCATAGGCAACAGTGTGGGCGGCAATATGACTGCCGCAATAACACTCATGGCTAAAGAAAAGGGTGGCGTCGACTTTAAAGTGCAGATCATGATGTGGCCTGTGACAAATGCCGAATTTAATACAGCATCATGGCAGGCATATGGTGTGCAGCGGTTTTTAACTGATCCGTTAATGAGATGGATGTGGGATCAATATACTGTCAGCCCGTCAGAAAGAAAGGAGATTTTCGCTTCACCCTTACAGGCTAATATTGAGCAGTTGAAAGGCTTACCTCCTGCACTCATTCAAGTTGCTGAAAACGATATTTTAAGAGATGAGGGAGAGGCCTATGGGCGAAAGCTGGATGAAGCAGGAGTAGACGTGACAACGGTGCGCTATAACGGAGTAATTCATGATTTTGGCTTGCTCAACGGCCTTGCAGATATCCCACAAACCAAAGCATTATTTCTCCAAGCCGCTGCAACGTTGAAAAAATATCTTAAATAAAACCGGGCTTGAATATCATTATTATTTACAATAACATTAAAAAAAATGAAAACATATCACAAATTTTTAAATAGAAAAATTGGCTGCATCGTTCTGGTATTTGGCCTTGTAACCGGTTTAAATACCAAACTATTTGCACAGGTAGATTATGCTACTGATCCGCATCTTACAAATGCGGTAAAAAGTTTCCTGACACCTTTAAATGCGCCCGGCCCCGGATTGGAAACACTTTCGCCGACAGAAGCCAGGAAGGTACTCATAGATGCACAAGCATCTGTTAAGTTTGATTACTCAGGTGTGGAAGAAAGCGAAAAAACAATAGTAGCTGATGGGCTAACCGTAAAGCTTACTATTATGCGCCCAAAAGGAGTGACAAAAAAGCTTCCTGTATTTATGTACATTCATGGGGGCGGTTGGGTACTTGGAGATTATCAAACACATAGGCGTATGGTTCGTGACTTAGTTGAAGGAACGGGATTTGCCGCTGTATTCGTTAATTACAGTCCATCGCCGGAAGCAAAATATCCGGTGGCTGTAAATGAGATATACGCAGCCTCTGAATGGGTAAGTACTCACGGTGATGAAATTAACGTAGACGGTAAAAATATGGGTATTATAGGTAACAGCGTAGGAGGTAATATGGCTACAGCTACCGCTTTAATGGCTAATGCCAAAGGAAAGCAGCTGTTTAAAGTAGAAGTATTAATGTGGCCAGTTACTAATGCAGATTTTGAAGATGGTTCATGGAAATCCTACGGTGCTCAGCGGTTTTTGACAGCACCCCTGATGAAATGGATGTGGGATAACTACATCCCGGTTGAAAAGAGAAATGAAATATATGCTTGCCCATTATTGGCTACACCCGCTGATATGAAAGGATTGCCGCCAACCCTCATTATGGTAGCAGAAAACGATATCCTTCGGGATGAAGGTGAGGCGTATGGAAGAAAACTTGATGATGCGGGAATAACCGAAACAACTATTCGGTTTAATGGCATGATACATGATTTTGGTTTGCTTAACGGCCTTGCCGATATACCACAAACCAAGGAATTATTTATGGAGGCGTCAGCCACGTTAAAAAAATATCTTAAATAATCAGATCCAATAATATCCTGTAGTCGGTTTTTGTAATTATTTATTCAGATCGACTATGGGATGTTATTATTATTGCCTGATAATCAGGGGTAAATGAATATAGTTTTTATATCATTCCAGCCAAGGCGCATAGGTAATTTCAATTGCGTAAAACAACCACTTTTTGAATGCCAAGTTTTTTCATTCTGGAGTTAAGTGTGGAAAAATGAATACCCAGCAACTCAGCTGCACCTCCTTTTCCGAATACTTTTCCGTTGGTTTTACTTAGCGCAAATAAGATATGTTCACGTTCATTTTCATCTATAGTTCTAAACGGTTCGTTTTCTTTCGACTTTTTAAATCTTCTATCGGCAAGGCCGAGGTCAATTTGTTTGATGATCGTTCCCTGGGTGAGTAATATAGTGCGTTCAATAAGGTGTTCCATCTCACGTACATTTCCGGGCCAATCATATTGCATCATTTGGCGCAGGCATTTGTCGGAAATAGCAGAAATTCTTTTTCCCGCTATTTTTGAAAATTTTTCAACAAATTGAATTGCCAGTTTTTTAATATCCTCTTTCCTGTCTTTCAGCCGTGGTACCATTATCGGAAATACATTTACCCGGTAATATAGATCGCTTCTGAAACGGCCCTCAAGTACCTCCTTATGTAAATCGCGATTTGTTGCAGCTATAATGCGAACATTAATTTTAATTACTCCCGTTCCCCCAATCCTTTCGATTTCTCTTTCCTGTATAGCCCGAAGAACTTTGACTTGTATTTCAAGTGGCATTTCTCCAATTTCATCTAAAAACAGTGTGCCATTTTCAGCTAATTCAAACTTGCCGATATGCCTTTCGGCTGCACCCGTAAAACTCCCTTTTTCATGGCCAAACAATTCACTTTCAATCAAACTGGTAGGTAATGATGCGCAGTTAAGTTTAACCATAATATTATTTTTTCTGGAAGACGCAGCATGTATGGCTCGTGCAATTAATTCCTTCCCTGTACCGGTTTCTCCCTGAATAAGTACAGTACTATTTGAGGGCGCGACTTTATTTATGAGCTGATTTACATATTGCATAGCCTCTCCATATGTACCCAATTGTTTCCGCCAAAACTCAATTTTAGTTTCATCTGTCAGATAAGTGTTTTCAATCTCAACATTTCGCTGGTATTTAATCAGTTCCTCCAGTTGGGATTTTATTTGTTCGCTTGCGCCGATGTTTTCAATTGCCGCACCAATCTGTAAAGCAATAGTTTCATATAACTGCGATTCAGATGGCGTTAATTGTTTACCCCGATCAAGGAAAAGCCATAATACCCCAAAGGATTGAGCAGCAACGATCGGAAAGCGAATAGCCTGCGATTTTCCATTGTGGGTTAAATAATCTAAATGGATTGAAATATCACCGGCATAAACAATTTCGTCGCGATCGAAAACAATATCTTGATTTGTTTTAGTTCTTTTTTTAAAGAGTGTACTATTGCCGGTTGATAATGGCTCATTTGTATTAAGCCGGGGTTTTTGATCGGGTAAGCCTAAAGGATTGCGATTATCTGTTAATTCAATAATAAGCTTAGGGAAAAGATGATTGCTTTTAAGGCGACTGTTTATAAGTTTTACCAATGCACTCCTGGTTTTCACCAAAGCCATTTCATTATTGAATACAAGTAAGAAATCTTTTTGCCGAATTTCGGTGTTAGTTTTATCAGCCCAAATTTCTATTCGTTCCAAACTCTTGCTTTTGAGGTAACTATTTAATCCAAGTTGTAGCAGTTGGATAAAGTTAATATGGTCTTTTTTACAAAGCTCAGATGGTTCGTTCTGTTGATTCGAAAACAGAATTAAGCAGGAATAATGAGTAAACAAGTCTAATGCCAGATGAAACTGATTATGATCGGATATTGTTTCTTTTAAAAATGCAATACTTTCAGGAAAACCATGTTGCCAGCCACAATTGCCCGTAAGCAATTTTTTGGTGTGATAGGCAATGTCTGTTAAATTGACTAATGGTGAAACATCACCTGTTTGAATTGTAATTGTTTTCTTGTTTTGGATTTCCAGCAATTCAACCAATTGAAATTCCTGGTCGAAAATATAAATCTGGCAAAAGTTCAAATCAAAACCGAGCGAGATCATAACTGAAAGTGCCACCTGGATCTCAGGAATTACAAATGTGCTTTTCATTATATAATCCAGTATAGTTCAAATTATTAAATCTTATTTCCAGCCTAACTAAATTTAATATAATTATCTATATATCGATAATTAATTATTTTTAAATATTATAAAGTATTGATTATTAATTTGTTAAAATTGGAATGGTAATTGGAACGGGGTATAAAAAAGCACAATGAACCCTTCATTATTGAACCCGACAAATACTGAAGAACAATTATTGAAAATTAACTACGAAAGATCCATTTCGCTTGCTATTGCCGAAGAAATATCTTTGGCAAGAACGAAAGACGAACTTTTATCGGTCATTAATAGCACGTTTAAGAAGCTCTTTGCTTATGATGATGGTGTTGTTTGTTTAATTAATGAAGATCAATTAACGCATTCAGCCTATTTATATAACCAGGATGAGTTCTTTAATAAATATCCGGGATGTGAATTAATGGCAGAAACGAAGTTTTCGATCAACGACGGAATTTTTGATACTATATTAAATGCGGGAAAAGTGGTAGTTATTGAACTCGAGGATATTATTAAATTACCTAACGCTTCTATATATGTCCCGTTCTGGATTGAACAAGGAATGAAACAATTGATTGGTGTTCCTCTAAGAAAAGGAGCTAATTCAATTGGTACTTTTTCATTTTATACTAAAGAGAGAAATTCTATTCGGGAAGAAAAGTTTGCTTTGCTGTATGGTATCTGTTCTCGTATTGCTATGGCCATTCAAAATGTTCTTATGAATGAATTGAATGAGAAAAATAATTTTGAAAAAACCATTCTACTCGAAATATGTAATGGCTTATCACTCGCTAATGACAGGAGCGATGTAGCTAAAGTAATGCAGGTTAAATTAAGTAAACTCCTGCCTTTTAATAAATGCACACTTGGATTAATCGATGCATTCTATAATAATTTCTTTACCTATTCAATGCAGCCTCCGCAAGATCTGCAAATAGATAAAAAAGACGTGTCTTATCAAGAGATGCCGGTAAGCAATGAGGTTAAAAATATGCTGTCGGCGATACGCTTTCCTGTTGTAGTTGATTTTGCGAATAATAATAACAGTTTATTATTGAATTTCTTTACAGAAATAACGAGGTCAACGTTTCGAACAGGTGTAATTGTCTGCTTATCGGAAGGGAAAAAGCTGATAGGTTTTTTAGCGTTGTTTTCAGAGAAAGCTAATATTTATAACGCCAATGACCTTAAGTTACTGGAAGGGATAGGCAGTCAGTTAAGTTCGGCCAATAGCAATATTTTAGCTAAGGAGAATATAAGAAAACAAGAAAAGGAAAAATCTTTCCTCTTGTCTTTTAGTAACCATATTGTAACTGTAAGAGATATTAAAGGATTAAAGTTTATCATTAAGCAAGCGCTCAAAGATTTGTTTCATATCAAAGCTTATCTTATAAGTATTAAAAATGACGACAATGAGACCTATACCTATTTCTTACATAATTTTGCAGATTATGACCCAAATGATGAAAGGTTTAGATTTTTATTAGATTCTAAATTTTCAATTAAAGGAACGTTAACCAGTGTTGTATTAAACGCCGAGGAGCCTGTAATTTTTGACGTACGCGAAGTTTTTAAATTAAAAAGGCATTTATTTCCTGAATTTGCCTTCTGGCAGGCCATCGGCACTGATAAGATAATTGGAATAAGGTTAAAAGTGGCAAATGAGAATATAGGAATTTTATGGCTGGAACACGGGCAGATAAACAATCGTTTACTAATGGGTATTTCTGCGCAAATAGCTATCGCACTCTCAAATGCAATCTCCAACGCTTCGCTTGAAAAGCAATTTGAAGAAATCCAAAACTATAAGCGTAAGCTTGAGGTGGAAAACAATTATCTACAACAAGAAATTGAAACCAAATATAACCATAGCGAAATTATAGGCAGCGGTGCCGAGATGCAAAAGGTGTTTCATTTGCTGTCCCAGGTGGCTTATGCTAATACAACAGTTTTACTATTAGGTGAAACGGGAACAGGGAAGGAATTGATTGCACGTGCCGTCCATAACAGTTCGCCGAGGAAGGAAAAATTGATGATTAAAGTAAACTGTGCCGCATTTCCAACGCATTTAATTGAAAGTGAATTGTTCGGACATGAAAAGGGAAGTTTTACTGGAGCGTTTGAGCAAAAAATCGGAAAATTCGAATTAGCAAACAATGGAACTTTATTTTTGGATGAAGTAGGGGAAATGCCACTTGATCTTCAGGTGAAAATTCTTCGCGCTTTACAGGAAAGAGAAATTGAAAGAGTAGGGGGAAAAAAAACGATAAAAATTAACGTGCGGATTATAGCCGCAACAAACCGCGACCTGCATAAGGAGGTACTTGAAGGCCGCTTCAGAAGCGATCTTTATTATAGGCTGAACGTTTTTCCAATAAGTATGCCTCCGCTGCGTAACAGGATAGAAGATATTCCATTGTTAGTTGAATATTTTATAAAAAAACTGGCGCGAAACACAGGTAAGAACGTTACAAGTATATCTCCCAAGGCGTTACAGGAACTGATGGATTATACCTGGCCGGGTAATATCAGGGAATTGGAGCATATGATTGAAAGATCATTGCTGCTTTCAACAGGGAATATAATAAAAAACGTGTACCTCCCTTTCGATAAGAAATTAAAATTGATAACTGAGGATGAATCGGTAGATAAAACGATTGATGAAAATGAAAGGGAACACATTATTAAAATATTAAGAAAGTGTAATGGTAAGATTTTTGGAAAAGGAGGTGCTGCAGATATTCTCGCAGTTCCGCCATCAACACTCAATTCTAAAATAAAAAAACTTGATATTAAAAAGAATAATTTCTTTAATAATAGTAATTTACAATAGCTCTGTTGGATAATGATTAAATAAAATATTGAGATCACTGATAATTCGTATCTAATTTATACGGCACAATTAAACAAAAAGCGATTACAAGAAGTCGACGGTAGCCATAATGATTAATAGAGTATTAAAAAATGAGTAAAAAAATTTTGATAGTGGAAGATGGATTTGTGGAAGCAAATAACCTCCGCATCATTCTGGAACGCGCCGGACTGGAAGTAGTTGATATTGTAGCCTCATATAATGAAGCTTTCAAGTCCCTGCAAAAACAAACCCCGGATTTAGTTTTACTGGATATTTTTTTGAATGGAAAGAAGACAGGAATTGACTTAGCCATATTGCTGAAAGAAAAAAACATTGCGTTTATTTACTTATCAGCTAATTCTAATGCAGAAACGCTTGCAGCGGCTAAAATTACCGAACCTTATGGCTTTTTAGTTAAACCATTCCGGGAAAAAGATATTCTTGTCACGCTTGATATTGCTAACTATCTTCATGAACAAAAGCAGCGGTTTCAACAAACTGATAAAAATCTCTTAAAAATTGCAATGGTTCCCAAATTTGATGGAATAATCGGCAATTCCACAGGGCTGCAAAAAGTTTTAAAACTGGTTAAAATAGTTGCACCCACAGATACCTCTGTTCTGATTCTCGGCGAAAGCGGAACCGGGAAAGAACGAATTGTTGATAGTATTCATGCTAATTCATTACGAAGCAGCATGCCTTTAATTAAAGTAAATTGCGCTGCACTCCCACCAAATTTGATAGAAACGGAATTATTCGGACACGAAAAAGGCGCATTTACCGGTGCGAGCGAACAGCGTATAGGAAAATTTGAACTGGCAAACAGGGGCACTATATTTTTAGACGAGATAGGAGAAATGCCCATTGATCTGCAGGTAAAACTTTTGCGCGTGTTACAGGAACGGGAAATTGAGCGGATAGGTGGTAAAGGAAGTCTTAAAGTTGATGTGAGAATTATTGCTGCAACTAATCGGAATTTAGAAAAAGAAGTTTCCGAGGGGAGATTCAGAATTGACCTTTATTACAGGCTGAACGTTTTTCCTATAAGTATGCCTTCTTTGAGGGAGCGTCCTGAAGATATCCCTTTATTGGTTGATCATTTTATTAAGCAATTCTGTAAAATGAATAGAGTTGAAAATAAAACGGTCTCGGAAAAAGTGATGGATAAGTTACTTGCCTATTCATGGCCGGGTAATATCAGGGAGCTTGAACACCTGATCGAAAGGAGTGTCCTCCTTACTTCAGAAAAAATAATAACACAGATGGATGTTTTAGAATCTGGGGTCATGTCGTTAAAATCCTCCACCAGCGACAAAGTAAAAACAATTAAGGAAATGGAAATTGATCATATTAAATCTGTACTTGAAACCTGCAACGGAAAACTTTCCGGCCCTGGCGGTGCGGCGGATCTGTTGCAATTACCTTATAGTACGCTTATTTATAAGATCAAAAAACTTGGAATTAAAACAGATAAATATTTTTATTAATTCAGGTAGCACAAATTAATCATCCGCAATAATCCTATTGTACTTTACCCTATCCGGAAGTTAGCTAAAGTAAGATTATAAACTAACCTGAGTTGCCAGGATAAAGCTTCCTTCGGAAAACTGCTGCCGATTGTCTTCTACAATCGGTCTGGTTTGATACTTGAACGAAATTTTAGCATGGTGGCCGTCCAGATATAGGTTTCCACCTGCGCTCCAGTAGGTGAATTTGGCATCTCCATAACGCTGGTATTCCTGTACTGTAAATTCGCCAAAAGGCTGGACACGAATACCTGATTTAAACCATGTTTTTGGTAAAAGTAAACCAGCCTGTGTGAACCAAGTAGTTCCTGTACCTGTAACGGGAGCAAGGTTACCGAATCCTGCCTGTGATACATTTCCCGTGTAATTTGGGGCTAAACTTACATTGGCATTCATGATTGATTCAAAACGCAGATAGTTTGGGCCAAAATTGTCATGGTAAAATACGCTGTAGGCGGTAACAGCCCAATTCTTAGCGCCACCGAATGGCAGATCAGCAAAACAGTCCACCGCCCATATATAAATGTTATGCCAGATAAAAGGGGAGGTGGCTGTGTTGTTTACCTGGGTTACCGTTCCGTCATTACTCTGATAATAGCCGGCACCAATATTAAATACCTTTTTCGTTCCGAGATAAGTGCCGACGTTGTAAGGCAGGAAATTGCTTTCCCGGTCAAGAAACTGCCAGTCCGCATATCCTGAAGTTGATAATTTTCCAGGAGCATTATTATCTACAGCATAATTGATTTGAGGAGCACCTTCTGTATAAGCCACAGGCGTTGATAATACTGTAAACGGTTTATTGACTGACCAGCGATAACTGACGGGCCCGGCATTACCCTTAATATAAATGCCGAGCTCTCTTCCGAACTGATCGGATTCTTCAACCAGGGGCCAGTTGAAAAGGGGTGCGTCAACCGCAAGATAATTTGATGTAGCGGTGGTTGTCATCCTGCTTATCCCCATCCAGTAATGTAACCCGGTACCGATATAAAGTGAAAAGTTGTTTTTTCTACCGGTGACGGCATCTTTATCCGGTACTACCGCGTACTCATTCCATAGATCATGTAAGTACAATCCAGGCTTTTTGCCTAAGGTGCCATTAAAAGTCTGTGTGCCATTTCCGGTGGTTCCACCTCCGGGAACTCCCCCTTGTGAAAAAGTTTGGTTATCAATACCAATATCTGACAGGATAAGATATTTCGGGCTGAGCTGTGCATAAACAAGCAACCTGAACTGCCGTAATCCAAAGTCAGTCAAATCCTTTTGCGGAAGGCCATTAACGGCAGTTCCAGGGTTCAACTGAGTTTCTCTTGCCCAAAAAGTTGCATAAGTAAGAAAATGAATGTATTTCTGCCCTGAACTATCCAGCTTAATATTCATCCCATCCTTATATTCAGGAGAACCTCCCTGGCCAAAAGAATGATTTATCTGAAATATAAGGACAATTACTGATAACAGTATATATTTATTCATCGCAACATGGTGTTAAATAATATTTTAGGAATTCTTCAATTTCTTTCCGTGGCCGGTTTCACGGATAACTAAACTTGCCACAAGTGCGATAGCTATTATCGAAAGAAAAAATAAGCCCGCACCCTGAAAGTGGCCTGAATGATCATTGGTTGTCAATAAACTTTTACCGAATTTGGCCGCGAAAAATGGACCGATGATGGCTGTGATTATAAAGGTTAAAAAATTAATGCCGCCTGTAGCACTGCCTTTTACATTGTCAGGATTGGCTTCCTTTATAATGGTGTAAGGAATCATTGCTGCGCCTGAAGCAATACCAAAGACTAACATAGAGACAATCGGGGGTATAAAATTTTGCAAAAAGATAAACGACGCAAGAGCCGCCATCATTAGCAGGATGCCTCCGGATAATACCGGTTTGCGATGCCCGATTTTATCAGATAGCCAGCCAAGCAATGGGCAGCCAATCACCCATCCCATGGGAACCATGGAACAAGTGATAACTGCCAGGTTATAGGTAATATGCCTGTCTTCCTGCAAGAAAGATACTCCCCATGTCATAGCAAAAATTGTCGTTGGGGCAAAAAGTAAACCAGAGATCAAGCCACTTAGGTAAGACTGTGGGTTTGTGAAAATGATACTATAGGGCGATAGCATATTTAATATCGGGGCTTTACGCTCAGTTACTTTGTCCTCCCTGGGTGTTACAAAAAAGATTAATAAACTGATGACACCGCAAGCAACACCTATTATAATCCAAAATAGGCTGGTTGGTAGCCCGTTATGAATAAGCGGGCCAGCTACAAACTGGCCTGCAGCACCACCGAGCATTCCAACGCACTGCGTTATGCCAATTGCGGTTGCCATTCTCTTACTATCGAACCCATGAGCGGCAAGATAGGCACAACCGGTAAAGGCAAATGCTGACCCTGCGCCCTGCAATAGCCTTCCCGACTCTGATGAAAAAATATCAGGAATGGAAAACAAAATGCATCCTGCACATAGTATCCCTGCACCTACTGCAATCGGGTTTTTACCACCGAACCGGTCAAGTACTATACCTGCTATAAGACTGGTTAATGAATAGGTATAATAATAAGTCCCGAGGATCGAGCTTACCCGTAGGTTTGTAACGGAAAGCGCAGCCGAAAGTTGGCTAATCATTACCGCCGGCGAGGATCTTACAACATATTCCAGGAAATAAAAAGCACATCCAATCCCCCAGGCTATAATAAATGCCTTTTGTTGCTTTTTAACTTTTTCAATATTATCTAAATAGCTCATGTATTCGTTTTTTCGATTTTGAATGAAATATTTCAGGTTAGTCCAAGAGAGCCTTCATGTGTTTATAATTGTCTCTTACAGTGTCAAGAACGTCTTCGAATTTGCCACCGAGCATCATTTTAGTCATAGAAATAGCCATGCCTTCTACCATCTTTAATTCGACCTTAGGAGGCAGTGAAAGCGCGTGAGGATCTGTGAATACATTCACCAAAACCGGCCCCTCAGTGTCAAAAGCCTCTTTTAATTTTGTTTCTAGGTCAGCAGGATCATTTATGGTAATTCCTTTAATCCCCATAGCTTCTGCAATTTTTGTAAAATCAGGATCAAGCATTTCTACCTGGAAATCCGGCAGGCCCATTACTTCCATTTCGAGTTTCACCATCCCGAGTGTGCGGTTATTAAACACAATTAGTTTTATAGGCAGGTTGTATTGTTTGATTGTTGCAAGGTCACCAAGCAGCATTGATATTCCGCCGTCGCCACACATCGCAACCACCTGGCGGCCCGGGCATGCCAGTGCAGCACCCATAGCATGTGGCATGGCATTGGCCATCGAACCATGTACAAAGGAGCCGATCATTTTACGCTGGCCGGTAGCTTTAATATACCTGGCGCTCCAAACATTACACATTCCTGTATCACATGTAAATATTGCATCATGTGCCGCCAAAGTATTTAAATTTGCTGCTACAGCTTCGGGGTGAATAGAATTCACCCTTCCTTTGTCTTTTACATAGGTGTGGAGATGTTCCTGTACTTTCTCGTAAATATGTAATTGTGCATCTAAAAAGCTTCGGTCATTTTTTTCTTTTAAAAGCGGTATAAGTGCTTTGACAGTAGTTTTTATATCACCGAAAAGGCCCATAGTAAGCTTGGCTCTTCGCCCAAGATTTTCCGGCTTTATATCAATCTGCACAATTTTTTTGTCTTGCGGAAAAAACGGTGTATAAGGAAAATCCGTGCCGAGCAATAAAACCAAATCACTTTCATGCATGCTATGATAGGCTGAGGGCAAACCGAGCAAGCCAGTCATGCCAACCTGATAGGGATTATCGTATTCGATACCCATTTTTCCTCTGAACGAGAATCCTACTGGTGCCTTTAATAAGGCAGCGAGCTGCACTACTTCATCATGTGCTTCGGCAGCACCGATACCACAAAAAATACATATTTTTGGAAGACTATTGATCATATCCGCCAGTTTTTCCAGTTCATCTATTTCCGGACAAATAGTTGATTTGCAGAAATAGTTAGTGGTGGAAGAGTCAATCTCCACTTTCGGAAGTGCGGCAACATCACCCGGGAAGCCAACAACAGCAACTCCCTTTTTCATGATCGCGGTTTGAATGGCAGCGTGAGCCATCCTCGGAAATTGAATGGCATTTGCTGCTACCTGAGTATAGTGGCTGCAATCATCAAATAATTTAATGACATTGGTTTCCTGAAAATATCCGCTGCCAAATTCCTTAGTAGCGCAGGTTGACGCTATTGCAAGAACAGGAGCGCCCGAGCGCTGCGCATCATATAGGCCATTAACCAAATGTACGTGACCCGGCCCGCTGCTGCCTGCACAACAAGCCAAGCCCGAAAGTTGTGCATCTGCGGATGCAGCAAAAGCGCCGACTTCTTCATTTCTAACATGAATCCATTGTAGTTCTGGGTTTCGTCGGACTGCATCGTTAAATTCATTCAGGCTATCTCCTGTTATGGCATAAACACGTTTGATTCCTGCATTTAACATCATTTCTACAAGTTGATCTGCTACTTTTGCTGACATATCTTTTTGATTTTTTGGTGAACATTAGATTTGGACAGCAATTTTCAATACTCATACCAAAATGTAAATAGTTAATTATCAGTCGATTGATAAACAGAGGAAAAGATATTGTTATCTTTATATCGCTAAAATCTTAAGGAATTAAAATAAAACCCGGCCTAATTTATGCTTGGGCATAATGATTATAGAATGATCGGCCGGTTGCAATGCCTGGTTACATATCCACCCCCCCAGGTTGCTCAATTATTATCTGAAGTAGCAAAATAAGTGAAGCTGGTTTTAATGCCTGCGTATCAAAACATCCGGTATCAGCAATTAAAGCAGGCTTTGAGATTTTAGTTGATTTCTAATCAACTTTTAACCTTTTAGCGAAATATAGATAACAGCCATTTTTATTATATTATTTAATATTCTGATAAACAGTGGCTTATAGTGTGGCATATGGATTGGCTACTAG
>Ga0302309_10000899_pt1 | contig 30485 bp, 38 predicted proteins | sample III_Palsa_N1_1_FD_200453 | JGI IMG/M metagenome (GOLD analysis project Ga0302309, IMG submission 200453) | Peat permafrost microbial communities from Stordalen Mire near Abisko, Sweden - III_Palsa_N1_1 | ecosystem: Environmental > Terrestrial > Soil > Palsa > Peat permafrost | place: Sweden... | reverse complement strand
TAATTTCATCCATTCAAAAAAATCATTATCAACACCACAAAAAATCAGACAATGCTGTTATTCTTCCGGAATGCGTACGTGGAGTTCTGGTAGTACTGCTCCGTGAAGAGGCTGTCTCGACGGGCGGGAAAGCAGGGCTTCTTAAAGAACCGCCGCCAGAGCGACTCGGTAACGGAGTAGAACAGGTTGCTGAAGGCCACGAGTCCCGCGCCAAGGGCCAGGAGGCCGATAATCAACTCGAGTGCCGTGGTGGTGCGCACAGTCTGCACCGCAAAGTGATACGGGAGCAGGGAGAGATCAACTCTTAAGGTGAGGGCCCCTGCGACAGCGTAGAACATGGGGTAGGGTTCACTGGTCAGGAAGTAGTGGGAGAACGAGAGTCCCTGGGAGGTGACTTGACCCTCATGCGACGCCTCGGTGGCCACAACTCCCAACCTGTCCTTAGCAAACCAAGACAGACCCCCGGCCTCGTCGTGGGTGATGACGGAGGACAGAATCGCCTTGCCCATGTAGGTCTCGACGTGGAGGCGGTAAATGAAGCCGTGGTGAAATTGGTCGATGGTGTGGGCGCTAAGGTCGCAGCGGAAGAGCAGGTAAGACGTGTCTGTGAAGGTGTGCTGGGTTGGGAAGGTGGCGGTCAGGTTCAGGGTCCGGTGAATGGGGTCCTCGACACAGGAGGCTATGGCATAGTTATCTCCCTCCGGGTAAACCAAAGTAGGGAGGTCAGAGAAAATGAAGAGGGCCCGCCCGAGAGCGGCACAGGAAAAGGTTGGCTGTGAAATGGCGAGCTCCACGGAGAGCGTCGTGGCGAGGTACTTCGGCGCCGAGTGCCCGTCGCTTAGTTCAAGCCCGGGCTGCATGGTCGACACTGTCGTCAACTGTTGGAGGTAGTACACCTGCACCTGGTAGGCGGTCAGGAACAGGAGGCCAACGCAGGTGAAGATGGAAACCACGCCCCGGTAGTAGCTCGGGCGCTCCTTGATGCGGAGGAGGGAAGAGGTGACGGTCAGGGACCTGAGCGGCGTCTGGAGAAGGGAGCCACAGGCGGCCACGGGCTTCTCCAGGTGCCGGTGCATCGCGACCAGGAAGAGGGTCCCCACCAGGACCACCGCCGCGAAGATGCCGCAGAAGATGAGCACCGGGAAGAGTTCTGTCGACGGCATCTCAGGCGCGTGAAGGTAGGTGACGCTCATTGGCTGCGACGTCAGGAAGGGCGCGTCCGGATAGATGGAGCCAGCGGGGGTGCGAGTCGTCGCCGGGATGCACTCAGTGGCCCGCTCGGAGGGCTGGTAAGTGCCAACGGGGCACATAGATGGGAAGCCAATGCCCCCGGGTGGGCAGTAGTGGCCCTGCGGACAGGCCCTGCACAAATCGCCGTAGAAACCAGGCTCGCAAACCACCACCTGCGCAGTACCCAGATCGCAAGCGACGATGATCACAAACAGCAGGGCACCGACAAACCGCCGCATCACCAGAGAAATCATGATTGTGGGAGCGAGCCTCGAGCAGATTGGAGGTGGAAGCAATCAGCAGGTGGTCAGATAGGATCAGAGACGAGGAGAGATGATCACGGGCGATCAGGGACGATCAGAAAAGATCAGAGAAGATCAGAGAAGATCAGAGGCGATAAGAGGCAATCAGAGATGAGAGGAGGGAGGGAAGAGGTGAACAGAAGATGAGCGGCAGTGGATTAAGCGATCATCGATGATGGTGATCATCTTCAGCATATATTTATAGACGTTGCTGAATCATCAGATGATTGAATGTATCTCGTCAGCAATCTATTCATAGATTCAGTTGTCATGGTAACCACAAATACACGCGATCAAAATTCCGAAAAATTATTTTTAGACTTCCTTTGGAGATCTCTATATATCTGTGTTCCCGGTGACTGAGAATCAGGGATAGCATTACCTCCTCCTTCCTTCTTTTCTCTCTCTCTTGTCTGGAATTTGTCTGGAATTCACTTCAATGTCACTCACCATTATTGTCAAGGGCCCTCGCGACCCCGCCGCTTCCCGTGGCGACTCTACTGATCGTCAGGTGAATGTTGAGCAAACCCGCACCACGCTGAAAATTCGAGCTCCCGCTCGCCTTCGCCCTTCACTCAGCGCTTCCAAGGCGCAGACTGTACCCGTCGCTGTCGCCGCAAAGCCATTGACCATTGGAGGCTGGGTCGGCCGAATTGATGAGTGCTTGTGTGGCGAGAAGGCCAGCAAGGGGGAGAAGAAGGCCACGCTGGGGGCTCTGCTGAAAGTGAAGCAGCGCTCTGACCTGTCGGTGACCACGGCGTCCACCTTGGCCTTCCTGGCCGGCGCGGAGGGGTGCATGGACCTCGTGATCTTCCTCTTCTCCGCCGAGTGTTCCCTTCGTCGCCCTCTTTCCTCTCCGGAGGCAAAGGAACTTCTCTGGCAGGTCTGTGAGGGGGCGCTGAGCCACAATTACGTCTCGGTCTATGACAGCAGCCTGGAGATTAACGCTGCCGGATTCCGGAGGGACTCCCGCCACGCCTTCTTCCTCGCGACCCTCGCTCACAAATTCCCCGTGGACCACGCCCGCATGCTAGCCTTCTCGCTGCAGGTCCCAGATCAACTGGAACAGGTCGGCGATATTCTTCACCTGGCGGAGGACTTGCCTGAGTCGCGGAAGCTTGAGGTCATTGCCAAGATCCCAGCAGCGCTGGAGGAGCTCGGCGAGTGCTGGCACAGCCTGGATACTGTCTGGACCGACTGCCACGGCGTGGTGCAATATGACTCAGACTACATTCTGCTCCTGGAGAGCGTCTGCCGTGACTTGCAACAGTTCCGGGGAGACACGCACTTGTGTCCTCTCTTTGATATCTTTGGCCCGGCGGGCCGAGTGAATAAAGATTGATCGAAATACTCTATTCCTCCTTCTGTCTTCCGTTTCTTGTGAATTGGCGGAAACCTGGAAAATGGAGGAGACTGATAACCGCAGGGATCGGAGGATTTGTGAACTGGAGAGGGAGGTCACAGCGCTGAGGAGACATGTCCTGGCCTTGCAGCGCTGTCAATCACCTCCGACGGCAGAGGAGAAACTGAAACGCGAGAACGACGATCGAGAGGAATATTACGCCTGGAGGAGGTCCAGCGTCAACGAGTATTACCTGCGCCCCCGCAATGACAACGAAGCATGATCACACATCCAACCATTTGAAGTTGATGTTCATGAAACGAGACTTCGTGAGACAAGATTTCGAAAAAGTGGAACATTTTATTCCTTTGCGAAGAAAGTGAGGAGCAGTTGGTCGGTCACAAAATCAATGAAGTCGCAGTCTGACGGGAAGGTTCCCCACTTGTCAATCAACAGCAGGTGAAAGTCAGCAAGCTCCTGGCGCTCCACAGGGTCGGGAACGCGGTGTAGCAAGAGGAGAAGACTTTCCTGCCACGTCTCAAAGAACCCGGCAGGATGCTCGGTGTTCATGGTGGCAACAAGGTGCATGGCAGAAATTGGCCACTGAAAAATCGGGACGCTCCTGATCCAAAAGCAGGCGATTAATTCGGCCTTCTCTGCTTTATCCAGAAGCAGGAACGACACCTCAGGCTCCTCAAGAATGGGAGCGGTTGCCGGCAAGATTTCAACGCCAGGGGCAGAAAGAGCCCGACCCTGAAGGGTTGTAAGAAAGGCAGCCAACGCCAGCAGCAGAAAGGAAGACAACATTTCCCAACGAAAAGAGAGAGGCCAGATTTGATATCCCACCTGTGAGCGCGGGCCCTTTTATGCGACGAAAACTGGAAGATAATCTTCTGGGGTGCGAAGTCGTATTGCATCACATGACTGGAGTGGGTAACAAGCTCAAGCTAAAAATAGATTTGCAAAATGGGAAGTGTGGACACTCAAAGGACAATCACCAGCGAGAATTTGGTTGCGTCAGACCGACCCGAACATAAGTCTGACGCCGTTGGCCAGTCTTCTGGTCTTGTATCCTATCCAAGATAGGTCTATCATCCTCCTTCCTTGTTTCTGATTTCGACATGGCTGAGCAAGATTTGTGGCAGGCTGCGTGGGACGGCGACTTGGAGGCGTTCAAGAAGGTGCTGAGTGACCATCCCCGGGTGAACGTCAATTGGACTGACAAGACCTTCGGCTCGAGCGTGCTCAACACCGCTTGCATGGAGGATAATTTGGAAATGGTGGAGATCTTGCTCCGCCGGCCGGAGGTGGATGTCAACGCGATGGACACATCCGGCTTCGCACCCGTTTGGCTGGCCCTCTACAAGGACGGCGACGTCATTTGGAAGACGTTTGCAGCCCATCCTCGCCTGGACATCAACTCCTGTGATGCCAACGGGCGGACCACGCTCTGGTGGATCTGCTACTCAGGTCACCTCCTTGCGCTCACCAGGCTCCTCAACAGCGGGTTGCCAGTCGATGTCGAGTGCAGGGGGGAGTGGAACGGTGCCCTCCTTACACCTCTGGAGATTGCTCATAATCAGGGGCACACTGCCATCATCCCCTTGCTGGAGGCATTTTCGCGGATTAAGCTTGCCGCGCAAGGCGACCTCCTGCGTGGAAGTGGATCTGCTGAAGACAGCCCCATGAAGGCCAACCTCTCACCGGAGGACAACGCGTCAACTGAAGTCAACCAGCCGCACCCTTCGCAATTTTTACGGGCTTCACCGCAACCTTCCGATGGAGCGGGAATTCAAAAAGAGGGCAGTGATTGTCCTGTTTGCCTCTCGCCATTTCAAGCGATTTGGGCGGCCAACCCTTGCGGTCATGCGGTCTGCGGGAGTTGCTATGCTTCCATGAAACTGAAACCGTGCTGTATCTGTCGGGGCACGATTGTTTCATTTCTCCATGTCTTTGCCTAATTTCTGCGAGGTGTGTTTCTTCTTGTCAACGAATCAATAAATCATATTTTCTCCCAATATTCAAAACCCACTGTGAGCGTCATGTGGTCGCTGTTGCCTGGGATGACGAGACGGTGCGGAAGCCGCCCAGGAGATGCTGGCGTTTATGGTTTTTCAGGCTGAGCAGGCGGCTGCCCATGGAGCTCCAGACTATCCTCTGTCCCCTGTAACCAGGCGTTCGGCCTGAGTGGCGATACCATTCGCACCGGTGCTTCAGAGGGCGCCTTTCTCGCCCTTACGGACGTCACCAACGGAATCAGTGAAAATTGGTCATCCACTTGTCAAACATCCCCAAAAATTTAGAGTCCACTAGATAGGAAGGATGTCACAGCAAATTTACGAGAGCGTCCGCGATACTCTGACTGACGCCAGCAGCGGGGTTCCGAACAACACGGTGACCTCCGTGCTGCTGGAAGTGGGGAACGAGAACGGGATTCTTCTCCCCCCAAAAGGCCTACAATCTGTGCGCAATTTGATCTCCGCGGTCGGAGACGGCCTGGCACGAATGGATCCACAGCGAGCCTCTGAGATCCTCGATCGGGTTCTCGCACGTCTAAGGCAGCCACCTCCTGTGCGAGGTGATCCGTCCTCTTTCAAGGCATCCCTGGGCGCCTATCTCGCCTCCAAGCCTTACCGAAAAAGTCCGGCGAACCAGTTGCAGTACCTGTGCAGCGCCGCAGCAAACGGAACCATGGAGGAAAACTTTCTCAAGACCGAACTCTGGGGTCTCGCCCGTGGTCTTGGCTGGAACCTGAATCGGAAGGACTCGAAGGCTGCGTTGTGCCAGCAGATCGGGAGATTGCTTCTTCAGAGTGGCATGATCACCGCGGCACACCCAGGCTACGACCCTGCGTTTGAGGGAAGGTGAAACTGGGGTTGATTTCCGTCCCGCCCCAAGATTAAGGAGAATGGCGTCTGTAGAAAATGAACCAATTTTTATTGCAACTTAAAAAACCACAATGTCCCAATTGATGTGTTCATGATTTGCACCACAGAAGGGCAGCCAGATGTTGCAAAGCAATCTCGGCCTCAGGAGTCGTAATCACCGTCCCATATTGGCCTCCGGCGCGCAGGCACAGCAAAGCCTGAAGTTCCAGTGGTAGTTTCTGGGTCATAGCAAAGAAGCGACGGTACTGCTGATTGACGACAACCCAATAAGGACCAACAAGCTCCCTGGCAGCCGGCGTAGTTGATCTTTCCCGAAGAAGTCCGTCAGAGAGGAAGACGATGGTGGCAAAAAGCTCGAGGTATCTGAGGTCTCCGGCGGCTTGACGAACGACGTCGCATGGTGAATGCACGGCTTCCAGCCTCAGGTGGTACCTGACCAAGTCCTCGTTTCGCAGCAGCCGCTCCCACAGGACCCGGCAGGCGATTCCATTTTCGTCATCGAAAGCAGGGGCCGGCGCTGCCCGAAAACTGAGCGGCTTCCCAGTTATGATCATCCACTTCATAGCCTCGAAGCTCTTACAGGCCACGTGAAGTGGAGTCCAAGTTCTGCCTAACACCTCTGTTACCACGTCAAGTCGGACAGCGGGATGAAAGATCAGGCGGCGAGATGTCCTCGGGAAATCATGCACATCCTTTGCGATGGGGCTGAGAGCAAACTGGCAACAGTACATGACCGGCGTGAACCCGCGGTGATCCGGGAAGTTGAGGTCCAGTGGCACCCGGGGCACATGCGAGAGAAATACCTCAACGGCGGAGAGGTTATTCATCGCGCAGGCCATGTGGAAAGCACTGCGACCACCTGGCAGGGGGCCTGTGTTGAGATTCAGATCAGGATGAGACTCCAGGAGGCCCCGAATCTCACCCGCAAGCGCGGTCGTCAGAACAAAGTTAGACAGTTCAATGTGGGCCATTCCGTCAGGTTCCTTTGCCGCCCCGAATTATCACCTACACAGATTAGGGACAGGAGGCGAAGGAATAGAGCGAAGATGTGCATATTATATGTTCTCGTCTCTTACTCGCGGATCCAAAAATAATTTTTGAGTGGGAGAGATTCTTGTCGACGTCAACCACTTCACCCACAATCCAGAAAGAGTGCAATAAATATGGGCCGGGTGCCTGCCCTCCCACCCTTAAGTCGGGCCCTTGTACTCATTCCCCTTGCTATTCTCCTCTGGCGACATTTCTCCTCGAACAATGAACTCTGCCCCTGCCCTCGCGACGCTCACAACGCCACCGAGTGTTGTTGACCCTGCTTCAGTGTTGAGTGCACACAAGCGCAAATTGCTCGAGGGCATTTCTGCATCCCTGCTGGCCCCGCAGAAGAAGCCCAAGGTCGGGCCAATATCCTCGGGCGAATCTGAGGTCGACGTTGAGAAGCCAACCCAGAGAATACCGGAGGAGAGGAGGCCTGGGAAGCACATGGACGCCAAGGACGCGGAGGCCCTGCAGGACTTCATTGATAAGGAGCACCAGCAGACGAATCTATTCACGGTGGCCGGGCACTTTGGGACCCTGCACACCCTGGTGCACGAGCTCTCCCACGAGACCTTGTCCTACCAGGCGGCCTGGCGGGATTTGCAGGTCATGTCGCACTTTGATCCGGTGCGCGCCGCCGAGCTCAGGAGTCGCCTGGCCATCTTCTACCACATGCTCGAATTCGTGGCGCGGGAGAGCGACCTTCTCTGCTCGGACATCAGCGGGGTGACCGGCGGTGACGACAAGCCGTTTTTGGGCAAAGGAGTTCCCGTGAACGCCTTGGCCTTCTGTTTCGGGACCGGGATGGAGTGTCCCGCCACTTTCTTGGGCAAGGCCTCTCACATCTTCATCTCCTCAGACCCCACCCAACAGCATCTCTGAACCACCTAACTTACCTGAATATCTTGTCTTCTTGTCGTTCGTTGTGGTTCAAATAAAGCAAGTGAAACTTTTAATTGGGTGACGTAACTTCTTTCTATCGCCTCGGCGCATGATTCGGACAGAAAGATGTTTTGAAATCCAGGAATCGTCAGTCCCGCTCTCCGCACATCCGATTTTTGATCCATGGGTCTGTTCCACTTCGGCACACTCGAGCTTCTGGTGCGCAGCAAGGCTGGGCCACTTCACGTCTGGCACTACGGCGGGTATCTCGGCTTTCCGGGATATATGAAGGGGGAAGGCGCTGAGGAGGCACTTCGTCCCTTGCTTCTTGCCGGAGGCTTCGTGGAGGCGAGCTCAATGGGCGCGATCGGAGCCAGGTCTTACACATACAAGGGTGTGCGCCTGGTGGACGTCTCCGAAGGCAGGGTCGCCTCGGAGATGCCGCTCACATCAGAGGAGATCGCGCAGCGGAAGCCGGCGCGTGAGTTTCAGGAGAAGGCGATATTCAGATGTGTGTTTGCCTCATCTGATGGCCCGTCGGAAGACTTCCCGCGTCACCTGCCTGGCTACGGGCCTCAATTCTTCCACCTGTTCTCCACTACCCGTGCCTTGACCTTCTGGGTTGATCCTGAGCAAAAGGACCGCGCGCAGGCACATCTCGAACAGAGGGGCTGGAAGCCCACAGCCTTCTGGAAAGGACTTGATTCTACACCCGAACGACAAAGCCAAGACAGGGATATGATCCGCAAGATGTTGAAGAGGGATTGACAAATAATTCGAAAAATTATTTTTGCGCACATCATTTCTTCCTCACTTCTTTTGAACACTCCCAGTAATTGTGTCCCAGGGCAATCCGCTCCGGATCACCATCTCAAGGTCTTGCATGAACGATGGCTGCGACTCGTCGAGTAGAACATGGTGATGGCGAACTCCGTTGATCAGTTTCTCCGTAGTCCCATGAAATGAAGGCAGCCCAGCAATTTTCAATTCCTTGCACTCAGACACGAAGATGTTAAAGTCATCACGTTCCATTTCGGCGGCGCTAGGTGTCTGAAGGAGGAGGGATAAGTGGACAGCGATTGAGTGATTCTTTTTATTACATCGAGTAAACGATAAGTGGAATTATTTGTTCTGGGCCGCTTTCATTGACATCCAGAGGAGCTTGCCCCGGGCCAACGGTCCCGGGTTCTGTTGTGAAAGATGAGCACCGTAAGTGGTTCCATTGGTAGCGAAGACGCTGGCAAAGATATCACCGGGGAACAAGGTGACCTTCCCAATCTCCACCATGCCGTCACCATGCATCACGATGTCGATCGGGCCCAGGACGCAAATCGCGAGGTCCCCGCTGAAAAGCTTCTGACCGCGAGGGTGCAAGGAGCGGACGATGAGCTCCCCGGGCTCTCCAGCCATTGCGACGGGAACCGCCCGGCAGTCCTCCCAAGACGGAAACTTGTCGCGAAGGGCCTGTGGAATGGCTTCAACAACTGCCTGAAAAAAGCCAGGGGACCGCGGTTCGCGGAACTTCAGTGGCTTCCCGTCGAGTTGAAAAGTATTATCACGCGAGTCATAAGCAAGTGGACGCATGCGCTGGACGTCAGGCGAAAAGGAGGCCGGATGGTCATCCCCGGCCACACCGTCGTCCCAAGCCAGATAGTAGGCAGCGCAGGCACGTTGCAAGTCCGCGTTGCCAGAAACCACAAAGAAGCTATCCTTATGGTCCGTGGGAACTTCAGTGATCTCGCCGCACGACATCTGAATGAAAGACACAGAAGAGGTAGAGAGCGGAAAGAGCGGAGAGGGGTTTCACGCCTCGTTCATGGTCAGAAGATTCTCTAGAGTTCGCTATTTATTGCTTTCCATTCGTTGCTGACACCTAATCAAATGAAGGGTCGGAATGATCCCTGCAACCATTGGAATCTAAAAATAATTTTAATCAATCCCAGAATGTTCCGAATCTAACGAATCAAGAGATGGGGAAGTAATCCTTAGTAATCTCTGCTTTTTGTCATCCCCAATATCCCACATCATTACAGCAAGATCAACTTGTTTGCTGCGGATCAACGGACAATCCGATGTGGTTGGAGATGGTGGAGGAAAGGGCCTTGCAATCATCAAGGGTTCTGCCAACACGATCGTAGACATCCAAGACCTCGCGCGTTGATGCGGGCCACGGCGACGCGGCAAGTGCCTGTTGAAATTCATCTGAGGCGTTGCGCAGGAACCACTTCTGGCCCTCCACCATCCCGTACGCTATTTGAGCGTGACCGAAGCGCTGCCAGTTCCCGTTAACGTAGTCGATCAACTTCTCTGTGATCCGAATGGCATTCAGCAGGCCACGGCATGAATACGCCAGGTCGTGGGCTTTCAGCGCGTCGTCACCACGAGAGGTCCGGCTCAAGTCACAGAAGTTGCGGACCAGCGGGGAGCCTTCAGCGTCTGCTCGGTCTCCCTCCGTCAGCACCACCAGAGATTGCAACTCGCCACTCAAAAGCGGCGCATCCGGGTCTTTCGACTGAAAAGGAGTGGAAGACATCTTTCTGTACCTCAGGACGTAGATGATAGGAGTGGATTGCTGGGCGAAATATTTGTTAAATGTTGTATCTTAAACAAAGAAGATGGAGGCCACCCTGCTTGTTGATGATGTCAGAGTGGGATCGGACTGTCGCGAGAGCGAGTCCGCAAGGGACGACAACTTCCGGGGGCCAAAGGTCCTCACCATTGTGGATGAAACTCACGGGGAGGTTTCGCTGCGGTTCAGAGGTGCTGAGGCTGAGGACATCCTCGGTACCCTTGAGGAGAGCCAGGTGGAGGGCTACTTCATTTTTGACGAAAGTGAGGGGCAAAACCCTCTGCCGTACCTCACGTTCCGGGTTCCGAACAGTGCACAAGCAGCCGTCCTTAGTGAACTCGTGGACGCGATTGGTGACCGCCTGCCCAAACACGTGCGTGTTGGTCTCTTTCGTAGGCTGCAGGCCCTCACTCTCACGCCGGCCAGATTGGCTTCAGCACCGCTCCGGACGTATCAAACCCCGCAGTCGCGTAATCGCAGCGAACTTGAATTAATGCATGCAGCACCGATGGCAGCGCTCACGGGTGGTGGCACCACGGTGCGCACGAGAGGCGAAGTCTTGCAGAATGTCCTGAATCCTGACGTAACACCGCTGAATCCCACGCAGAGAAACATCATACTGGCAGAGTGTGCCTCAATCGACGCCGAATTGAGCGCCGACACCAGAAGGGCCCTCTTCGGAAAGGCGGCAGACCTAGGGCTCAGGGTCCCTGCAAACGCGACCAAGCGGCAACTCTGCGATGAGGTCACCGCCCACCTCGCCCTGGCCAACGTTGTTAACCCGCTACTTCAGAAGCCACCGAGGCAGTCATTTTCTGCGGCTGCAATACCCAGAGCGGGAAAGCGCGGGCTCAAGCAATGAACTTGTTCTTTCTCGACATTTCTTTATTCAAGATCACAATCAACAACCTCGCCATTGCGAACAAGAAACTTCTGGCTGTCGACGAGAATATAGCCATCCTGCTTCCGAATGAGGGCCATGTCCTTGATGTCCTGCGGCAACGTAAGGGCAGTGTAATTCCTGGGGCCTCCTGTGTCAGCGTCCAACAGACATATGTCTCCCTCCTCCTCGATCCACTGCCCTTCGCTGTTCAGCACCGACTTCTTCCCGTCCCACCCCATCCTGACCGAACCAGGTTCGCATCCCAGCATGGTCATGAAGTCTGCTTGGGAAGAAGACATGCCCTGAGCTTCAGACTCGCGGTCATGATCAGAGGTGCGCAAGGTCCTCATCCCCTTCTTCTCCTTGTTCTTCTTGCTCTCCTTATTCTCCTTCTTCTCGGCTCTCAGGGCTTTTTTGCCATGCTCCTCGACGTCTTCAGAAGGTGTTACCGCAGTTATCCCCCTTGCCCTTCTCACCTTCACAGGATGGGCAACCACATGACGATGGGAGCCATTGGAAGGATCGTCGGGGTGTTCAACGGATGCAGAGAACATCGGCCTGCCCGCACGGGCCAGGAGCACCGCCTGTCTGAGTTCTTCGTGTGTCGGATTGCGCGGAAGCGTTATCTGCTTCCCATTGAAGGTGAAGGTCTTGCTCTCGTTCATTCCTAGTCAGAAAGGGCACGTAGGACTTCGAGAAGGGCACAAGGGAAAGGAAGGAGTTTTGATTACGTGAATGGGGAGAGGAGGTGAGAGAGCTTCCGCTTTTATTGAATTTCTGCGCTGATCCAAAAATAAATTCAGAATATTTGTGAACATTTGTTCTTTCAGAAATTTTGGCAGTCACAAAAATAGATTCAAGCGAGGGATCTTACATTCAAGCGATTTCTTCCTTCCCCTCCTGGCTTTGACCTTCGAAGAATTCTGCTCTCAGACCTCCTCCTTCCCTCGGTGTCTTTTTCAACCTGTCTTGGTCGTGATGATGTCTAACTCTCGACACCATCGGTGCCCGCTGTCGTTTGACGCTGAGCCCGCGGAGACCTGGTACCAGGCCAAAAAGAAGCGCACCCTCAGCATGCTGGAGGATCTGGTGACCCCCCTTGAGTCCCGTTCTGAGTCTCCTCCGCCCCTGAAGAGGCCCCGCTCTGCCTCGGTCTCCTCCCACCCTGTCACCGCAATATCTGCCGTTAGGCCGTGCTGCGCCGGGAAGGATCGCTCTGAGGTCAGTCCCCGCCCCGCCCCCAGCAGGCTCAAACTGCTGCCCCGCGCTGAGTGGGGTCCCATAGCCTTCTTTTCTGTCGTCGGCTACCCGTGTCTCGCCCCGAGGAGAGTCTTCGATCGCCTGCTGTATTTGCCCGCACTCCCGCTGACGTGCACCCCCTTGTACGGCCACGAGCTTCTGGAGGATGAAGGGCAGATGCCTCTTACCGCCGTCTTTGCGGAACACCTGAAGCAGCAACCGTTTGTCGCTCCCGTTGTGCCTCCGCCCATGACGGCTGAGACAAGGGTCAGGCTCCCAAAGGGTTGGGGCACCATCCGCTTTGCCGTTATTGACGGGCTGCCGCTTTTCATAGCTCTGGAAGGGATTATGCTTCTCCAGAAAAAGCTCGCGGACCAGGCAGTCCCCGCAATGAGGATCATCCAGCGCGAGATTGAGACCGTCCTTCGCGGAGGTCTTGTCTGGGATTCCTTCTGCAGCGCCATTCGGGTGCAGGTCAGGAACGAGAGGGACTGGTTCGCCCTGGATCGCGAGCGGTCCCTGGTGTCCAGCGACATCGGGCTCGATCTCCTCCGCTGGTGCGATGGCCCCCCTCCTCCTCCTCCTCTGTTTCACTTCGACATGAAGCCTCGGCCAAAGTGACCAACTAAGATCGCCTCCTCCTATTTCTCCTCCTCTTCTATATCTCTTCTTCGCCCTCTCCTCTTTTTCTGTGTGTGTTCTCATTACCAGGGAATAGAATGAGTCTGAGAAATAATTTTGGCTTGAAGACTTTATTTTCGGCCAAGAGAAGGCACTGTGTTGAAACCAGAAGGTTAGGTGCGGAACCAAGATTTGCTGCCTGGGGTGACGGGCGTGAGGTAACAGCCATCGACGATATGGTGCTCCAGTTCCTTGGGCGTTTTGGCAATCCCAAGACGCTCTCCCTTAAAGTAGATCACCCACTCCCCAGCGCTGAGAGTCCCGTCATCTTTGTCTCTTTTAAACGCGGCCTTGTCCGCCACGTACGGGTCAAAGTCACGGCACTTGCCGCAGGAGCACCCTTTGTGGTCCAGATTACGGCGGTCGTCAGAGATGGTGGGGCGGGGATTCCTGATCTGGATCAGGACACACCCGTCCACGATCTGCGGAATCAGAGGGGCCGGTTCAGCGGCATCCCCCACAAGCTTCCCGCCAACGTAGAGCACATAGTGACAGCAGGGAACGTCTCTCAAAACAGTAGTCAGGTCGCTCGCGAAGGCTGCGTAGTTGACCTGTCTCGCGGCATCACCGCCCCCTGGAGTATTCGTCGGCTCTGCCTCAGACATCTGACACAGAGATAACGTAAAGAAGGGGAGGAGAAGAAGATAGTCAATCGATTTCACAGCGAGTTTCGGAAGAATATTGATCTTTGACAACGCGATAGATGCATCACGATTGATTGCACTACGCTTTCGTGACTTTGATACTCATCCTCCTTTCACAGATTGGTGCGATGTCGCTCCCACCACTCGATCCCGAGGAGAGGAAGGCGATGGAGAAGAAGGCCATGGAGTATGATCTCAGACGATGTGCCGCGGTGGGATCTGGCGGGAGGATGAAGAGGATCCTGCAAGCCTGCCCGGACTTCGATTTCAACTCATGTTTCACCGATGAGGGTAATATGATGCACAGCGCCTGCAGATTCAGCAACGTCGCGCTCGTTTCCTTCCTCCTCTCTCATCCCGCCGTGGATGTCAACGCACTTTCCCGCGAAAAGTTTTCCCCGATTGGGATAGCGTGTCTTTATGGCAGGCTTGAGGTCGTCCAGATTCTGCTTAAAGATCCACGCGTCGACATCAACGGCCCGGTCGTCGTCGTGGATATTCAGAAGGACTACGCTGGAACTCGCAGTTCCGTTCTGCTCGCCGCCAGATCAGAATATCTACGGATCGTGCAGCGTCTGGTTGCTTGTGGCAAACCTCTACGTTTCACCGCGCTCGAGGTCGCCGCACTCGCCCGTCGCCCGCTGGGGGTGCGGCCTGATGCCGATGCGCTCAGGGAACTGCTCGAGATATACCTTGTCGACCCGCAGCGGGCGACCCATCTCGCCAGGGTCGCCTTGGAGATGCCACGCACGCTCGGTGCGGTGTTGTTCGCCTTTGTCATCTTCTTGGCGGATGATCTCCTTCTCCTCAAGGAAGTCTCATCAACCACCACGGACCCTGCGACACAGCGCCAGCATCGCGCGCTGAGGTTCTTCTCCCTGACCCTTCACCTCCCGATGGAGCTCCAGATGGTCATATGCCTCCGGGCGTTCGGCTCTCCGGGTGTCATCCTCTGCACCCAGGACTCAGAGCCTGCGTTCCGGGCCCTTGCCCGCTCGCTATTGTCTTCGCCCATTTGAGGCATTTGGCCCCCTGAATTTCGTTTCTTAGTCTTTTGTGGTAACCAACAAGAACTTGTCTGTCTGTTTCACTCGCATTCTCGCCCCATCATTCCTGCAGTCATCTTTCCGCTAATTTTGATATCTTTCCACGGATCACTGGGAATGTGACGATCGCAGGTCCGATGTACTTATCATGATTCCCTGCGGATGGTCTTGGAAGGCGTGAAGAACAGCAATGGCTCTCAGCACGGCCATTACCAGCAAACTCACCGCCTCTCCTCCGGCTATTCTCACTGCCTGCAAGGTCGCCCCAGTCTCTCCTCCAATTTGTTCATCCGTACTACAGCCGAGCATGTCCCTGAAAGGGGAGCTTCTCCGCGCTGTCCTCAGTGGATCACTGCCGAGGATCCGGAAATTGCTGGAAGAACACCCAGAGTTCGATGTGAATGGGTGGATAAATGAGGACCGCGGCATGCTGCACAGTGCCGCAATGAACAACTCCGTCGTCGTCGTGTCGTTTCTCCTCCAGTATCCAGGCGTAGACGTGAATCGACTCACCTCCAGCGGTGTGACCGCCCTTGGCATTACATGTCGTCACAATAACCTTAGGGTTGCAAAGGTCTTGCTCGAAGACAAGCGTGTCGACCTCAACTTCGGCGCGACGAGCGCAGATGGGCCCCTCAGGACTTGCAACCCACTGTTGTTGGCGATGAATTCTCAGTCCGTGGAGATCGTGCGGCATCTGATGGCCTGCGGGAGGCCCCTCGACGTCCCGCCGCCGGAATCCCTCCCCCCGATACAGGTTCTCCCCGCCCCTTGGCCTGCGGAAGTCGAGATCAGGCGTTTGCTGGCAGCCTACACGGCCCACCCAATCCAAGCCACGCATGAGGCCAGAGTCGCCTTGGACATGCCTCCCAGTTTGGCGGCGGTGTTGTTTGCCCACCTCATCTTCCTTGCCGACGATCTCTTCCTGCTCAAGAAAATCGCCCCGTGTTCAACATTTCCCTCGACACAGCGGATGCGCAACACCGAGCGCTTTTTTACAATCGCGCTCTGTCTGCCACTGGAGGTGCAGATGATCCTGTGCCTCAGGGTTCACGGCTGTCAGCAGGACATTGTGCGCACCGAGGATTCGGAACCTGCCTTTCGGGCCTTGGCCAAGTTACTGCTTCCCCCACATGATTGACCTCTCTCGGTTTCCTGGAATGTTCGTGAAACGAGAAATAAAAGAGATAAATGCTTCGGGAAATATATTTTTGGCTTTTATTACTGAAACAAAGGAAGAGACAGAGGGATTGAAGCTCAGAGGTACTCGCGCAGGCTGAGATTCTTGAGGGGAACCGCGAGGCTTTTCGGAACGTAGCGACCTTGCTGTGCTAAGTCCTTGAATGTGGCAATGACCTCCGGGACCTGCTTCCAGTAGTTCTGGTCCCAACACACGTGGCTCACAATCAGGTGGAGGAGCTTGGCGTTCTTGTCGTCACTGGCCTCCAAGACGCGCTTCGGCAGATCTCCGAAAAAAAAGGCAATCCAAGCGATGAAGAAGTGTTGGAGGTAAGGTGGGAGATCGTCCATGGAGCCAGCCCCACCACCGTCACGGTTGACGATCGGCGTGTACCGCTCCAGGCCGACGAACAGGAGACGGTGCGCCAGGGCTTCTTTCTCCCTGAAGGGGAGGCTGTCCATGGAAGCGAACACCGTGGACGCGTTCCCTTCATTGACCCACTGCTTGATCAACACGAACTGCTCTTCCTCGTCGAGGTCAACAAATCCGTCATATCCCGCAAGTTGAAGCACCCTCGGCGGCAGGTGCATGGCCTTGGACCCATCCTTCTTCCGCGGAAGATCAGGCGCCTCGTCGCTGCGAGCCCTCTTGCTGCCACGAACTCCCTGCGAAATGGGCGGCGTAGTCGGTGGAGTTGCCGGGGTCGCACTCTCCAGGAGACTCGCGGAGTCGCGGGGCAAAGTAAGCAGCGTGGCCGCGGCCTCAATGGCCAATCTCTCGGGCAGTGCCTCGATCTCCAGGATCTTCTTGGCGGAAGTGGTAGCAGACATTTTTTGGAAAAAGGGGGACTTCGGGGAAGAAGTTGTGAAGTTGAGAAGTTGTTGTTGAATGAAGAGAGAGACGCAAGAGTGCCCGGAGAGGCTTCCTTTTATTGCTTTCCGGACTGAACGTTACGAAAATCTATTTTTGCCTCACAGATAAATGGTGACTCAGCAAAAATAATTTTCTGTTGATATGACGAATCAGGAAATCTGAAACTATTTTCGGACCCCTTGGAATGAAGAAGGATATAAAGGCGGCCCCCAATCTCCGCTGCCCTGACCTCTTTGATCCATCGAACTACACCATCTTTGCGAGCTTCTTTTTGAACTTCACACCGCGACACAAGACCCTCAACTCCCCTTAAGCCCCTTCTAAAATCAATCAATGACTTCTTCTGCGCCCACCTTTGAGGAGACGCGTGAGGAGGTTGACTGGCAACTGGTGGAGGAGATTGGGGGCCAGCACCTGGTGAGCGAACTGCGGCGGTACGAGGTGACCCGCGTGATCAACCCAGTGGCCTGGTCCCAGTGGCAGGCGGGGGAGAACCCTGGTCGCGCCCTCGAGTGGTTTGAGGCGAACCCTGACATTGGCAGCATCTGGATGTATGGCGAGGGCGGCTCCTACGACTTCCATGACCCTGTGCTCGGCGAGGATGTCTTCATAACCAACGGCACCCTGAATCTCTTCGAGGAGTACTCTGACCAGTACATCAGGCGCAAGTGGCAAGCAACCACGGTCCCCTGTCCGCTGCCCACCTCCTCGGTCACTGCAGTTGAAATCACGAATCAAACACAGACTCAGACAACTGAGTCAATTGAGGCAACTGAGTCAATTGAGACACGTGAGGCGGTTGATGATAGGAAGCGTTCCTTTGAGGAGGTTGATCACGTGGACGAGGAAGTTGATCTCGCTGATACCTTCCCGCACAAGCGTCAGCGCTCGGATTCCAGTGGGGAGGATGAAGAGGGTGACAACGAGGGTGACGACGAGGAGATGGCGTCTTCTTTCGCTCAGTCGCTGGAGGTGCCGCTGGCGCCGAAGATCGTGCCCAGGGTGGAGTGGGGCCAGTTGACCTTCTTCTCCCTACAAGGTTTTCCCTGCATTGCGCCGACTCAGGTCTTCGCCCTCCTGAAGCAGCCACGTGGACCAATCACCTGCGAGCTCCTCTCCGGTCACGAACGGCTGGAGTACGACCAGAACATGCCACTGTGCGAGGCTTTCTCGGAACTTGTGGCAAAGGGGCCTTTTGTCCTCCCCGCCGACCCGCAGGCGGTGACGGCCCTGACCCGGATCAAACTGCAGAAACGCTGGGGTCAGATCCACTTCGGCACCGTCGACCGGCTGCCGATCTTCATGGCCCACAACGGCTTCGCTCTGCTGAAACAGTATCTTGCGGACGACACGGTGCCGCCCCTCAGGATCATTGACATTGCGGCGGATCGTGACCTCCGCAAGAATCTGATCTGGACCGCCTTCCGCACTCTCGTGCGAGTTCAGCGCCGCCTCGAAGGGTGGTCGCAGAAGCGTGGAGTTCCCACCTCATACGATAGCAGCGTTATTCTTGATACTCTCCCATGGTGCGAGGACGCGCCCGGTGCGTGCTTCGGCCTTGAGACACTTGATGTTTTTAGTGGTGTGGACACTAATCGTGATGAAGAATAAAGATGTTAATGATAATAAATGTTGTGCTCTGCACTTCTTTTTTCTTGAGGTGTCACATTTCTTTCAGTGCCGGGGGTGAGCTCAAAGTCAGCGCAGTGGCGAAAGATCGGCGGAGAGAGGACGCTGTAGTATCAGCAGCGTCACTTTTCGTAATTCCCTTGACGCACACAGGATGCGCCTCAAAAGAGGTTGCCGACCCCTGGAGATGTCCAAGGAAAAATGGGGAGGCTAACGCCTCCGTGACTACCGTCCCGCTTGATGGTCCTGAAACAGATTCCATGGACCGAAGTCACCAGTTGGACAAGAACAAGTAGGAAATGGGAAATAAATTTCGGGAAACACAAAGACTTTCATTCTCCGATCTTCCATTGACAAACAAGAATCGCACACAAGGACAATTACTTATGACAAGAATCGGCAGATAGAATCCACCTGTCAAGATCATGCTGGATGTGATCGATGGATCTTGGCGTGTTAGGGACATCAAGATTCGTGAAGATCGTGAGATGCGAGATTCTGCTGCAGATATCCGGGGTGGGTGCTCTCCATCCAAGATCTTTGCTCGCAACAAAGTTGCGATCTCCATTGGAACCATGATGGGCGGTGATGTTGTAGTATCCTAGCTCGATCTTGTCCCCAGTATCCAGGATCAAGGTGATATCGGGCGTGATCCGACGATCGAGCGAGCGTAGTTGCAGGATTCCACTGCCAAGATGTGCATCGCCTCGTCTCACATCACGCACAGGCACATCAACGATTTGCAACACAACAATCTGAGGCGGATTCAAAGATAGCGACATTTCACGTTTTGGCAATTATCAGATGTGGGAGACGTCATATTACCACATGGGGGTCACCACTTCGTCCACGCCTATATTTATTTGTTCCACCACTTAGATTCTCACAGTGATTCGCAATAATCCACTACTCAAACTTGTGACTTATTTTTGGATCACTGACTCTCTGGATTTTTGGGTCATCTGCCTTCGTTGAAATCATCTCTCCCAATCATAAATACTGGGCGAAAAGCTCACAGCCGTGCCTCCCTTGTTATTATTCACTGTTCACTTTGACTATGGACACCCTTGTTAAGTCGATACGAGAACTTGGCTCCAACGATTGCGGATGGCTTGATGACGGGTACTGGGAGCACTTGAAGTCGGTGGTGTCGCTGCACTCGCTGACATTTGAAGAGATGTGCTCCGTGGCCTACCTCTTCCATAGCGCAGAGTACCGCCTGAAGGTCTTCATTCTGCTCCTGGTCCCTGGGAGGATCAGATCTTTTTCGGCCGGGTCTCGCTTCGCCAATAGCACACTCTCTGATGCTGACGTTGTGCGTGTTCTGAAAAATTTCTTTGACCGCAAGCAGTACTACATGCTTGAGTTTCTGCGCTATGTGGTGTGCCGTCCCAAGCTTCTGGAGTCCTCCGCTCGACTTTACGGGGCCGCAGAGTGCTTCAAGGCTCCCTACATCGCGAAAGCAGTGGAGGTCGTTTCTCAGTTCAGATTGCAAGTGGAGCGTTACGGTTCGGTTCACGAAATCCCTGAGGTCGCCTACGTTGCCCTGCCAGCCGATCACGTCACCCAGCCACCTGTTCCGATCCCAGGTCCCGCCTCCGCTCCCGAGGACCTGCCGCCGCCTTATGTTGCGTTTGAGGGCGCACCCTCTGCGGTCATCGATCACGCCCACCCACGCCCCGCAGTCGACCAATCAGGTGTTACGCCATTGGAGTTCCGATACATCATGCCTGATCCCGCGCCTCTTGCCCCCAAGGACGTCGAAGACCTTGATGCTCACGCGGAGTTGCAGTTCAGTCTCACTGTGCTCGACGAGTTCATCGACGCCATGGGTCCCCATGGTCACTACAGCCCGAGATGCGCGCGTGCTCGCGATGGCATCTCCACCGCCATTCGCGAGATCAGAACGCTCCGCCGGAAATTGCGCGAGAAATAGCCTGATGTCCTCTGACTTGATTAATAATAAATGCAAAAATATTTTTGTGACATAATATTTGTTGACTGGTCCTGCTCTTCACCCCTCCTCCTCCTCTGAGAATGGCCTGCAGCACAGGTTACTGCGTTTCGCTGGCTTGCCAGCAGACGCACAAGTGTAACGTGTGCCCTGGGTACTTCGACCACAGCCATTATGGCGTCGTCAACTTCAATCGCGGCAAGATGTGCATCACCTGCCGCGAGCGCATCGCCAAGCGCAATGGCATGCAGGTCATCCGAACGGGAACGGGAACTGCCCCGGCGGCATCTCTAATCGCGAATCCACAGAAACAGGGGACTTTATCCGGATTCCTGCAGCCCCGGGTACAGAATGCAGCCGCCTCGTTGGCCTTCGTCGCCGCCGACACGGAACCTATACGTCTGACCAACTGTGATCCGAAGCATGTTGATGACGATATCTACGCCTCCGATGCATTGTACAAATCATTCGTCGGCCGCTGTGCGAGAAATTGTGTTTCGCTGACATGCCGCTTGGATCATAAATGTACAGCACGGGGTTGTCGCTGGCAGTCGATCACCTTCTTCGATCGAAAGCAGCGCTCCCGCATGAAATTATGCAAAGAGTGCAACAGGAAGGGAAATGACTCCACAATGCGAAGCCGGCAGAATACCAGCCCGGCGGAGAGACTGGAGAAGGACCGCATGTATCGTTTCAACGACAGCCAAGATCCATCACGTGTGGCGAAGGCCTCCGCTCTTGCATTGGAGTACCACAAACAGACAACGGGGCGCACACCGCTGACTAAGTTCTTTGATGGGTCCGCGCGCCCTCTGCTGGAGCTTGTGGCAGCCTTCTTCAAGAATTCACGGACGACAACTGCCGTCGTTTCATCGCCGGAGCCAAGCGCTACTGGGATAAGTCGCTCACCACCTACGGCGTGCTGAAAGTTGATGTGCAGATCCAATTGTTCAATCTAATGTTGATCCTGGAAGCCGACGAGGACGATGGGCACAGCACCAGGAAGTTCCTCGAAGAGAGACGTCGCGAGGATTGCATTGCTCAGACGGTAGTAGCAAACTATGGGGGTCGGGCGACTACCTTTATCAGGTTCAACTGCGATCGTGTGGTGCGTGGACTGAAGGACGGAGACATTGACTTCAGCCAGCGAATGCAGATGATCCGAAGACAGACTGATATCGCGGTCGCCGACCCCCCTCCGCCGGGGCAATATTGCGTTGTGTACATCGCCTATCCTCCAGATGGCTGTCTGCGCGTGGAACACCGTAAGATGAAAGATTACGTCAACATGGAGGACCTGACAAGCGAGTACCTTGATCGATACCTCACTTCCCCCGCCCGTCCACGGAGCAAACCAAGTGGCCTCTCGCGATCCGTTCTCCAGGATATCTCACATGTTGAGAGCTCTGCTGAGTTGGATGACGGGGACTCCTTCTTCATTGAGGGTGACGTAAGACAGTCCTCTTCAGAGAGCGGCCCTTCTCTCCCCGTCAGCGGACCGCAATCGTGGCTGAACGCCTTCCTGGCAGGTTACGAGTGAAATGTTATCGTTGTTCTTTATTTTTCAGATCAACAATTGGAAGTCTCAGATAAAACACCATCGAAGATTCATCTGCTATCTGTGGATAACGAGATATTGATCTCACGCTGAATGTGATCGATGTCCCTTGATGTGTTGGGAACATCGAGGTTCGTGAACATTGTCAGGTGCGCTATCTTGCTGCCGATGTCAATACTCGGCGCAGTCCATGCGAGCTCCTTCGAGGAAACGTAGTTCCCATCCTTGCTCGGTCCGTGACGCGCTGTAATCGAGTAATATCCTAGTTCGATGATCCTTCCTGTATCGAGAATGAGGGTGATGTCCGGCATGATCCGAAGGCTGAGCGAACGAATGCGCAGGATCCCATCCCCAACATCAACATCATGAAGCTTCACGGCCCACACAGGCACATCGACGATCTGAAGCACAATCGATGACATCTTCGATTACACAATCCCTCTCCCTATACGATCCAAAATCATCTTTTACGTGAGTGCTTTATATCCGTAGATCATGAGATCATGATTACGTCAAATCCGTAAGATAAACAGCCATGGGGCCCACTATCAATTGATAAACGGAAAATTTATTTTTAAATTTGGCCTTGTGAGACAATCAGAATCAAACGCCGTTCGATTGCATTGAATCATGGATACGCAAATCAAGATACGCACTGTTTTCGAGTCGCAATAAGAGGGCAGTCGAGAGATGGGCAAAGGCTTAGCAATCGCCACTTTTCTTTTCTCCCTCCCGGAAACAATGGCCTCGGCAGATTTCATCGCCACCTCTGAGTGGACAGTCGAGGGTAACTTCAGCCGGCACTATCCGAAGAACCTGGTCGACTTGGAGTTGCGGATGATCAAGGCAGCGAGGTGGAAGGAGAACTGTTGCAGCAACGTCCGCGCCATCGTGGGGGAACACCAAAACTGCCACAGGAACAATATGGTCTGCGATCTTGCCTGGTTCAAAAATTTCACCGAAAGCGCCCAAGATTTCTCGGACGCAATCGAGATCTACCAAGAAGTCTGCGAGGAGTACTTGGGACTGACCCCGAGACAACAAAGAAAGCTTCCGAAGTGGGACATCCAGCCAATCTTCGTGGATAAGGGGATTGGCCATCAGGGAACGCGCGATTGGAAGCTCGTTTCAATGCGCATCGACGTCTCCATGCTGTACGAATTCAAGCAAACCGAAATCTACATCAATCTGAAGAAATGGCAGGAAGCCGAGGATGAACTCATCAAGCTCAGGGAGTATCAGCGCAGTGCAGAGGAATTAAGGAGGTCACAAACAGAGGAATGATCTTTGTTGTTGTCCCTCTTTCCCGTCTTGAGTAAAGAATGTCTATTCCAATTCTGGGCACAAATTTTCTATTGAGGATGAAATCGCCATTAGACTTTCTATTATATTTACTTATGACACGTTCTCAAAAATATTTTTGAAATCTATATAATGGGAGGCTTGTGCTCTCCGTCCTCACCTCCACCAAATCAAACACTGACAAGTCCCAAGTTCTCCTGCTTCGCTCCTCTTCCCTGCCATGTCTTCCTCCCCTCCCTGTAAGGTCGCCCGCACTTCGTCGACCTCCACCGTCGACACCGTCTGCGAAATGCACTCAGTCGCGGCTGCTAACTCTATCCCTGAATCTACCCCTCAATCTGAGCGAGAACTGAAGGTGATATTTGAGGTGCACGACGTGAAGGTGTACCCTTCCGAGCATGACGAGGACCACAAATATCTCGACGACGACGAGGAGGAGCCGACCTACGGCGAGGCCAACCTGCCCTTCACTATCATCAGGCCCGTGTTGACCCTTGTTCTCTGCGAGGACGAGGAGCTCCTTGGGGACACCGACATTCCGGAAGAATTTGGCGGCTTCTACTTCCGCGCCTCTTTTCTTCCCGCAGGGAACGCTGGGCCTTGCTCCTCCTCTACAGATCAAGATTGGCGGGGACTGCGTCGGTGTGCCCGGCAGCGTGAGCTTCGAGGACGAGGAGGAGCGCACAATCTTTGGTCCCGTGGTCCCGAGGCACCCTGAGATTCAGGCCTTGCTCCTGCGGTTCGCCAAGATAACTGAGTACAGCGACGCTGTGCCTGTCTTCGTTGAGTTGTGCAGGATCTGTAAGGATATAGCCACCATTGAGATTCGCCATGAAATTCCGTTGGCGGCCTCGCAGGACTCTGGGATTGGGGGAAAGAGGTCCTGTGATGCTATTGCACAGGATTGATTTGTTGTTCTATGTATCTGATAGTATTTCCAAAATAAATTTTGAATTGTTACTTTCTTTCCGCCGTCTTCTTCTATTGAATTTTGAATTTTGAATTCGACTTCCATCCCGCTGCCGCGCTTTGACGACCGCTGCAAAGGGTGAAGCGCGTGCTTTTCTGCGGTCCCCCGGCCTCAGGGAAAACGACTGTTTATCGTGCCTTGGGTCGAAGTAGTGTTATGAGTGTTGACACGCGAATGAGTGGGAGGGAAGCCCCAGACAGTGAAGACAGCGAAGATAGCGAAGACAAGAAGTTGCAAAATGAAATTCAAAGCTTTCTGCCAGTTTCTCTTGAGACACGCAAAGAAAGAAGGATTGAACAGAAGAGCGAAGGGACACAACAATTTCATTTGCGGAGATATCTCTCGGTATGCTCGGAGGAGATGAAGTATCTGACTTCCTTGTCAGCGAGGGCGTCCTCGCTCCCGGGACCAGTGGCGAAGCAGAAGGCGATGTGCTGCACGGAGTGCTCCGTGCCCACAGCCTGCTCGTCAATGGTACGCGACCCAACGCAGACGTCTCTGCAGAGGAGGTTGCTGTCATGGGCAACGTACTCGAGCATGGTGTACATGATCGCCAGGCGTCCCCTGAGCTCGGCAGCGCGGGCAGGGTCAAACGCAGCGAGGGCCTCAAGCCTCCTCATGGAGCGGGCGTAAGATAAGTCCTGGTTCAGGATCTCGTTCACCACGTCGTGCAGCCGCGAGAACTCGTCGCCCACGTCAAAGGAGGTACTCCTCAGAGTAGCCACCTCCGAAAGAGGAGGCAGCGAATCAGGGCTATCAGCCTCCGCAGAGTTAAGAGAATTAAGAGAGTTAAGAGAGTCGGTCGTGGCAACAGCAGGGGTCAGAGGGTGAGGACCGGGGGCAGAAACGTTAACAGCGCTCAAGCGAACTGAAGCCGAGGTATTTTGCACAAGAGGAGGGCTCAGGCGGGCCTTCTTCTCGCCAGACAGCGCCGCAGGAGATATGCCCTCCAGCAACGCACGCTTGTGCGCACTCATGGTGGGTGCGGCAGATGCGGCAGTCTCGCCCGGGGTCACACTGGCATCGGAGGAGTTCATGATTCAAACAATCGGAGAGGAAGCGACAGAGAGTAGAAGACTTTGGAAATTGAAACGAATGGCGCAGAGACTAAGAGACCGTGCTGTAGCCTCCCTGACTTATAGACGTCGATGCAGGGCGTTGACGTTGACAAAATTCTAATGCTTCCAAAAATAAATTTCAAATGGTCATTTCTTTCCGCCGTCTTTTTCTATTTTGTGCATTAGCTAGATGCTTTGCAATTTGCCAAAATCACAAAGGGAGAAAAGTAATGGTAGAACGCTTAAATGTTGCGCGCTGTAGAATGATCGGAATCATTCACGTACATGTCACCTCAATGAGGAGTTTCAGGAACAGCAGAGATCGCCTACTGCACCCTCTGCCAACGACGATGACCGACATGGTTTTCTCCACTGCTGGATTTGACAACACATGAGGTGAGCAACCTTGTCATCGAACGCAGAGAAAACGAATTTCAAAGAGTGACTTTTATTGATCCTGGGCAAAACACAACACACTTCAAACAGTTCGAGACCACTCTAATTTTTATCGGCGGCAAACAAAAATTCCACCTGCCCGTTGGAAACCCGGGAGACGTTGACAGCGACCTTCTCACGTCTCAGTAGGGTCTGAATATCCATGAATGAGCAACCTGAACCTTTCAGCCCAGTCGAGAGCCGGATGAGCACTGTGCACGTACCGAGGCGATTGCAAACAGCGTTGTCGAGGTTGGCCAGGAAGTCGACCACGGCGTCACGGGAGCACTGCTCTGTGCGCATTGCGGTCGCAGCCCTCTCATCCTGAACCCGCTTCTCATCCTTTGCTGCCTTCTCCTGGAACACTGGCATCTCACGCACAAACATCTCCCGGACCGTCGGGGCGGGGGCGGTGGGGACGGAATCGCTGAATCTGGGCTGCATGCTTGAGGTGAGAAGACGAAAAACAACTGGGGTAGAAGAGATTCTGGAGAATGAAGAAAATGAGACCGAGACCAAGACACCGAGTAGCGAAGTCCCCCTTCTTATAGACCTAAGTCCATGACGGCTTTGACGCGGACAGAAATCCAGTGTTTCTAAAAATAATTTTCCCCTGATCTATCTTTGGATGGTTGTGGAGTGATTGACTAATCAAGAAACCGCTTTTCAATCTGTATATATACTGGCTATGTATCCTCGATCTCCAGTTTGACCACTTCTTCACTAAGCCTCTCCTTCTTCACCCTGACCTTCGCTTGACAACACGACACCTATATCCCCCCTTCCCTCTTTCCATTTTTCTCCAATGTCTGTTCTCTCTGCTTCCCCTGCTGTCACTGCTCTCGTTGAGCTCCTCGCCGAGCGCTGCTCCGTCAGGTCTGCAGGCTCTTCGGGGTCTCCGGGGACCCTTGGCTCCCTGCTGAGGGAGTGGGACAGGCTCTCTGAGGTCGGATGCATGGCTGCCTACCTCAAGGTTGTGAGTCCTTCCCTTGGAATCACTGTCGCGTCCAGGCCTACCGGGACGGAGTGCGTGCAAGTCTTTGATCGCTTTCCCGGGCTGCTGGTTCCCTATTCCTCTGGCATTGTCGTCAATTTGACTACCGCCTGTGCTGCCTACAGGCCCCGTCCCCTTGAGGAGTGTCAACTCTACGTCCAGTCCCTGGTCTCGCCTGGAGTCTGCGCCTTCCTCTACGCGATCCTGATGAGTGGCGCCCCTTCCCTGGGCTTCATCTACTCTGAGTTGAAGGATCTCTTCATGAAGAAGAACCTGGCTGCCTTCATGAAGACCGCCAAGGCCACGCTGGGGTGGGGCTTTGCGATCACCACCATGAACGCGCAGGGGACCTTTGACCTGCTTGGGCAGCAGTCCGTCGGCGTTGTGCTGGCGTACGCCCGCAGTGCAATGAGGGGCCTGCAGGCCACCGGATCGGAGATCACCACCGCCGTCGCCTTGACCCGCCTGCCGACCTCTGCTCAGCCTCCTACACGCGCTCCTGCTGTTTCAGTGTCTGTCCCTGCTGTTCCTGCCGCTGCCTCCGCTTTCACATCTGCCAGATCGTCCTCCTCCGCCTCCGTTTCCCCTACTCCTGCTGCTTCAGGCGTGGCTGGGGCTCGCCTGCCCGCGGACACCGCCGTTTCATTTGCCCCGAGGTCTCTCTCGACTGGCGCCGGCTCTTTCTCGTCGTCTGCCACTGCTTCGGCTTCCACCTCCTCTCACAGTGGCTTCGAACATAGTGTCTCGTACACCCAAGACTTTGAAGATGACTTTAGCAGCGAGGGAGAGTTTGAAGAGTTTGAGGAGCCTGAGGAGAGCGAGGACGCTGAAGAGGTGGAGGAAGTTCCTCTCTCTTTCTCCCGTGCCCCTGCCGCAGTTTCTGCCGCAGTTCCTGCCGCTGTCACCAGTCCCGCCGCTGCCTCTGTTCCGATTGTTGTCGTGCAGTCGCCAGTGCTCTCCCAATCAGAAAGGGACCTTGCTGCCGCGCGTGCTGATGGTCGTCGGATCTTTGAAGCTCACAACCACGGGGCCTGCCACGCAGCCACCAGCACTGGCAGACGCTGCACCCGCCGCTGTGCTGAGACTCGCTATTTTTGTACCCAACATGTCTTCTACTGATTGCTTCTTCTTCAATCTTAATGTTGTAACTTGTGTTTTTGTGTCACGAATAAAGGAATTTTCGCAAAATAATTTTTATTGAAAGTCTCTTGGTCTCCCATTCCTTCTGTCTTAACTACCCAGGACGCTATGCAGTCTGAACCTCAGACTTCCCTCGCTGCCCTCGAGAACGAGCTTGAAGACTCCCTGAAAAGAGGCGCCATGAACCGGGAGCAGGCTGTGGCGGCGTTCGTGAGTCGGGCCCGGGTGCTGCTACAAGACGCCCGTGGACCTGGGTACACAGTTGTTTTTCCTGCTGTGGAGCTCGTGCTGCACCGGGCGCACTATGGTCTGAACAAATACGGGACCCTGGGCAGTTTCACCAGGCACAAGAATGTGTTTACGCCGCGACTTGGCTGGCTGCCGACCGCACAGATTACCTACGAAGTGGACGCTGCTGGCCAGCCTGATCCGCTCACCCTCCGCTTCTCCGCCTGACACACATTTTCATGCTCTTCGCTGCTTTTGTCATTCGAGACAACTTGAAATAAATTCAAAGAAACTTTATTCATTGGGCTTCATGATTTTAAAGACATGGCTTTGGTCCAGAGCGACATCTTGAAGGCGCCATTGGAGTTGGCCGCGGACATGCAGCGAACGCAGAGCGCCCTCAGGACATCGTAGTGCGCGGCGACGTAGTCCCGCGTTCCACAGCCTCCAAGACAGGGTGATACACCATCGTAGGGTGGCATGTCCTTGAGCCAGAGAAACTCCTGCCGCGCGATCGCCACCTCCGCCGCAGCAGCCGTTGAAGACAACAACAAATTTGGGAAAGATTTTACAGGCTGCATAGGCTGCACAGCCTCCACATTCGTCCAGGGAATCATGACGCAATCGTCGTCATTCTCCGCAGCCTGGACTGGAAAATGTGGCACAGCCTTCACCGGGTCGTCGAGAATCGGGAGGGCCAGAACGGGTAGTGCCACCCTTGGTGAACCTGGACGGGACGTAAAAGATGACGAGAGTATCGGTGCAGTGGCCGCCGCGAGGGCGGGGGAGCGCCAACGTTGGAGTCCACTTGCGTTCCTGGAGTTCACGAGCTTGCTGACGGATTTCGTGGTCCTCGTATCCTCATTTCCTTCGTCTTTATCATTGTCATCATTATCGGAAGTGGCGGCGTCAACTGGTGACTCTGGCTTGCGTTCCCGATTGCGGCAGGGTCGCTTGCTGCCCCTCCGCCTCGCAGGTGGCAAGGTAGTGAGGTGCGCAAGGGCCGCAGCGGAGGTGACCTTTACCGGGGCTTCGTGTTTGTGGAGTAGCTTGATGAAGAAGGTCACCTCGTTGCTGGTGTTCACAAATGCCATCGCTTCCCGGTGAAGATCAGGATTGTATTTTGGAAAGTATCCAATGCACCAATGGACGCTGTCGCGGAAGTCATTGAAGTTCACAGTGAGGACCCCGTACGCGATCATCAGCGCGGCGACAAAGCCATCCTGCTTGTTGGAGCAGCGCCACGACTTGTAGGCAATCCAGTTGTCCCGAAGAATCTCAGCGAAATCCTGCGTGTCCAATCCCATTCCAGCGTTCTTCCCCACGCCGAACGATGACAGGCGCCAATCGCTTGTGATGCTGGTGTCGCCTGTGATGCTGGTGTCGTTTGAGCCGCATGAGTCAAATGGGGTGCGAGAATCATCCTTCCCCTCAGGCGAGAAAGTAGGCGCGGGAAAGGACACGGCAAGAGGTTTGCTCTTCCGGCCCCAATCGGCGACCTGCTGCGCCAGGCCCCGCTGGTATTTGTTCGGACCAGGCCGATTGGCGGAGATGAAGAGATCAGATTCAGGGGGCGAGGAGAGCACCGCTGACGACGGAACAGGCGCCAAGGAGGGTGAAAAAGGTTCCGAGACTGCTGAACCTCTCTTGGAAGACGATGAGCATGAAGAAAATACCGTCGATACGGCTGCCGTCAGGGAGGGCGAGAAGGGATCCAACTTGGACGAGAAACGCCCCATCTCCAGTGATCTGGACAAGGCCTTGAAACGACATCTAGGTGCACCGCTCGCGTTCCTGTTGCCCAAAGGTCGCGGGGGAACCTGCTCACCATCATCCGACGAAAGATCATCCTCATCCTCGACCACATCTTCAACCCCATCGCAAATATCATCACCAATAGCATCACTAACATCATGGTCCTCAGTGGTGCCGTGCAGAGCATTCGACGGCAAAGGGCTGAGAGGGAAGTGCGCCCGACCGTGCTTGCCTTGGCGTGACTTGGGTCCCTCAGGCCACTTCTGGCCCCTCGGTCTGGCAGCAGGCATGGTCGCCAGGTGGGCCTGGGCCTCGGCAGTCGTCACCTCCAAAGTCGTCCGGTTCTTGCCAACGAGCACGATCGAGAAGGTCACCTCCTTGCGGGTGTCCTCGTTCTCCCTCGCCTGCAGGTCGAGCTCGCGATTCTTTTTCGGGAAGTACCCGAACTGCCAATGTACCTTGTCGCGAAACTCGTTGAACTTGGTGCTCTCAACGTTGTACGCCAGCATCATCGCCGCAACGAAGCCGTCCTTCTTGTTGTAGCACATCCACGACTTATAGGTGACCCAGTTGTCGCGGATGATGTCGGCGATTTCAGCACGTGAAAGCTCCAGTCCAGCATTCGGCTTCATGACGAAAAAATTGGAGTGACGACAAAGGCGGTCCGC